>FWWL01009368.1_pt1 | contig 11931 bp, 9 predicted proteins | sample 2228331 | NCBI WGS metagenome assembly FWWL01 (sample SAMEA103939775, study PRJEB20133) | metagenome | reverse complement strand
GAGAAAATCAAAGAACGATTAATTGAATATGGCTCACTAAAAAATATTTCTGAGGTTCCTGAAGATATCAAAAAGGTATTTGTTACAGCGATGGATATTTCACCTATAGATCACCTTTTGATGCAAGATGCATTCCAAAGGTACGTTGATAACAATATTTCAAAAACAATAAATATGCCAAATAACGCCACCGAAGAAGACGTACTCAAAATATACCTTGAAGCATTTAAACTTAACGCACGTGGTTTAACTATCTACAGAGATGGTTCTTTACAAACACAAGTTTTAACTTCTGCTAAAGCACTCAAAACAAAAGATGCACGTAAAGTTCAATTCTTTGTGCTTGATGAAAAACACAAACTAAGGGCAAGACCGAGAAAAGATACGCTAAGAAGTGTCACAAGAAAGTACAAAACTACAACGGGAACTACATATATAACTGTTTCATTTGATGATAACGGTGAAGCGATAGAAATATTCTTGTCAAACGGATCTGAACTAGCTGAAGTAATAGGAAGATTGTCTTCTATAGCTCTAAGAGCTGGAGTCTCTGCAGATGAAATATTGGAACAACTTAACAAAGTCAAAGGTAGTTATACACCCGGGCTTGCGTATGAAATAAAGAAAGCTGTTGAAGATTTCTCAGACCTTTGGAAAAAGACGGAACCAACGGGATACGATTCTATTACAATTGATGGAACCGCAAAAACACGTGAAGAAGTTGAAAGATTTGTCACAGCGAATGGACTCGAATGGGAACTCGGTTACTATGTTGATTCTGAAGGAAACACTTATTGTCCTGTATGTTTATCAAAAAATAGTATTTTAAAACAAGAAGGTTGTACAAGTTGTAAGAAATGTGGTTGGAGCAAGTGTAGTTAAGTTTAATAGTTTTATACTAAAACTGGGGCGCATTCGTTTTGCCCCAGTTTTTTCATTTTGAACGAATTTAATAATAATAAGTCTAATTATGTGTAGAGAGATTTTCATAGAAGGGAGTGACGGGGATGAAAAAAGTTTTTGTTCTTACGGCATTACTTATTGGTATATTGATTTTTTCCGCAGCGGGCGGTGTAACAATATCTGAAAAAACAACAATAGTTATTCTACCATCAAAAACTGGTAGCGGTTGGAATATGGATGAGGTCGAACACTTAGTTGCACTTTTAGAAGAAAAAGCTTTGAGTTTGGGAAGATTCAGGGTTTTTCCACGAGGAGATCTTCAAAAGATAATGGAAGAGAGAAACCTTGAACAACTTGGAATAACCGAAACACAAGGACTTGAGATAGGTAAGATAGCGGGGGCAAAGTACGCACTCATTCTTACTCTAACTGAACTTTCACCAAATTACACTCAAGGAAAGTACGTAGCTGTTGTCAGAGCTTCCATAAAATTGTACGATGTCACCAACGGTGAACTATTGTCAAGCGAAACATACACGCGGGAAAGTTCTAAAGAAGACACATCACAAAAAGCTATAAACAGCGCGATTAACTCACTTGCATCAGCTATTGAAAACACTTTAAGAAACTTCTTCAAGATTGAAGGATATATAGGAAAGATAAGTAACGGTAGAATTGAGATCTCTGGAATTGATTCAAAAATCGTAAAACCGGGGTACATCTTTAAAGTCGAAGCTGATGAAGGAGAGGCTTATATTAAAGTTGTAAACATCGATAGAAAAACTGGAACTGCTGTTGCTAAGTTTATGTACGGTGTCCAAATTCAAGAGTACGATCCTGTTGTAGAGTATCCACTCTTCCCTGCAGCTGGCGGGTTTGGACTTGCTCTGTATGGTCTATTATTTGGATTTGATATTTCCGCCTGGACTGATCCTAATGCTGAACTTCCAGTCTCTTTCTTTATAAGTGCATCAGCATTGCTTGGTAGTATATTGAATTACACTCCGGTTGCTGGAAACTTTGGTGTAAATTTTAATTTGTTAGAACTTGGTAGAATAAACGCCTATGTAAATGGTGGTTTAAGTATAATTGGTCTTGTTGATCTTGATACCTCAGATTGGATTGGAATGATATACGGAGTCTTTGCGGGTGGACTGGTTACCTATGATTTTAACCCATCTTTTGGAGTCTATGCACGTGGTGGATTTAATATGTATCTTGATGCAAATGGTCCAACAGGTATAAGTGTAGCTTTAGGTGTTTTTGTTCACTAAAATTATCAAACAACTAAGGCTTCCATTAGGAAGCCTTAGTTATTTCTGATATATTTTCCAAACTTCTCTTCTAAAAGTTTTTCCGATTCTCTGTACTTTCCTTCACTCCATAATCTCATACTTTCTTTAATGATGTCAATAATTTCCGATTTTGATGGTAAGTTCAAATCAAAAGACAATTTCATAACTTTTGGATGTTCTGTCTTTGCTGAAAATTCAAAATTATAGAAAAGCTCTTCTTCAAACTTTTCTCCTGGAATAACTCCAGTATATTCTATTTTTATTTCTTTTCCCATTAACTTTGCTAAGGTTCTTGCAACCTGTTCAACTGAAATTTGTTCTCCCATATCCAAAACAAAAAGATCTTTACCGTTAGAAAAAGCTCCCGCTTGTAAAACTAATGAAACAGCTTCAGGGATGGTCATCCAATATCTTTTCATTCGTGGGTCAGTAATTGTAACTGGTTTTCCTTCTTCAATTTGTTTTTTGAACTTGTGAAGTACACTACCACGACTTCCTATTACGTTTCCAAATCTGACAATCGCAAATTTGGTCTTTGTATTTCCGTTGCTTAAAAGATAAAGCTCTGCAAGTCTTTTGGAAAGTCCCATATAAGATGTTGGATTAACAGATTTATCGGTTGATATAAAAACAAACCTCTCTATCCCATACTCTTTTGCCAAATCACTAAGTAACGCTGTTCCAAGTGTGTTTACCCTGAGAGCTTCATAAAGATTGTTCTGCATAAAAAACACGTGCTTATGAGCTGCCGCATGAAAAACTATAGATGGATTGTACTTTTCAAACAAATGTCTCATAGCATTTTCATCTGTGATATCGCATATAACCGGTACGATTTCGGCGTTATATTCTTGTTCTTTTAATTCGTTGTATATCTCATAAACACTATTTTCACCTCTTCCAACAAGAAGCACAAGTGCAGGTGAGAATTTCATAATTTGTCTCACAATTTCAGAGCCTATACTTCCTCCAGCTCCTGTTACCATTATTCTTCTACCTGAAAGATATTCACCAACAGAGCGTAAATCTATCGAAACTTCATCTCTTCCTATTAGATCTTTAATAGTTATATCTCTCAAATCTTTCAGTAACGATTGATGTTCAAAAATTTCTCCTAAATTTGGTGCAATTTTGATTTTTGTTCTGTTTGTCTCAACTTTTTCAACGATTTCTTTTATAACATCTTTTGATATACTCTCTGCAACTATTATCTCGTCAATTTCATTATTTTGAAGAAATGTAACGATATCCTTGATAGGACCGTACACTGTAATCCCTGAAACCTTTCTCCCAATATTTGAAGGTTCATCATCAAAAAAGGCTACAACTTTTCCATATCCAGAGGAATTGATTTCTCTGAGCAATGCTACCGATTTTTTATCTGTTCCTAAAATGATGATTCGTTTTGAAATGGTTTTGTTGATTTCGTAAAAGTACTGATAAAGTATACGTGATAGAATTGTACTTACAAAAGATCCCATAAAAGCTAACATACCAACTGAGCGTGGAAGTACAGTAAGTTGTGTAAAGTGTAAAAAAAGAACGGTAAAAAGATATCCTAAAAACGAACTTCGAGCTATAATTAGATAATCTTTGTTTGTTGCGTATCTCCATATGACTTTATAACTTCCGTTCAATATGTACGATAACATTGTGAAAATTATAAAATATACAACGGAAAGTCCATACTTTTTTATATCGTCAAACTCAAAACCAAATCTTATAAAAAGTGCTAAAATTCCGGAAATAACAATCAAGCTAAAGTCAATTAAAAAGAGCACAAAAGTCTTCTTTCTTGAATTGAAAAGATTTCTTACTTTCAAATTAAGGACACTCCTTCTGAATCGTACCTTAATTGTGCACCAAGTTTACCAAATTTCTCGATTAACTTTTCATAACCTCTAAAAATATGGTCTACTTGTACAATCTCTGTTTCGCCTTCGGCAGATAAACCAGCAATCAAAAGTGCAGCCGTTGCACGTAAATCAGTTCCAATAACTTGAGTTCCTGATAGTTTAGCTACACCGGTTATTATAGCCGTATTTTCGTGTACTTTGATATTAGCTCCCATCCTCGATAGTTCGGCAACGTGAGCGAATCTGTTTTTAAACACATTTTCAGTAATAACGCTTGTTCCGTTAGCTAAGGATAGATAAACAATTATCTGTGGTTGTAAATCAGTTGGAAATCCTGGATACGGTAGAACATTTATATCAGTTCCTTTCCAGCTCTCGACTTTTTTAATCTCCACATAGTCCTTACCTTTTAAGATTTTTACACCAGTTCTTTCTAACGTGTCCCAAAGTGCATCGAGATGATGAATTTCTATATTCTTTATTATCCCTTCCCCCTGTGTTGCAAGTAAAGCAATAACATATGTACCAGCCTCAATTCTATCAGGGATAACCTTATGTTCAACACCGGATAATCTCTTTACTCCTTCAACAACAATTCTACTTGTTCCGGCACCAGTTATTTTTGCTCCCATATAGTTTAAGAAGTTTTGTAAATCCACTATTTCTGGTTCCATTGCAGCATTTTCTATTACTGTTGTTCCTGGAAGTATACAAGCAGTTGACATTATATGTTCTGTAGCTCCAACGCTTGGAAAAGGTAAATTAACTATAACATCTTCTTCTTTTCCAATGTATTTAGCGGAAACTTCTCCGTGTTCAAAAATTATTTCAAATCCTATTTTCTTTAATCCTTCAATGTGATAGTCTACAGGTCTAAGTCCAATAGCGCAACCACCAGGTAAAGGTGTACTGGCATTCTCCATCATTGCAGCTATGGGACCAAGTACGTTAAAAGAAGCTCGCATTTTCCTAACTAAATCATAGGGAATATGAGTATATTTTATATTTCCAGAAATCTCAACTATGTTATTTTGCTTGTCAAATTTAACATCTTTTCCAGCTAATCTAAGTATATCTATCATTACCTCTACGTCTGCTAAAACTGGAACATTTAGTAAAGTTACTTTTTCATCTGTTAACAACGCTGCGGCAATTATAGGTAAAGCAGAATTTTTTGCTCCAGAAACTTCAACTTCACCGCTAAGTGAAGTTTTACTAACGTATAATCTTCCCATTTTATTGCCTTCTTTCCCTATATTTTTTTAGCTATTTAGTTTTCTAAAAAGTTCCTCAAGGTTTGTAGAATCATCAGGATAAGTTACCATTTTTAACTCATATGGAATTCCGTAGTTCTTAATCGAATTTTCTATTCTTCCTAAAACTTTTTCTGATATTTCTTTGTTAACTTCTGTTAGCAAAACAATAAATTGATCTTCAGAATATCTTCCAACACTGTCCAAAGGCACCCTGACTAACTCTTTCAGAAGTTTACCAACTGAAAGAAGTCTATGTTCTCTTTCGATCTGCTCAATATTTGCTAATTCTTTCAACGTTATTACAATGATGCTGTAGCCAAAGCCTTCTTCAAAAGCTTTCTGGTGGTAATAGGTGATGAGTTTCAATAAATGTTCCTTCGAATACACTCTTGTTAGCGGATCGATCATTCTTCTTGTACCAACATCTTTTACGAAATCATCAAAGACTTCGAATTGTTTTTTCATAATTGTGGAATATTCCACCAATAGTCCTTCTAATTCATCTTGTCTCGATTTAAGAATAGTGTTTTCATCTTCAAGTTCTTTAATTCTTCTGATTAATTCTTCCCTGTTCATTTCTTGATAGTTGTTCATTCTTCCACCCCTTTTCTATAGTCTTTTAAAAGAATAAGTTCATCAATATTCTTTGGTAAATTAGGAACAAAACTTCCATTTCTTAACTCTCCAAGAGGATACTTTAGATTCCTTAACAACCTTGCATATGGAAAATCATCTGCCAGGTATACAGTTCCATCTTTTATATCGATAGGATCCAATATCTCAATTTTATATTTACTATAAAATCCAACTGTTGAAACTTCACTTGATTCTATTATAACTGGAAATTCCATATTCCACCAAAATTTTACGTAACCATATTTACCAGTTTTTTCAACGAAACCGACAAAATTCAGGTCTGTACTTAAAACAATTCCTTTGTTTGTAAGGTTTGTAACGTATACTCCCAGCCCATCGTAGCTAAGCACTCTAACAATATTTGGATTCTCTCCAAGTATTTGAATATTATTTTTTTTAACAACAGGTGTAAAAAAATCTTCTAAAGACTTTTTAGTTACAAAAAGCGGATACGATACTTTTGAAACAACTTCTTTTGTATATTTAGATATCAGATTTTTGGAATACACGTCAAAAGTCAATATTGACAAAGCTATCAAAAATGCTGTTATTATAATTTTTTGTCTCATTCTATGCTTTTCAACCTCGACAAAATATCAACTTTATTTAGAACCGCACCTGCGCCTTTTGCAACACAGGTCATTGGTTCTTCAGCTGTATACGTGTATATTCCGGTCTCTTTTTCAACTAATTTTGTTATTCCTCTCAGCAAAGATCCACCACCAGCCATAAGTATACCATGTTCGGTTATATCAGCTACTAACTCTGGTGGCGTCTTTTCAATAGTTAATTTTGCAGCCTCTATAATCTGCATAACGGTTGGCTTTATCGCTTCCCGTATTTCTTCACCAGTTAAAACAACTTTTTTTGGTAATCCACTTGATAGATCAAGTCCCACAACTTCAGTCTCAAGATCATCGTATTCTTTTTCTGGGAAAACGTTTCCAATTTCTATTTTGACTCTTTCAGCTGTTCTTGCACCTATAACAACTCTGTAAACTTCTCTTACATATTGTATTATAGCATCATCAAACTCGTCTCCAGCAACTCTTATCGAAGATGATGTCACAATAGAGCCAAGTGAAATAACTGCTGTTTCAGTCGTTCCACCACCGATGTCTATTACCATATTTCCCTTTGGTTCTTCAACCGCAAGTCCAGCACCAATCGCAGTTGCCATAGGTTCTTCAATTAGGAAAACCCTTTTTGCTCCAGCTTCTTTTCCAGCCTTTAAAAGTGCTCTACTTTCAACTTCAGTAACACCAACTGGTACTCCTATTACAACTCTTGGTCTAAGGAATGAAAAACCATTTTGAGCTTTGTTTATGAAATACGTTAGCATCGCTAAAGCAACATCGTAATCAGCTATAACTCCATCTTTTAATGGTCTAATAGCTTGAATATAAGAAGGAGTCTTTCCTAACATCTGTTTGGCTTCTGCCCCAACTTTTATTATCTCATTATTTTCTACGTTTATAGCAATAACAGAAGGTTCATTTACAATGATTCCCTTCCCTTTTGTATATACGAGTGTATTAGCTGTTCCAAGGTCTATTCCAAAATCGTTTCTCCCAAACATTTAGTTACACTTCCTTCCTAATTAGTTTTTCGAAGAGTTCTAAAGCTTCGGGCACTTTTTCAGGACTTTTTCCACCGGCTTGAGCGAATGTCGGACTTCCACCTCCGCCACCACCTAAAACTTTTGCAATTTCTTTTGCTATACTTCCGGCATTGTATCGTGCTGATAATTCCTTTGGAACTTTTACAACAAAACTTACTTTTCCATCACCTCTTGTTAGAAGAAGTACTATAGAATTTGTTGAAGCACTAATCTCATCAGATAAATCCTTTAGTATATTTATCTCTATTTCCTCAAAAGACTCTGCCAAATATTTTGTTCCGTTAAAGTCCCTAACGTTTTTCTTTAGAGATTCTATATCTATTTTTCCTTTCTTTGCATTTTCAAGTTCTTTTTTCAGAGATTTTATCTCATCCTCAAGTTTTAGAATCTTGTCAATGAATTTTTCTGGTGGCACTTCCAAAACTTTTTGAAGGTTTTTGGTATTCTCTTCCAACTTTCTCAAATTGTTCAGAACATTCATTCCTGTTGTCGCTTCAATTCTTCTGACGCCTGCACTTATCGCAGTTTCACTTATGATTTTAAAGAGACCTATATTTCCAGTATTTTTAACGTGCGTACCACCACAAAGCTCTTCACTAAAATCTCCAACTTTTACAACTCTTACAAAATTTCCGTATTTTTCTTCAAATAGTGCAACCGCACCTTCTTTTACCGCTTCATCATAAGACTTGACTTCAGTGACAACATTAAGTGCTTTTAAAACAACTTCGTTTACTATATTTTCAATTTTTTCGATCTCTTCTTTAGTCAAAGCGTTGTAATGAGTGAAATCAAACCTTATCCTTGTTGGTTCAACTAATGATCCGGCTTGCCTTACGTGGTCTCCTAATACGATTCTTAAAGCTGTATGTAAAAGGTGTGTTGCGGTGTGATTTCTCATTGTAGATTCTCTAAGTTCTCTATCTACTTGAGCTATGACTTCATCATTTATTCTTATTTTACCATTTAGTTTTCCTTTATGAACAATTACATTTTCAACAGGAGAATAAACATTAGTTACCTCAAAGATAAAATTTGTTCCTTTTATTAATCCTTTATCAGCAACTTGACCACCTTTTTCTGGATAGAAAGGTGTTGTGTCGAGTACTATTTCACATTCATAATCTTTCGCTTCATCAACAAAATTGCTTCCAGATTTAATTTTCAATACTGTCGCTGTTGCTTCGAGAGTATCGTATCCAACAAAAATTGATTCAATTCCAAGTTGTTCGTATCCTGTCTTTTCTGCAAATTCAACCTCACCTTGAGCTTTTCTTGATCGTTCCTTTTGTTCTAAAAGAAGTTTTTCAAAACCATCCTCGTCAATTGTGAAACCGTTTTCCTCAGCAATATCCCTAAGTATATCTATTGGAAAACCGTAGGTATCATATAATCTGAACGAATCTTCCGCTGTTATCGTTCCCTTTTCGGCTATTATTTTATTCACCATTTCCAAACCTTTTGAAAGGTTGGAAAGGAATCTAAGTTCTTCATTTTTTACAATATTTTCAACAAATGATTGTTTTTCAACGATTTCGGGATAAACGTGTCCCATTTTCTTTACCACACTATCAACAATCTTGTAAAGGAACGGTTCTTTTGCTCCAAGTAGTGTTCCGTGCCTTAAAGCTCTTCTCAAAATTCTTCTTAAAACGTATCCTCTTCCTTCATTTGATGGTAATACTCCGTCAGATATTAAGAAAGTTACCGCCCTTATATGGTCTGAAATAACCCTAATCGATACATCTCTCTGTGAATCTTTCTTGTATTCAACTTCTAAAACCTTTTCAACTTTTTTGATGATAGGTTGGAAAAGATCGGTGTCAAAATTCCAGTACACTCCTTGCATCATAGCTGCAATTCTTTCGAGTCCTGCACCGGTATCGATATTCTTTCTTGGAAGTGGATTGAGATTGCCTTCTTCATCTTGATAAAACTCTGTAAAAACAAGATTCCAAATCTCTATGAATTTTCCACTCGAATTTGCAGGTGTTGGAGTTTCACCGTTTGGTAAACTGACTTCTATTCCTGTATCGTAATAAATTTCAGAACAAGGTCCACAAGGTCCCGTTGGTCCAGCTGGTCCCCAGAAATTATCTTCTTTTCCCATTCTGACTATCTTGTATTCTGGAATACCGATTTCTTTCCAATAGTTATACGCTTCATCGTCTTCAAGATAGACAGATACCCAAAGCTTTTCAGATGGGAATTTCAAAACTTCTGTCAAGAATTCCCAAGCCCATTCTATTGCTTCTTTCTTAAAGTAATCGCCAAAAGAAAAATTTCCAAGCATTTCAAAAAAAGTATGATGTCTTGGTGTTCTACCGACATTCTCAATATCAGTTGTCCTGATACATTTTTGACTTGTCGATATTCTCGTATAAACTGGTGCAACTTTTCCCCAGAATATCGGTTTAAACGGTACCATTCCAGCTACTGTAAACATCAGTTGCGGGTCATCGGGAACCAACGACGCACTTGGTAGTATTTTATGCCCTTTTTTCTCAAAAAACTCTAAAAATAATTTTCTTATTTGGTCGCTTGTTAAGTATTCCATCACTTTATCCTCCTTCAACAATTCTTTATCTAATAAATATCTTCATCATTATATACATAATTGGTGTTACAAAAAGTAAGCCATCTATTCTGTCTAAAAAGCCGCCGTGACCGGGTATTGTATTTCCAATGTGTTTAAGATTGTAGCGTCTTTTTATTGATGACTCAAAAATATCTCCAAAATTATCAAATACACCTGTGATTATTCCAGTTAAGATGTATAGAACAGGACTATCAATTGCAACAAATTTTCCGAAAACAACAGCTACGTGCTTATAAATAAATACGTAAATAATGGTGCTAAATATTCCAAATATGAGACCTTCCCAGCTCTTGTTTGGACTGTAATAACTTTTGAGTTTGTGTTTCCCAAATAGCATTCCAAAAAAGTAAGCGAAGCTATCGTATGCCCAAGATAACGTGAGAATCAAAAGAGCAGTTGGGGCACCATATTCTCTGTAAATATCAACAAAGAATGTTAAAAAGTAAGAAATGTATACAATAGAGACGAGCCAGATAAAGTAAAACTCTGTTATAGACTCTCTATCTTTCACAAGTTTGAGTGTGAAAAGAACTCCTGCTATAAAGATAACGGGTAAAATTTCTCGAGCACTTCTTTGGAAAGCAAGTCCGTAAAGAATTGGATAAACCGTTGCAAGGGCTGGATAAATCAGTTCAAGTCCAGTTCTATGTTTTTTTATTGTCGAGAAAGCAAGCTCTCCACTTGAAATAAGAACTATGGCACTAACCAAGCCTACTAAACTATTGTAAGATAAAAAACAAAATACAACTGCTGGAGCAACTATTATAGCACTGATAAATCTAATTTTTGTTTCCATTTTGAACTGTTTATCAGCCATATAAATTTTATCCTTTCAGTCCACCGAATCGGCGCTCTCTCTTTTTGAAGTTATCAATAGCTTTTTGTAATTCTTCTTCAGAAAATTCAGGCCAGAAAAGATCACTGAAATATAATTCTGAATATGCTATTTGCCAAAGAAGAAAATTACTTATCCTCATTTCGCCAGAGGTTCTAATAACAAGCTCCGGGTCTGGCACATCCGGAGCATACAAGTACTCTCTAAACTCCTCAAGAGTTATTTCATTTTTTCCGTCTCTAATGATTTTGTTAACTGAGTCAATTATTTCAACTCTACCACCATAGTTAAAAGCCAACAAAACTTGGATTCCGTCGTCGTTGTTTTTTGTTTTCTCTTCATATTCAGTACAAGTTTTTCGGATTTTTTCAGGGAGTTCATCTATCCTTCCGATAAATCTTAATTTGACACCGTTTTTATTCATTCGTTCATAAAATTCGCTAATTCTATTAGTAAGCATTCCAAGTATAAAGTTAACTTCTTCTGGTGGGCGCTTCCAATTCTCAGTAGAAAACGCAAAAAAAGTAGTGTATTTCACTCCTCTGTTGTAACACCACTGAACAACTTCTTCAATTTTATTGGCACCGTGATAATGACCATATATTCGTGGTTTCCCATATTTTTTTGCCCAACGACCGTTACCATCCATTATAAATGCTATATGCTGTAGCATCAGAATTCCATTATCTCCTTTTCTTTCTTTTGAAGGAGTTTATCTAATTCGTCAACATATTTGTCTGTTAGATTCTGCAGTTCTTTTTCAAGTCTTTTTTCGTCATCTTCGGAAATTTTTCCGTCTTTCTTCATATCTTTTAAGTCTTTCAAAATGTCTCTTCGTATATTTCTAACAGCGATCTTACCTTCTTCAACTATTTCTTTACATTTCTTTACCCATTTAGTTCTTTGTTCAGTTGTTGGAGTCGGGAAACT
>FWWL01009367.1_pt1 | contig 11933 bp, 14 predicted proteins | sample 2228331 | NCBI WGS metagenome assembly FWWL01 (sample SAMEA103939775, study PRJEB20133) | metagenome | reverse complement strand
ATGGAAACCCCCTACCTGGTGGCCCAGGACCTCTGGAAGCGCTTTGGAGGGCTGGAGGCGGTCCGGGGGGTGAGCCTGGTTTTGCGGCCGGGGGAGGTCCTGGCCTTTCTGGGCCCCAACGGGGCGGGCAAGACCACCACGGTGAAGATGGCCGCAAGCCTCCTCCTCCCCGACCGGGGGGAGGTGCGCCTTTTGGGCCAAGACCCCTTCAAGAACCCCTGGGCCCTCCGCCACCTGGGGGCGGTCCTGGAGGGGAACCGCAACACCTACTGGCGCCTGACCCCGCTGGAAAACCTCCTCTACTTTGGGGTGGCCCGGGGCCTAAGGCTTGGGGTGGCCAGGCGGCGGGCCCTGGCCCTTTTGGAGGAGTACGGCCTTTTGGAGAAGGCCCACGTGGAGGTGCGCCACCTCTCCCGGGGAATGCAGCAGAAGCTGGCCCTTCTCCAGGCTCTGGTGCACGACCCGGAAGTGCTCCTCCTGGACGAACCCACCTTAGGTCTAGACGTGGAGACGGCGCTAATGGTGCAGGAGAAGATCCGCGCCCTGGCCCAGGCGGGCAAGGCCATCCTCCTCACCACCCACCAGCTGGAGGTGGCGGAGGCCCTGGCCCACCGGGTGGCCATCGTGCACAAGGGGCGCTTGGTCCTGGAGGGGGAGAAGGCGGGGATCCTCAGGCGCTTCGCCGGGGACCACTACGTGATCGAGCCGGAAGGCCCCCTGCCGGCGGAGGTCTTGGCCCGGCTTAGGGCGCTCGGGGTGGAGGGGGAGGGGCCCTTCCTCTACCGGGGGGACGGGGCGGGGCTTTGGCGGGTCCTCGAGGCCCTGAAGCCCCACCCCCTGAGGCGGGTGGCCCGGGCGGAGACGGGGCTTCTGGAGGTGTTCTTGGAGGTGGTGGGGCGTGCTTGACCTCTTTTTAGCCGAGCTCTACCGGAGCTTCCTCGGGCTCCGCCGCTACCCCCTGGACTTCCTGGGGGGGCTTGTGACCCTAAGCCTCATCTTCTACCTCCTCTTCGCTGGGGCGAGGCTCCTGGCGGGGCCTGGGGTGGAGTTCGGGGCGAGGCTGGAGGGGGTTTTGGTGGGGTACCTCCTCTGGACCTTCACCCTCTCCGCCTACAACGGCCTGAGCTTCGTCCTCATGGAGGAGGCCCGCACGGGCACCCTGGAGCAGCTCTTCCTCACCCCCTACGGCCCCACCCGCCTCCTCCTCCTGCGCCAGGCGGCGGACCTCTTCGGCCAGGGGGTCTTCGTCCTCACCCTGGGCCTGGTCCTGGCCCTCCTCACCGGGGCCCGCCCGGTCCTGACCCCTGGGGTTTTGCTCCCGGCTTTGGCCGTCCTCCTTGGGGGGTACGGCCTGGGGCTCCTCATGGGGAGCCTGGCCCTGCTTTTCAAGCGGGTAGAGCAGCTTCTGGGCCTTTCCCAGTTCCTCCTCCTCATCCCCCTCCAGGCCCCGGGGGAGGGGGTTTGGGCCCTTCTCCCCTTAGCCCCGGGGGCCGCCTTGGTGCGGGGGATGATGGCCCACGGAACCCCCTTGGAGCCCCTGCCCCTCCTCCTCGCCTGGGCCAACGGCCTGGCCTACCTTCTCCTCGGGCTTGGGGCCTTCCGCAGGGCGGTCCGGCGGGCCAAGGCGCGGGGGCTCCTCCATGGGTACTAGGGGGCTTTTCCTCCTCCTAGGGCCGGCTTCCGCCTTGGGGGTGGGCCGGTTCGCCTACGCCCTGGCCCTTCCCCTAATGCAGGGGGCCTGGGGGCTTTCCTACGCCCAAGGGGGGCTTTTGGGGAGCGCCAACACCCTGGGCTACCTCCTGGGGGCCCTTCTAAGCCACCACCTCCTTGGGCGCCTGGGCTACCGGAAGGGGTTCTTCCTGGCCCTTTTCTTGCAGGCCCTGGCCGTGGGCCTCACCGGGGCCTTCGGCTTCCCCCTGGCCTTCCTTTTGCGGCTCCTCCAGGGCTTTTTGGGGGCCCTGGTCTTCGTGGGCGGGGCGGCCCTCCTCATGGCCTCCGGGGGCTCGGGCCGGGTCCTGGGGCTCTACTACGGTGGGGTGGGCCTGGGCCTCCTCCTCAGCCCCCTGGCCCTCAGGGAAGGCCTCTCCCCCCTCGAGGCCTGGGGGCGGCTGGGGCTTACGGCCCTTCTCCTGGCCCTTCCCGCCCTGCGGGCCCTTCCGGCCCTAAGGGAGCCGCCCCCGCCCGCCCGGGGGGAAGGGGGCCTTGGCCCCATCCTTCCCCTCCTTCTGGCCTACGGGCTTTACGGGGCGGGGTACATCGGGTACATGACCTTCGTGGCCGCCGCCCTAGGCCAGGGGGCGCTCCTCTTCGTCTCTCTAGGCCTGGGAGCGCTCCTCACGGGGTTCCTGTGGGGCCCCTGGGTGGAGCGGGTGGGGGGGTGGCGGGGGCTCTTCCACGTCCTTTTGGTGCTCTTTCTGGCCAGCCTCCCGCCTTTAGCCCAGGCCTTCCCCGCCCTCAGCGCCTTCCTCTTTGGGCTTTCCTTCCTGGGGGTGATCACCGCCCTCACCCAGGCCTTCCGCGCCCTCCTGCCCCCTTCCGCCTGGCCTAGGGCCATGGGGCTTTCCACCGCGGCCTTCGCCCTGGGCCAGGCCCTGGGCCCCGCGGCCACCGGCCTCTTCGCCGAGGCGATGGGGCGGGCGGAAGGGGCGCTTTGGGCGGCCTCCTTCCTCCTCCTCCTGGCCCTCCTTCCCGCCCGGCCCCTTACCCGGCCCTAAGACCTAAAAGAAGCCCCCCCACGAAGCTCGCCCCAAAGGGGAGGTTGTAGGTGAGGGTGGAAAGAAGCCTCTCCCAGAGGCTCTTAAGGCCGGGCTGGTCCAAGAGGGGCTCCATGTCCTTCTGGATGCGGGTCCAGTCCACCTGGACGTACCCCGCCTGGGCCAGAAGCTGGAGGGCGATGAAGAGGAGGCCGAGGCCAACGGCCAGCAGGCGGCCGATCTTCTTCAAGGCGTAGCCCACCGCGTAGCCCGCCAGGCCCCCGAAGGTGATCTGGCCCAGGTAGGGGGTGAGGTCGGGAAGGTTCATCCCCCTCACCCTAGCCAGGATGGCGCCCCTTCGGCAAGGGGGCTATTTGAGCCCGAGGAGGTCCGCCTCGGCCTTCATGGCCTCCAGGACGAAGGCCAGGTGCTCGTCCAGGGAGAGGCCCAAGGCCTCCGCCCCCTCCCGGATCTCCTCCCGGTTCACCCCCTTGGCGAAGGCCTTGTCCTTGAACTTCTTCTTGAGGCTCGGGAGCTCGAGGCCCAGGATGGACCGGTCGGGGCGCACGTAGACCGCGGCGGCGATGAGCCCGGTGAGCTCGTCCACCGCGAAGAGGGCCTTGCTCATGAGGGTCCTCCGGGGCACCCCGGTGTAGCTGGCGTGGGCCAGGATGGCCTCCAGAACCTCCTCCGGGTAGCCCAGGCGCCTAAGCTCCTCCACCCCCCGGTAGGGGTGCTCCGCGGGGTATTTCTCGTAGTCCATGTCGTGGAGAACCCCCGCCATGGCCCAAAGCTCCTCGTCCTCGCGGAAGCGGCGGGCGTAGGCCCGCATGGCCACCTCCACCGCCCGCATGTGCCGCCTTAGGGACTCGCTTTCCGTCCACGCCTCCATGAGGGCCAGGGCCTCTGCAAAGCTCGGCATGCCCTAAAGTATAGCCATGCGCCTGGGCTACGGAGAGGACAGCCACCGCCTCGGGGAGGGCAGGCCCCTCTACCTCTTTGGCCTCGAGGTCCCAAGCCCCTTAGGCCCCTTGGCCCACTCCGACGGGGACGCCCCCCTCCACGCCCTCACGGACGCCCTCCTTTCCGCCTACGCCCTGGGGGACATCGGCCTCCTCTTCCCCGACACCGACCCCCGCTGGCAAGGCGCAAGGAGCGAGGTCTTCCTTCGGGAGGCCTTAAGGCGGGTGGAGGCCCTGGGGGGAAGGCTTCTCCAGGTGAGCGTGGTTGTGGTCCTGGACCGGCCCAAGCTTGGGCCCTTCCGGGAGGCCTTCAGGGAGAACCTGGCCCGCCTCCTTGGCCTCCCCCAGGACCGCATCGGCCTCACCTTCAAGACCTCCGAGGGGCTCGCCCCGGAGCACGTGCAGGCCCGGGCGGTGGTCCTCCTCCATGATTGAGCTCCTCGCCTGGCTCGGCACCCTGGTCTTCGCCGCCGCGGGGGCCCTCAAGGGGGTGGAGAAGGGGTTTGACCTCCTCGGGGTCCTGGTCCTGGCCCTGGTGACCGCGGTGGGGGGCGGGTCCATCCGGGACGTTCTGGTGGGCGTCCTCCCCCCTTCCGCCCTAGGGGACGAGGGTCTACTCCTCTCCACCCTTCTGGTGGGGCTTCTCGTCTTCCGCTTCCACCGGAGGGCCCTAAGGCTTTCCCGCCTCCTCTACTACCTGGACACCTTAGGCCTCGGCCTCTTTGCCGCCCTGGGCGCGGAAAAGGCCCTCTCCGCCGGGCTTGGCCCCTTGGGGGTGGGGATCGCGGGGGCCCTTTCCGGGGTGGGGGGCGGGGTGCTCCGGGACGTGCTCTCGGGGGAGGTGCCGGGCATCCTCTACCGGGCGGGGGACCTTTACGCCTCCGCGGCCTTCTTGGGGGCCCTCCTCTTCTACGCCCTCCACGGGCTCTACCCCGAGGGGGCCCTGGTCCTGGGGGCCGCGGCCACCTTCCTCCTTCGGGTCTTCGGGCGGAGGCTTGGCCTGAGCCTCCCCACCCCCCGGTAAACTCAGGGCATGGACCTCACCCACTTCAAGGACGGCCGCCCTCACATGGTGGACGTGACGGAAAAGGAGAAGACCTTCCGCACCGCCACCGCCGAGGCCTACGTGGAACTCACGGAAGAGGCCCTCCTGGCCCTGGAAGGGGGGGGCGTGGGCAAGGGGGACCCCCTGCAGGTGGCCCAGCTTGCGGGGATCCTGGGGGCCAAGAGGACCGCGGACCTCATCCCCCTCTGCCACCCCCTGCCCCTTACGGGGATCGAGGTGCGGGTGGAACTGGAAAAGGAGGCCCGGCGGGTGCGCATAGAGGCCACGGTGCGCACCAAGGCGGAAACGGGAGTGGAGATGGAGGCCCTCACCGCCTGCGCGGTGGCCGCCCTCACGGTGTACGACATGCTGAAGGCGGCCTCCAAAGGGCTCGTCATCTCCAAGGTGCAGCTTCTGGAGAAGACCGGGGGCAAAAGCGGCCCCTGGCGCCGGGATAGGGGGGAGGGGTAATATAGACCCATGCGCATCGCCATCGCTCTAACCAAGGGGGAAGACCGCGTGTACCCAGGTCCCTTCGGCCACGCCCCCCGCTTCGCCATCTACCAGGTGGAGGGGGAAGAGGCCCGGCTTCTGGAGATCCGCCCGAACCCCTACGCGGCCCTCCACGGGGAGGGCAAGCACGAGAAGATGCGGGAGCTCCTGAAGGACGTGGACCTCAAGGTGGGGGCCCGCTTCGGGCACGGGGGAGGGCTTGGGGCCTTCCCCGTGGCGGGGCGGCGGGAGGTGCCCCCGGTGGGGCTTAAGGAAGTCCTGGCCCTCCTCCTGGCCCAAAGTACCGCCTGAGGAGCTCCCGGGCCTCCGGGGGGAGGGGGGTCCTTTCCAGGTAGACCTCCACCCCCCGCTGGACCCGCTCTGGGGGCCTCCCCTCCGGCCAGGGGCTCGGCAGGGGGGCTTCCCCTGGCCCCTCGCCGGGCGAGAGGAGGCCCGCCCCCGGGCCCTCGGGGGTGGGGCCTGGGGTTTGGGCCTCCCGGAGGGCTGGGGAAGCGCCCCCTGGGCCCGCCTGGCCTTGCCCTCCCCCTTCTTCGGAAGGGGTCCCTGGCCCCCTGGCCCCCCCTTGCTCCCCCTCCCGGCCCGGTTGGGCGGGGGTCCCCCGGGGTTCCGCCGTGCCCCCATCCCCTGACCCCCTGCCCCCCGCCCCTTCCGGGGGCCTCGAGGCCGCACTCCCATCCTGTCCCCTTTCCCCTGCGGAGCCCTCTTGTGCGGTGGGCGTTTTGGGAGCGCCCTCTTGCCCTTCCTGGGCGGGAGGGCGCCCCTCCCCCGATCCCCGGGGCTCGGAGGGAGGGGTGCCCACCTGGGGGGCCTGGGGCAGGAAGGGCACCCCCCCTTCCCCCGGGGCCAAAGGCCTCCAGAGGGCCAGGAGGAGGGCCAGGAGGTAGAGGAGGAGAAGCCCGTAGGGGAAAGGGGGAAGGGGCACCGTCACCCTCTTCGCCTCCCGCCAGAGCCGCTCCTCCCCGTAGCGGAGGGCGGTGGGGTAAGCCAGGCTCACCCGGGCGATGGCCCTTAGGGCCTCCCCCGCCCAAAGCCGGGCCGGGAGGAGGAGGGCCAGGGGGGAAAGGAGGGCCAAGGGGGGAAAGAGGAGGCCCGAGAGGGCGAGGAGGAGGGCGAGAAGGAGGCGGTACCGCCAGGCCAGGCGGTGGGCGTAGCGCAGGTGAAACCCGGGCTCCACTACCCCCATTATGGGGCGTAGAGGGCCAGGGCGCTTACCACCGGCCGGGGGGTGCCGGCGTAGGGGTTTTTGAGCCTCCCCCGCACCCAAAGCTGGGCCGAGCCCCCCCCGTCCATCCGTAGGGCGTTCCAGGCCCCAAGCTCCAGGAGGGCCCGGGCCAGGCGGTCGGGGGTGGTGGCCTCGGAGACGAGGAGCCAAAGCCGCCCCTCCCGTGTCCAGGCCACCGCGGCCTGGGGCGCCACCGCCTGGAGGGGCCTTGGGTCCTTGAAGTTCTCCTCCTCCGGCCGGAAGGCGTACCGCCCCTCCTGGAGGAGAAGGGGGCCGGCCTCGAGGGCGTAGCGGAAGGGGGGGTCCAGCCGGCCGTAGAGGCTAAGCCGGTCCCCCACGGCCAAGGGGAAGGGAGGCGCGCCTTGGGGAAAGGCCAGGGCCCAGGCTCCCCCAGGAAGCTCAAAGGGCGCGGGGAAGATCCCCTCCACCCTCTCCCCCCGCACCAGGGCCACCTCCTCCCCCGCCCGGCCCACGGGCCCCGGCACGGTGTGGGCGGTGTAGCGGGCGGGGAGGGCGTTCAGCCCCACCCGCACCCTTTCCCCCTTAGGGCCCGCCACCACCGCCTCAAAGCGGGGCCTGCCCAGGAAGAAATCCCACCCGTTCCAGAGGAGGGCGGTGCGGCCGAAGGGGTGGCTCACCGTGACCCCGTCCTGGACCCAAAGCCCGATGGGGGTCCCCGTCTTTGGGTCAAAGTACCCCCCGTTGAGGGCGGCCAGGGCCCCCGGGGCCAGGTCCTTGGGGAGGGCCCGCTTGCCGGGAATCCCCACAGGAAGGAGCCTCCCCCTTTCCGCCTCCACCAGGTAAAGCCTTAGGGGCTCCGGGGTGAAGGCCCAGACCTCGCGGTAGCGCATCCCCGGGGCCAGGGGCTCCTCCACCTCGGGGGGCAAAGCGTAGAGGTCCAGCACCAAGCGCGGGGGGCCTTCCAGGGGGAAGAGGCGGTGGTAAAGCCGCCCCTGGGCCTCCAGGGAAAGCTCCGTCCCCTCCGGGAGGAGCCGCACCCGAAGGGATAGGCCCGGCGGGGGCTTTAGGGCTAAAAGCCCCGGGGCCAAATAGGGCAGGAGGAAGCGGGCCCGGTCCCACCCCTGGGACCTTTCCCCAGGGAAGGCCCCGGGCAGGTCCAGGACGATGCGGAAGCCCCACCCTTGGGGCCCCGCGCGCACCCCGGCCTCGGGGACGCGGAAGTACCCCAGGGCCTTCAGGGCATCCAGGGGCACCCTCTCCCTTTCCGGAGGGGGAAGGTCCAAGGGAGGCTCGGCCCAGCCCACCCCCGGGACGTAGACCAGCCGCACCCCCTGCCCCTCGTACACCCAGGCCCCGCCCTCCTCGCGGAAAGCGAGGCCGAAGGTTTCCGCCGGAACGCTTTGGGCCAAGGTGAGGCCCAGGAAGAGGAGAAGACCAAGCCGCCTCATCCCCCCATTGAAGGGGTTTTGGATGAGAAAGGGCTTACCCCTTGACCACGATGAGGGGCCGCAGGCGGGCCACCTTCCTGCCGATGCCCGCCCCCTGCACCGCCTCCACCACCACGGAAACGTCCTTGTAGGCCTCGGGCATCTCCTCGTCCACCGTGGCCCGGGTGGCGGCCCGCACCAGGATGCCCCTTTCCGCAAGCTCCTTCACCAGGTTGCGCTCGCGGGCGGCCTTCTTGGCCTGGTGGCGGCTCATCTTCCGCCCTGCCCCGTGGCAGCTGCTGCCGAAGGAAACCGCCATGGCCTTCTCTGTGCCCGCCAGGACGTAGGAGTAGCGGCCCATGTCCCCCGGCACCAGGACGGGCTGGCCCACCTTCCGGTACTCGGGGGGGATCTCCGGGTGGCCGGGGCCAAAGGCCCGGGTGGCCCCCTTGCGGTGGACCAGGACCCGGCGGCCAAAGTGCTCCTCAAACTTGGCGTTGTTGTGGGCCAGGTCGTAAAGGACCCTCAGGCCGTGGTCCCTCGGGGCAAACCCCACCGCCTCAAAGGCCTCCCGCACGAAGTGGGCGATGAGCTGGCGGTTGGCGAAGGCGAAGTTGGCCGCGGCGGCCATGGCCTGGAGGTAGGCCTCCCCCTCGGGGCTCTTGATGGGGGCCGCGGCCAGCTGCTTGTCCACCAGCTCAATCCCGTACCGGGGGGCAACTTTTAGGAAGCGCTCCACGTAGTCCTGGCAGACCTGGTGGCCGAGGCCCCGGCTTCCGGTATGGATGAGGACCGTGACCTGATTGGGGAAAAGGCCGTAAGCCTCCGCGGCCTCCGGGTCGTAGATCTCGTCCACGTACTGGACCTCGAGGAAGTGGTTCCCGCTCCCCAGGGTGCCGATCTGGGGGGCCCCCCGCTCAAAGGCCCGCTCGGAGACCTGGTCGGGGTTGGCCCAGGGGAGGCGGCCCTCGGACTCAATGAAGCGGAGGTCCTCCGGGTAGCCGAAGCCCCTCCGGATGAGAAACCCCGCCCCCTCCTTCAGGATCTCCCTTAGCTCCCGCTTGGAGAAGCGCACGTCCTTCCGCTCGCTCCCCACCCCCGAGGGGACCAGGCGGTAGAGGGCGTCCGCCAGCGCCCGCTGGCGGGGGAGGAGGTCCTCCAGGGTGAGGTGGGAGGTGAGGAGGCGTACGCCGCAGTTGGACACCACGAAGCCCTCGGCAATGAAGTTGTGGTCTGGATGGGCCATGGTGAGGTCGTAGACCCGTCCCCCGTAAGGCACCCGCTCCACGGCTACCACCTCATCCATGGGCATGGCCCCCGCCCCCTCCAGGTATTCGGGGAAGGTGGGGAAGGCCCAGGGCCGGAAGGAACCCCGCTCCCCGTACACGCTCCGCTCCACAAAGCGGCGGGAAACGCCCAGGGCCTCGGCCACCCTTTCCGGGCTCCTAAAGTCCCGGTGGAGGGCCTGGGCCAAGGCGGCCTTCTCCGCCCGCTCGGCGAGGTGGGCCTCCTTAAGGCGGAGGTACAAAGCGGCGTGGAGGGCAAGCCGGGCCTTCCTAGGGCTATAGGCGTAGCCCACCTCCTCGTAAAGCCGAAGAAGGTTCTCTGGGGTGGCCCTAAGGACGAGCTTTAGGCGGTGGGAGGTATCCCCGTCGGGGGCCTGCCAGTCCTTCTCTTGGTAGAGCCCCTGGACCTCGAGGCCCATCCCCTCCAGGAGGCGGGCCAGATCCTCCATGAAGAGGCGGCCCGCTTGGAGCCAGGCCTGGCGCTTGGACTGGCTGAGGACCGGGGCCTGAAGGTTGTAGCCGTGGCCGGGCACTGGGGCAGGGGCCGATAGCTCCGCTCCGAAGAGGCCTGCCAGAAAGTTGGCCCTAAGCCAAGGGGGCAGCGCAAAGAGCCAAGCGGGCAGGGGGAAGCCCTGCTTGGCCTTGGGCCCCAGGGGCAGGCCCAAGGCGTGGAGGAGGACCAAAAGGCCCCGAGAGGAAGCCTTAAGGCTAGCCTCCGCTGCCTCAAAGACGCGCCCGCGGAAGGCGTGGCGGCGCCGCCTGAGGTAGGGCCCACCCGCCCGGAACCCCAAGCGGGCGAGATCCCTTTGGGCCTCGAGGAGGCCCTCGGGCTCGCCGTAGAGGATCAGGTAGGCCCGCCCCCCGCTCCGGTAAAGGGTTCCGTCCCCCAGGGCGTACCCCAGGAGGCGGAGGAGGGCGGGCAGGTGGGGGTGGGAGGCCTTAAGGGGAAGGAGGCCCCGCCCCTTGAGCTCCTGCCACGCCTGGGGAAAACCCAGGGCCTGGCTTAGGGCCTTGGCCTCCTCCTCGGAGAGGAGCACGGTCTCGGGTGGGGGTTCGTAGGGCAGGCCCCGGAAAGGGTGGACGGCCACCCGGTCCCCGGGGGCCAGATGGCCTATGGGGCGCATCCCCTCGGGGGTGTAGACGGGGTGGTCCAAGGTGGCCTCCAGGACCCACCCACCCCGGGTGCGAAGGCGCACCAAAGCCTCCCCCTCCCGGGAGAGGAGGAAGGCCGCCCGCCCCTCTTCGGGCCTTTCCCCAAGCCGCCAGCACCAGAGATACGGGTCTTCCTCCCCCGCGAGCTCTTCTATGGGCCGGGTGTATCCATCCCGGAAAAGCACCCGAGTGCCCGGGGGGAGGCAGTTGATGTCAAACCCCACCCCGCCCGGGCTCACCACCCCGCCCGCCTCGGGGTCAAAGGCCGCCACCCCCCCGATGGGGAAGCCGTAACCCCAGTGGATGTCCGGCATGGCCAGGGCAGGCTCCACGATGCCGGGCAGGGTGGCCACGTTCATGAGCTGCTGGAGCGAGGCGTAGCCCTCGGCCTCGAGGTCCTTTAGGATCTCCTCCGAGGCAAAGAAGACCGCGTCCACCCGCATCTTCCCCTGCCGGGGGATGCGGTAGGTGTAGGGGCCCACCTTCTGGAAAACCATGGCGCCCTCCCAAAACAAAACCACCGGGCTTTTCCGCCCGGCCTTACCTTCACCCTACCGCCTTATGCGCTATGCGTCAAGGGTATGCGCCCTAGGCCTGGAGCCCCGGGGGCTCGGGGGCCTCCCAGGCGAGCTCGAGGAGCCCGATGAGGTCCTCCACCGGCACCCCATAGTCCCGGGCCAGGCGGGCCACCTCGTGCCCCAGGCGGCGGAGATGGGCCAGGTGGCTGGGATCCACCTCCTCTGCCAGGTCCCTAAGCCAGGAGAGAAGGGCCTGGGCCTCCTCGTCCGTTAGGCCGTCCGTGAGGGCCTCGTCCTCCATCAAGTAGGCTAGGTCTTCCCTCATCGCCGCTTCAGCTCCTCCTCCTTCCCCACCCAGCCCGCCCGGCGGGCCAGGGCCTCGAGGTGCTGGGGGTCCCCCAGGGCCTCGGCCTCCATCCTAAGCCGGGCCACCCGGGCCTCCAAGAGGGCCAGCTCCCCTTCCAGCCGCCTGGCCTCCTGGGCCAGGGCGTGGGCCCGCACCCCCTCCTGCAGGAAGAGGAACAGGGCATGGGCAAGCCCCAGGGCGAACACCAGGTGGAGAAGGCGGTGAACAGGCCGGTCCAAAGCGGGCTCATTATACCAGGCTGGGAGAGGGGGGCATGGAGGGCCTTTTAACAGACCACCTTTTCCAGGGTGTTGCATTTGCACAGGATAGGTGTATACTGGAATCGTAAGGAAGGAGGAGCCATGCCAAGGACTAGGGAAAAAGAAAACTATCGGGCGCGGCTAAAGGCGGTGGGCCTCCGGCACACCCTACCTCGGGAGCGCATTTTGAGCTTCCTGGACCGCAAAAACGTCCACCCCACCCCTGAAGAGCTCTACCAGGGTCTGAAGAAGCGGGGGTACGACATCGGCCTCTCCACCGTCTACCTGAACCTCCACGTCCTCCGGGAGCACGGCCTCATCTACGAGTTCAAGGACCCCAAGGGCAACACCCGCTACGACGGCTACAACGAGCCCCACGTGCACCTGGCCTGCCAGGAGTGCGGGAAGGTGGAGGACCTCCTCCTGAAAAACCTCCCCGAGCTGGACCTAGGCCCCGCCCTCCAGGCCGCGGCCGAGCGCTCGGGCTGGGACCTAGAGAGGGCCCGGGTGGAGTTCAGGGGCAAGTGCCCAGACTGCAAGGCCTAAAG
>FWWL01003543.1_pt1 | contig 11933 bp, 13 predicted proteins | sample 2228331 | NCBI WGS metagenome assembly FWWL01 (sample SAMEA103939775, study PRJEB20133) | metagenome | reverse complement strand
TACTGATTGTCACGATTCTCCACCTCAATATATCCAAACGAATGAGACCGACAGCTGTCGGTCTATTATATTTTAGTCATTATAGATAACTGCTTCATTTCCAAGAATACACCTCCCTCCTTCTACCGTCAACTTTCGCAACCGTTTGACAAAGGCTCTGTTGACACCACTGAAGCGTTTACATAAACTTAGGTAGAATGTATAAAATCTAGGGAGACGATTATGGATCAAATTATTCGAAATAAACAAGATTGGCGCGTATGGTGGCGTTTGCTTCGTCCACATACATTAACCGCGGCTTTTGTACCCGTTGCCATCGGGACAACGATAGCGTTACCGTTTGGCTCTATCAATATTCTGCTATTTTTCGCGATGATGTTAGCTTCTATCCTTATCCAGGCTGCTACAAATATGTTTAACGAGTATTACGATTACAAACGAGGACTTGATACAGCGGAGTCTGTCGGAATCGGTGGAGCGATCGTTAGAGAAGGGATTTCTGCTACAACCGTCCTTCGACTCGCCTTCGTATTCTTTGCTATTGCCTTGCTACTTGGCCTTTATATTTGCTTCATGAGTAGTTGGTGGATTGCTTTGATTGGTATCGTATCGATGGCTGTCGGTTATTTTTATACCGGTGGACCTTATCCGATTGCGTATACTCCATTCGGTGAAATTGCGGCTGGTTTTTTCATGGGGCCTGTCATTATTCTTATCGCTTTCTTCATCCAAACAGGAATGGTTACATTTGAAAGTTTACTCATATCTGTACCTATTGCCATTCTTGTAGGGGCAATCTTGATGGCAAACAATATACGTGATTTAGACGGAGATAAAGAAAACGGACGAAGAACATTAGCAATTCTTTTAGGCCACGAGAGAGCTGTTGTCTTTTTATCAGCGATGTTCCTCATGTCGTATTTATGGATCGTAAATTTATTTATTATGAACTTCATCACACCGTGGGCGCTCATTGTCGTAGCAAGCATCCCGAAAGCCATTCAGGCTTCAACACAGTTTAAAGGAAAGACCAAACCGATTGAAATGATGCCGGCGATGAAAGCAACTGCACAGTTAAATACGATTTTTGGCTTTTTGCTTGTGATTGGACTTATAATTGGCTATCTAAATTAGAAGTGATAGTATCCATAAATACTCAATTGAGGTGATTTCCATGGATTTAAAAAACACGATAATGGAAGCTTTGGATATAAAAGCGGTTGATCTGAACCCTGATCGCGTCGTTTTTACGATGCCGGTAGGACCTAAAACATGGCAACCGATGGGTTTGCTTCACGGCGGGGCTTCGGTCGTTCTTGCCGAGACGGCTGCTAGTGTCGGAACGTACATCCAAATCGATCAAGAGAATGAAATTGCTGTCGGGATGGAAATAAATGCGAATCATTTGCGTGGAAAAGCAGACGGCATCGTGACAGCAGTTGCTACACCTCTTCACAAAGGAAGAACGTCGATGGTATGGGATATAAAAATTACGGACGAAGAAGATAAACTCATTTGCATTTCTCGTTGTACTGTTGCAATTGCGAAAAAGCGGAAATGATAGACGATGATTAAAGCCGTTATTTTCACAAATTTAATAGATAACTCAAACTTGTTCTAACTTGGCATAATAGCCAAGTTTTTTTGTTTATGTCATTTTCACAAACCCTTAATATGGATATAACACTACATTTATATTAAACTCGTATGCTTGTCTATAGAATCACATTTCTAGAATAGGGGTGTACGTATGGAAAAAAATATGAACCGCCGCACATTTTTATCTTACTTAGGAACTGGAGCTGCTGCTCTAGCTGCTGCTTCCGCTGGTCTAGGCACACTAGAAGCAAAAGCATCTGGAATGTCTCCTACTGCTGACCACCTATTCGGATTTAAAACGAACAAAGTAAGTGGTTACTTCAAGCCGATTCAGCCATCTAAAGAGGACAAACTCATTATCCCTGAAGGTTACAAGTACGATGTTGTTGCTGTGTTTGACGATGTTATTAACAAAGCCGGTGAGAAATTCGGACAAGGAGCTGATTACAACGCTTACTTGCCGATAAGAGGATCGAACACACGCGGTTTGCTCGTAACGAATCATGAATATACGAACATTTTTGCCCTAGGTCCGATTAAGGACGGAAAGAAAACAAAAGCACAACTAGAGCAAGACCTCTATTACCAAGGCATGTCTGTTATTGAAGTGTACCAGGACCAACACGGAACGTGGAAGATGGATACTTCCTCCAAATATGCTCGCCGCATCACGGGTTTTACCCCGTTTGAGTTAACTGGACCGGCTAAAGGAACAGTTGCTCTTGAGAAGGCAACAACAGTTCAAGGTACATTTGCGAACTGTTCCGGTGGAGTTACCCTCTGGAATACGGTCTTATCTTGTGAAGAGAATTTCAGTGATACTGCTGAAGAGAACGGACTACCACAAACACACTATGGTTGGGTTGTTGAAGTAGACCCGTTTGATGGAAGCTATTTGAAAAAACATACAGCATTGGGTCGTTTTAACCACGAAAATACAGCTATGGGTATCGCGAAAGACGGACGTGTCGTAGTCTACATGGGTGACGATAAGAAAGATGCTTGTGTTTATAAATTCATTTCTAAAGATAAATACGTTCCAGAATTAGGTCGCGGTAATAGCAAGTTACTAGAAGAAGGAACACTATATGTAGCTAACTTGAAGTCTGGTAAATGGATTCCGATGACTTATGAAGCAGTATCTGCTAAATTAGCTGATGATAAGTTCAAAGTTCCATCTAGTGTGGGAAGTACTCGTGAAGAATTACAGAAATTGTTCCAAAACCAAGGCGATGTCGTTACGTATTGCCATGAATCAGCAATGATATTAGGTGGTATGCCAACGGATCGTCCAGAAGATATTGAGATTTCACCGTTCGATAATACGGTCTTTATCTGCCATACCAATAATGATGCTCACGGAAACATTCACGGACACATCACTCGATTCTTTGAATTAGATAACGATCTCGGTGCTACTCAGTTCGATTTTGAAATCTTTGTTGCGGGTGGTCGTCAATCAGGTTTTAGTTCCCCTGATAATCTCGCATTTGATTCAAATGGTAGCTTATGGGTTGTAACTGACATATCTACAAGCTCCCACAATAAAGGGGTATATACGTCATTCATGAACAACGGTTTGTTCGTCATCCCAACTACCGGTCCTAACATGGGCGAGGCTATGCAGTTCGCCTCTGGACCGAGAGACGCTGAGTTAACAGGTCCATTCTTTACTCCTAACGAGCAAACGCTCTTCTTATCTGTTCAACATCCAGGCGAAATGACAACCGACCTAAGTAAGCCGACTGGCCTATGGCCACACCGCGCTGGTGATACGAAGGCACGTTGTGGTGTTGTTGCTATTAGTGGTTTTAAACTAGGTCAATAAGATTATGCACTTAATAGGGGAGGAATATCTCAATGCCATTTGGAAATATTGGATTACCTGGTCTGATTCTCATCCTGATTATTGCTTTAATTATTTTCGGACCTTCGAAGCTTCCTGAACTAGGACGAGCATTCGGTAGCACATTGAAAGAATTCAAGAACGCCACTCGCGACCTCATGTCTAGTGACAAAGAGGATAAATCAGATAATGAAGAAAAGAAATCCGACAATGCTTAACGATTAGTAATGCCATAAAAAGAATGAAGATGTAAGCACCGTGATGCTTACATCTTTCTTCATGAAAGGAGTAACATCATGAGCGATCGAGATATGCACATTTATGACCATTTAGGTGAGCTTAGAAAAAGAATTATTGTCACTCTTGGATTCTTCTTGCTCGTTTTAATTGCAACGTTCGTTTTTGTTGGTGATATTTACAATTGGATTGTTAGCGATTACGATGGCAAGCTAGCCATTCTTGGACCGAGTGATATTTTGTGGGTTTATTTTATGATTGCGGGGGTTTCTGCTCTTACTTTTACAATACCTGTAGTGGCTTATCAAGTATGGAGATTCGTTCGTCCAGCCTTATCGGTTAAGGAAAGAAAGGCTACTCTAGCTTTCATACCTGCCCTATTTATCCTCTTTATCATCGGAATATCGTTCGGATACTTTGTTGTTTTTCCGATCGTATTGTCTTTTTTAACCGCTCTATCCGTTGGCCAATTCCAGATGATGTTCACAGCGGAGAAATATTTTAAATTTTTATTAAGTCTTACTTTGCCATTCGGCGTTTTATTCGAGATGCCGATCGTCATTATGTTTTTGACGAGTCTTGGAATTCTTAATCCACTGAGACTAGCGAAAGCGAGAAAACTCTCATATTTCATTCTCATCGTCATATCCGTGTTAATTACTCCACCTGATTTCATATCAGATATACTTGTTATTATACCGTTATTACTTCTATACGAGGTGAGTATTACGTTGTCAAAAATTGTTTATCGAAAGAAAATCCAAAACGATCCATTGATGATGCAAGTATAAAGCGAAACGAACCACAAGATTTGTTCTCTTGTGGTTCGCTCCGTTACACTTCAATTTAGAATTATCATCTATTTCCCGTCAATCGCAAACGTCTTAATTCGTTCTTCAATTTCATCGCGTACGCGTTGGAATACGGTCCACTTTTCCTCATCTGTTCCTGTCGCTTTAGCAGGATCATCGAATCCCCAATGAAACCGCGTCACATTTGGTGGTGTGATCGGGCACTTATCATTGGCATCTCCACATAGCGTGATTGCATACGCAGCTTTTTTTAGAAGTTCAGGATCAATAATATCGGACGTTTGACTTAAAATATCAATTTCCTTTTCAGCCATTGCCTTAACTGCATTAGGATTTAATCCATGTGCTTCAATACCCGCACTGTAAACTTCAAACTTATCACCTAAATATTTCTTTCCAAATCCCTCAGCAATTTGACTTCTACATGAATTGCCCGTACATAAGAAATAAATTATTGGTTTGTTGGTCATGTTTGTAACCTCCATTACTTCAGTTTGTATAAATTTAAGCTACAATTAACAACCATAAATAAAGTCCAATCAATGTAATGAACAATGTAGGAACGGTTAAGACGATACCGATTTTAAAGTAATAACCCCAAGTAATTTTCACACCTTTTTTAGATAACACATGTAGCCATAGCAACGTGGCTAGTGAACCAATCGGGGTTATTTTTGGACCAAGATCAGAGCCAATGACATTCGCATAAATCAGTGATTCACGTATCACTCCACTCGTATTTGTGCCTTGAATTGCTAAGGCATCAATCATGACCGTAGGCATATTGTTCATAATGGAAGAAAGAATCGCTGCTAGAAAGCCCATTCCGAGTGTAGCCGCAAGCAATCCTTTATCTGCGAATGAATCAATTAACTGTCCTAGCATATCCGTAAGTCCAACGTTTCGTAAGCCATAAACAACGACATACATCCCGATGGAAAAAACAACGACTGCCCATGGAGCATCTTTGATCACTTTTTTCGTTTTAATAATATGACTTCTACGTGCAGCAAGAACAAAGAATAGTGCGGCAACACCCGCAAAGAAGGATACTGGCAGGGAAGTGAATTCGCTCAATAGGTATCCTACTAACAATACCCCTAATATGATCCAAGAGAGACGAAACATCGATTTATCTTTAATCGCTTCTACTGGTTTTCTCAATTGAGTTACATCATAATTTTGCGGAATTTCTTTTCTAAAGAATAAGTAAAGAACGAGCAAACTAGCTCCTAGAGAAAAGAAAGTTGGAACAATCATACGGCTACCATATTCAACAAATCCTATTTGAAAGAAATCCGCGGAAACGATATTAACCAAGTTACTCACAATCAGAGGCAGTGAGGTTGTGTCCGCTATAAAGCCACTCGCCATAATAAACGGCAAAATCATTTTATCTGAGAAATTAAGTGCTCTTACTTGGGCTAATACAATCGGGGTTAGAATTAACGCTGCACCGTCATTCGCAAAAAATGCGGAAACGGCAGCACCAAGCAGCACAACGTATACGAACATCAATCGTCCGTTTCCTTTGGCAAGTCGAGCCATATGCAAAGCAGACCACTCGAAAAATCCTACTTCATCTAGTATTAATGAAATGATAATGATGGCAACAAAAGCCAGTGTAGCGTTCCAAACAATATCTGTAACCGTCCAAACGTCATTCAAACTGACGACTTGAAACAATAAGGCAAGTAAAGCACCGCCTGTGGCTGACCACCCAATGTTTAATCCTCGTGGTTGCCATATAACAAACGTGATTGTTAGTAGAAAAATAATAATTGCACTCCAAATGTGAAACATACTTCTGCACTTCCTTCTATGACATAATTAACATTCTACAAGTAATCCTTTTTCTTCGAGTCTTCGGAACTCCTCCGACTGGTCAGGAAGATTTTCTAGAGCTAGTCCAATTTCTTCTAACTTTTCTTTGTTTAAAGAATAGACAATCCATTGGCCTTTTCTTGTCTCATTCACAAGCTCACTGTTTTTCAATTTGCTAATATGTTGTGAAATGGCGGGTTGTGAAATGCCGAAGATCGGGACAAGTTCACACACACAGCAATCACGCGTGTTTAGCAATGAGATGATTTTAAGGCGTGTAGGATCGCCAAGCGTTTTAAACATTTCAGCTAATTTTTTCAATTCCACTTCCATCCCTCCTCCATTGTTAATCATAATATAAGCATATACTTATATCAAGGATAGGATTTGTAAAGATTTTGTTAATTATTCAAAGAGAAGATAAGTAGAAAAGGCCGTTGATTGTCAACGACCCTTTCAGAAATATCCTATTCATTTCATTAACCACAGCAAGAAGAAGTAGTTGTAGTTGATTCAGTACCACAACAGGAATCATCTGATAAACTTGAATCTGAAGCAGATTCTTGAGACGATGAAACTTCTTTAATTTCTACTCCACAACAATTACTTTGCTCTTTGCCTACTAATTTTTTAATGAAATTTGCCATTTTTTATTCCTCCTAAAAGTTGTTATATAAGTCCCTTGGCAGTGCCAGGGAAAATCAACTAAAGCATACATGATTATGCGCAGCAAGATTGTTTGCTTACATGTGTCGGTTTTTTAAAGAATTGAATGAAGGACTTCCGAAGTGCTTTTTGTTCTAGTGTTTTCCATGCATTAGTGTTAATTCGATTTATCAGCTCATTTTGTTCCTTTATTTTTTCTTCAAATACATATACGTTAATCATTTCAATCATCTTCCTTTCATTAATTAAATTGATTTTTTAAAATTAAGTAATGTAAAACAGCAATCCAGACAACGTTGCCATCGAGAAAACAGATATGACGAAAGCGACAACCAACTGTCTTTGGAATATAGAATTTAACAACGCTAGCTCAGGAAGACTTGCTCCCGCTGAACTAATCATTAATGCCATTACTGGTGCAATCGCCATTCCTTTAATAATCATAATCTGTGAAATAGGAATCATCGTGGAAAGACGAATGTATAAAGGAATACCGATGATCGCTGCGATTGGGACCAACCACCATTCGTTGCCACCTAAATAGGTAGAAATCCAATCCGTAGGAACAACACCATGAATCACTGCTCCTATTCCCGCGCCGATTATTAAAAACGGGTAGACTGTTTTCATTAATGCGATCGTCTCATGATATGCCCCTTTAACATCAAATCGTTTTTCTGTTTCCTTGTATCCTGTCATGACAACATTTTTAACGTACTTTTTAAATCCGAGCTTTTCTAACGATAGCCCAATAACGACGGATAATATTGCGGTGATTATCGTGTATGTAACTGCAACTTTCACCCCAAGTAGCACTCCCATCAACGTGATGATTGTAGGGTCTAGCACAGGAGAAGCGAATAAGAAAATCATGACGATCCCAAATCGTGTCTTCTTATTCAGTAGGTTTACGACAACGGGAATAGTTGAACATGAACAAAACGGAGTAATGAATGCGAGTGCAAGTGCGAATAGAACACTTAAAATTGTGTTTTTCCCAGATAACAGCTTCTCCATTTTGTTATACGGAATAAGACCCTGTAACAGATTAATCAGAAAAGATATGGCAATGAATAGAGCCGTTAGCTCTAAAGCGATAGTAATAAAACTTTTCCCAATTTCTAACCACATAATAACCACTCCTTTTAATTGCAAAATGCAAGTATTAATTTAAAATTAAAGGGGTATTCACCCCACAGTAGTACAACACATCTTTGACTTTGCCATGCATTCATTTAATAACTTAATCGAACGGATTACCGTTTCCTTTTCAAACTCATTCATATGGGAGAAAATTTCCGATAGGTAATCATTGATGTCTGTATCGATTACTGTTGCGGCATATTTTCCTTCTGCTGTTAGCGAAAGTTGACTTACTCTTCGATCTTCTGCGTTCGTCGTTTTCTTCAACAACTTCAAGTTAACTAACGTTTGAATTTGACGAGAAAAGGTAGTAATATCGATTCCTAATATATCAGCCACTTCTTGCATAGATGGATGATCCCGTCGATCAACTTCATATAGGATATGGTTTTGTACTACTGAGAGCTCTACTCCACCTCTAGAACAACAGTTTTTGTTCAATAGGCCGAAGCGCCTCGTCATAATTTGTATAATTTCTCTTACGTTTTCCAATCGCGATCACCTCTTTGAAAACAGTATATGTTATTAATTTGCATTTTGCAAGTATTATTTTACAAAACTGTGAACACAATTGACTTCAGCTTGGACGAAATGATATAGTTCTACCGTTAAACAGTTCAACTAGTGAACTGTTTAACGGTAGAACTTGTTTTAATCAGAAGGAGGATTGTTGATGATTGATAAACTTAAGGAATTAATTGATCGTTATGAGGCTGCAGAATTCACAGTGTCTAAAAAAATGAGCTCCGTTATTCGTGAACGTCTTCACGAGCATTTAACGACTGAGCAGCTTTACACGCTTCGATATATTAAGAACTACGGTCCATGCACTTCATCGGAGCTAGCCGATACATTTTGTGTAGGCAAAAGTGCCATTACCGCCATTATTACGAGACTCACAGACAAAAACCTTATCAATAGAGTAAGAGATGAAGACGACAGACGAATGGTGTATTTATCTTTAACGAATGATGGTTTAACGATTTGCGAAGAAATGGATAAAAAAATTACGGAAGTTATCGGCTCCTATCTCGTGCACTTTGAACCTTCAGAAATCATTTCTTTTATCCAAACGTATGAAAAGCTTGCTTACTTAATGAAGCAAGACGATGAAAGCGGTGAAGAAAAATGATGAAGTCTATTTTGAAATTCAGATGGATCGTTATGCTCGTGTGGGTGATCGCAGCGGTTACCTTGTTCTTGACGGCTCCCAATATGGAGGAGCTCGTCCGAGACAAAGGACAAATTAATGTTCCTGAAGGCTACTCATCGACTTTAGCTTCGCAAATACTAGAAGAGGTCAACAGTAAAAGTGATAGGGCTAATGAAGCTCAAACTGCTCTCGTATTCCATGACAAAAGCGGACTGGATGAAGAAGGATTGACCGAGGCAAAGCGCGCTGTTGAACGATTAAAAACCAATACCGCAGTGCTCGGCATATCGTCTATTATTTCTCATTTCGATGAGCCCGAAATGGAAGATCAGCTCGTTTCAAAGGACGGTAAAACTATTCTAGTCGCTTTATCCGTAAATACAGATGGGCGAACAGCAGCCGAAATGCGTGATGAACTTACCTCTGCTTTAAAAGATGTAAAGGTGGACCATTATTATACAGGAAGTTGGTTGATCGACGAGGATGTAGTCGCAAGTTCCCAGGCTGGGTTGAAAAAAACAGAATTTATAACCCTGTTCTTCATATTGATCATTCTATTTCTTGTATTTCGATCCGTTGTTGCGCCAATTATTCCACTTGTTACAGTTGGGTTTAGTTACATTACCGCTCAGTCAATCGTTGCATATCTCGTAGATACAGTGAACTTTCCTTTATCTACATTCACACAAATCTTTATGGTTGCGGTTATGTTCGGAATCGGGACTGATTATTGTATTCTCTTGATTAGCCGTTTTAAAGAAGAACTTACCCACAAGAGTGACTTATGGTCGGCAATTATCGAAACATACCGAACAGCAGGGAAAACGGTATTCTTTTCTGGCCTAGCTGTATTGGTTGGATTCGCTTCGATTGGACTTTCAACATTCGTCCTTTATCAATCCGCAGTCGCTGTGGCAGTCGGTATTGCTGTACTACTCCTTGCGCTTGTGACGATTGTTCCATTCTTCATGGCGGTCCTCGGGTCGAAAATATTCTGGCCATCGAAAGGAACGCTTGAACATAAAGAAAGTAAGCTATGGTCTGCTGCAGGAAGGTTTTCATTAAAGCGTCCGATCATTACATTACTAATTATCTGTGCAATTATTGCCCCGTTTTTATTAACGTACGATGCACAATTATCTTTCAACTCCTTAGATGAAATCGGAGAAGAGTACGACTCCGTTAAAGCATTTAATATTATCTCGAAGAGTTTCGGCCCAGGAGAGTCACTTCCTGCCAAGATTGTTATGAAACACGATGAACCGATGGACAACTCGAAATATTTGGCGATTATTGAGAAGATAAGTCGTGAAGTTGAGAAAGTCGATGGGATCAAATCCGTACGAAGTGCAAGTCGTCCGACTGGTGAGGAACTTGAAGATCTTCTCGTAACGAAGCAAGTTGGAACACTTGATGATGGATTAGGGGAAGGGAAAAACGGACTCGGTCAAATCAGTGACGGATTATCAGAGGCAAGTAACGCATTAACCGCATCGTCTCCGAAAATTAATGAGGCAGTTAATGGAGTTGAACAGCTTATTGACGGTACCACTTCAGTAAAATCTGGTGTGCTTCAACTTTCAGAGGCCCTTACGCAAATTGAAAAAGGCATTCGTGACGGGTCATTAGGGGCAGGAGAGTTGAAACAAGCCCTTCAAGGAGTAAGTGTGAACGCACAACAACTAGCTGACAGTAACCGTGAGTTATTAAAAGGTTACGAGAACACGAAAAATGAATTCGATACGTTGTCATCAAAATATAACGATATCGACAAGCAGATAACAGCGATCTCTCAGACACTATCCAGCTTGGGCGACCATCTAATTAAACTTCAGGAACGTTATCCTGAACTAAAGAACGATTCGGATTTTACAGCCGTAATAACATCAGTAGATCGTGTGCAAGAATCAACCTTGCAAGCTGCAAGTGGACTCCAACAATTAAATCAACAACTTACGACAATTGTGCAAGGCGTAAACGAAGCAAACAATGACCTTGATCAAGTTTCAAAGGGACAACAAGATTTAGCCGGAGGCTTCATAGAAATAACTAAGGTAATTGAAGGACTGCAATCAGGACTAGAGCAGGCTGCTGCTGGTCAACAACAAATTATCGGTAACATTCCGACTATCTCTAATGGATTAGATCAAGTTAACAATGGACAGAAGGAACTCCACTCTGGCTTCACCGGGCTTAAAGGACAGCTTTCTGAATTAACGGATGGGTTAGATGAGAGCGTTGAAGGATTAACTCAAGTGTCTGATGGATTAGCTTCGGCTCAGAACTATTTATCCGAGCTTTCTTCATCCCCAGATAAGGAAATATCGGGATGGTTTATCCCTGAAGAAGTTTTGGGGAACGAAGATTTCCAGCAAGTGTTTGATGCCTACATGTCTCCTGATCGTAAAGTTGTTACGCTCGACGTCGTCTTCTCCGGTAATCCATATGCCGTAGAGTCACTTGACAAGGTCGAACAAATTAACCAGTCTGTCGAAAGAGCAATCAAAGGGACAGAACTTGAAGGAGCAACATTTGGTATTAACGGCGTGACGAGTATTTATTCCGATCTGAATCAAATTTCTGAGGAGGATTATTCAAGAACAGTAGTCCTCATGCTCATCGGTATTTTCATTATTCTCGTTCTCCTATTACG
>FWWL01009366.1_pt1 | contig 11934 bp, 12 predicted proteins | sample 2228331 | NCBI WGS metagenome assembly FWWL01 (sample SAMEA103939775, study PRJEB20133) | metagenome | reverse complement strand
TTTCCAGCCCCGGCTCGTTGGGCAGGTAGCTGAAGGCGATGTGTGCGCCTTTGCGCGCCAGGTGCAGCCCATGCGCCTTGCCCAACCGGATCGCGCCGCCCGTGATCAGGACGACACTATCTTTGATCTCCATCTCAGATTCTCCCGCCCATCGTCAACGCCATCAACGCCTTCTGGATGTGCAGGCGATTCTCCGCCTCCTGGTAGATCACCGACTGCGGCCCGTCGATCACGGCGTCGGTGGCCTCGTAGCCGCGGTCGATGGGCATGCAGTGCATGTAGATCGCGGTCTTCTTCGCCAGCGCCATGCGCCGCTCGTCGCAGATCCAATCCTTGTGCTCATCCACCATCTTCTGCACCTCGTCCGGCTCCTCGGTGACCATGATTGGCCCCCAGCTCTTGGCGTAGCAGATGTCGGCGTTCTCGAAGGCCGCGTCCATGTCATCAATGATCTCGAACTTCACACCGCTTTCCTCGGCGTGGGCGCGGGCGGCTTCCAGCGTGTGCGGCATCAGCTCGAAGCCCTTCGGATGCGCCAGCGTCACATCCATGCCGAAGCGCGTCATCAGCATAATCAGCGACTGCGGCACCGAGAGCGGGCGCACGTACTTGGGCGCGTACGTCCACGCAATCGTGAACTTGCGCCCGCGCAGGTCATTGCCGAAGCGCTCGCGAATCGTCATCAGGTCAGCCATCGCCTGGCATGGGTGATCGACGTCGTCCTGCATCGAGAAGACCGGCACGTTGGCGTATTTGGCGATGTCGTATTGGTACTTCTGACCGATGCCGGTGCGACAGTCGCGCACTGCAATGCCGTGCCCGTAGCTGCCGAGCACCATGCCGGTGTCCTTGGCGTTCTCGCCGTGACCGATCTGCGTCGCCGCCGGCGTCAGCCAGATAGCGTGGCCGCCAAGCTGCGTCATGCCCGTCTCGAAGGAATTGCGCGTGCGCGTCGATTCCTCGAAGAAGAGCATGTAGAGCGTCTTGGCGCGCAGGATGTGGTCGTGCAGCTCGCCCATCGCAAAGCGGCGCTTGAGATCCGCGGCGACTTCCAACGCCGTCTCCAGCTCCGTGCGCGACCAATCCTCGGTGGTGATAAAGTCCTTGCCAAACAGTTGCGTGGTCATTTTCCTGACTCCAGATTGTAAAAATGATCGTTTTGCTAAACATTGAGTCGGAATAGAACGCGGAATAGAACGCGGATGATGCGGATCGTGCGGATTCTCGCGGATTTTTTTATGATCCGCGTTGATCCGCCAAATCCGCGTTATCCGCGTTCCATTCTTTGCGTTCTATTGTCCCTTCTTCACCCTTCACGAACATCAGCGGAAAGAGCGCATAGAACGCAGCGGCTTTGGTCAGCTTCGCCAGGTCGACCTGGTCATCGGCGGCGTGGACGTAGCGCTCCTCCTGCGGACCAAAGCCGAGCGTGGGAATGCCCGCCGCGCCGGCAGAGTAGGTCCCGTCGGTGCTGAAACGCCACACGTCGACCGGCGGCGCCGCGCCCCATAACGCCTGGCCGGTGGCCTGCCCGACTGCCAGCAGCGGATGCGTCTCCTCCAGCAGCCAGCCGGGATAGAAGCTCGGTCCATCCAGCCGCAGCCCGGTGTGCGTGCGCACCGGCTGGTCGGGGATCGCGGCGGTGGCGCCCAGCGGCTCGACCACGGCGCGCACGCTCGCCAGCACCGACGCCATCGTCTCGCCCGGCATCATGCGCCGATCGACCGTCACTTCGCACCAGCTTGGCACCGAGTTGGGCGTGTGCGGCCCCTCGATCAGCGAGATTACCTGCGTGCCCTTGCCAAAGATCGGGTGTGTGGGCAGGTCGGCGTTCATCGCCTCCAGCGCGGCGACGACCGGCAGCATCTTGAGGATGGCGTTCTCGCCCAGGTGCGGCGTGCTGGCGTGCGCAGCTTTGCCGGTGGTGCGCACGCGAATCTCACAGCGCCCGCGCTGGCCGCGGCGCAGCGTCAGGTCGGTCGCCTCCGCCAGCAGCACAACGTCGGGGCGCACGCCGTCGCGTTCCACCAGCGCGCGCAGCGCAAAGCCCTCGGCGTCCTCCTCCAGCGTGGCGCCCATCACCAGCAGCGTGAAGTCGCCGCTCAGCGCCAGTTGCTTGAGGATCGCCGCGCCGTAGACAATCGCCGCCACGCCGCCCTTGCAGTCGGACGCGCCCAAGCCCCACATGGCGCCGTGCTCGATCACTGGCTCCAGCGGCGGATGGGGCCACTCGCTGGCGTCGGCGACCTCGTTGGTGTCCAGGTGTGCGTCGTAGAGGATCACGCGACGCCCGTTGCCGATGCGCCCCAGCGCGTTGCCGGCGCTGTCCATCCACACCTCGTCGCAGCCGATGGCGCGCAGCTCCTGCAACGTGCGCTGCACCGCTGCGCCCTCGTCACCCGTGTAGCTGCGGATGCGGATCAGGTCGGCAAGGAAGCGCTGCTGTTGCGGGGCAAGGGCTTCCGCCAGCTTTGTGATTTTGTTGGCTAGTTCACTGCGGTTGAGATTGCTCATTCGCACTCGTTTCTATCACTTGCTTCATCGGCGGATCACTGTACAATTGATGTGCCTTGTTCAAGGCTGTGAATCTGCCAGGAGAAGCGCATTATGACCAGTGTAGAGGCCCAACTGAATCTCGCCCTTCAAGCCTATATGGATCGACGCGTCGATCTGCGCGGCGGCGCGCAGTTGGCCGGCGTCTCCTACAATCGGTTCCTGCACGAGATCGAGTCGCGCAACATCGTTGTGCTGGATGACGAAGGATTCCTTGAGCAATTGGCTTTCCTCGCAGAGCGATTCGATTCGGAGCCGCTGAAGCAAGCGCTTCGCGATCCTGAAATTGGCGAAGGATAGCGAGCGTGGATCAGGTTTCATTCGTGTTCGCCTCCTGGCGCTCCACCGATAACGACGCAGCCTGCACCCCGGCCATCATCAACCCGATCTTCTGTGCATTGGCGCGGTCGCCGGGGACCTCGCCGACGATGCGCCCTTCGTAGATCACCACGATGCGGTCGCTCAGCGCCAGCACTTCCTCCAGTTCGGTCGAAATGAGCAGGATCGCAGCGCCAGCGTCGCGTTGCGCCAGCAACGCCTTGTGGACATACTCGGTTGCGCCCACATCGAGGCCGCGCGTCGGTTGCGCAGCCACCAGCACGCGCGGTTGACTGTCCAGCTCGCGTCCCAGCACCACCTTCTGCTGGTTGCCCCCGGAAAGATTCGCCGCTGGCAGCGACGGCGACGGCGTACGCACGTCGAAGCGTTCGATCAGCGTCTTGGCATAAGCAGTGATGGCGGCAGGCTGCAGCAGACCGCGAGTGGCAAAGGGCGCCCGGTCAAATGCCTTAAGCACAAAGTTGTCGGCGACGGGAAACTCCAGGATCAGCCCCATGTGCTGGCGGTCTTCGGGGATGTGGCGCACGCCAGCGTCGGCGATCTGGCGCGGCGTCCGACCCACGAGCGGCTGCCCGTTGGCGATGATCGCACCACTTGTGGGCCGGAGAACGCCGGTGATGGTCAGCGCAAGCTCGCGTTGCCCGTTGCCGTCGACGCCCGCCACGCCCAAAATTTCACCAGCCGCCACCTGCAACGAAAGGTTGTCCAGCAGCCGTCGGCCATCATGGCTGACGACGGTGAGATTGTCAATCACCAGCACTGGCGCGCCGGTGCGCGCCGGCATTTTATCGACGGTCAGGCGCACCTCGCGACCGACCATCAGCCCGGCTAATTCGTGCATATTAGTCTCACGCGTGACGCGCCGCCCGACGACCTTGCCGTCGCGCAGCACGGTGACGCGGTCGCTGATCGCCATCACCTCGTGCAGTTTATGCGTAATCAGGATGATCGATAGACCGTTGGCGGCGAAGCTGCGCAGCGTCTTGAACAGATCGGCGGTCTCCTGCGGGGTGAGCACGGCGGTTGGCTCGTCCAGGATCAACAGGTTGACCCCGCGGTAGAGCGCCTTGACGATCTCGACGCGTTGCTGCTCACCCACGCTCAGCGAAGAGACCAACGCAGATGGATCGATCTTCAACCCATAGCGCTGCGCCACCTCGCCGACCTGCCGCTCGATGGCGCGGCGGTCGCGGATCACCGTCTCGCGTAGGCGGCGCAGCGAAAAGAGCGGTCGCGTCGCCAGGATCACATTTTCGGCGACGGTGAGCGTCGGCACGAGCATGAAATGCTGGTGCACCATGCCGATGCCGAGGTCGATGGCTTGATGCGGCGAGTGAATGGCGGCGGGCTTTCCATCCAGGAAAATCTTGCCGGCGTCAGGACGCACCAACCCATAGAGGATGTTCATCAGCGTCGATTTGCCTGCGCCGTTCTCGCCGAGCAGACAGTGAATCTCGCCCGCCGCCACTTCCAGCGAGATGTCGTTGTTCGCCTGAACCGTCCCGAAGTGTTTGTAGACGCCTGCCAGCCGCAGGCGCGGCGTTTGTTCGCTCATGCCCGCTCCGTGTAAGGAACGCCCAACGCCTTTGGCTGCGCCGACTGCCCGCGCAGCAAAATCATGGCGACGATCGTGGCGACGTAGGGCAGAATCTGCAAAAACTGGTAGGCGATCTGGATGTTGGCGGCTTGCAGGCGCAGTTGCAACGCAAAGGTGAAGCCGAAAAGCAGGCTTGCCCACAACGCCCCCGGCGGCGACCAGCGCCCGAAGACAACGATCGCCAGCGCAATAAAGCCGCGACCAGCCACCATGTTCTCGACGAACTGATTGGCATACGCCACCGAGAGATACGCGCCGCCGACGCCTGCCAGCAGCGCGCCAAACGCCACGGCGCCGTAGCGCAGCCCGATCACCGACAGCCCCGCCGTCGCCGTCGCTTTGGGATGCTCACCGACGGAGCGGATCGCCAGCCCCAGCATCGTGCGGTTGAGCACCCACGCCGCCAACGGCGCCAGCAGCAGCGCAGCGTAGACCAGCATATTCTGCTCGAATAGCACGGGGCCCAACACTGGAATCTGGCTGAGCAGCGGAATCTTGACTGCCTCTAGCGGCTGGATGGCGCGATCGGTGACAGCGCCAAAAAAGGCGCGATAGATGAAACTTGACAGCCCCAGCCCTACCAGGTTGAGCGCTGCACCCGTCACGATCTGGTTGGCGCCCAGGCTGATCGTCACCACGCCGAAGAGCACGCCAAAGACCATCGCCGCCAGCCCCGCCGCCAGGATGCCCAGCCAGATGTCGCCGCTGGCAAAAGCCACGGCATAGGCTGTCACCGCGCCGATCAGCATCAGCCCTTCCAGCCCGATGTTGATCACGCCGGCGCGTTCGCCGTAGGTTTCCCCCACTGCGGTGAAGGTGAGCGGCGCCGCCATGCGCACGGTGGCCTGGAGCAGCGCCTGCAACCCGACAATCCATTCCATGCGTCACCCCCGCCGCCAGACCCGCCCCTGCATGGCGCGGAACGACACCAAAAACGCAATGATCAAACCCTGCAAGATGAAGGTCATCGCTGATGGAATCTTCGCCGTCAATTGCATCAGTTCGGCGCCGGTGGTCAGCGCGCCAAAGAGCAGACCCGAGAAGATCGTCCCGACTGGGTGGTTTGCCGCCAACAACGAGACTGCGATGCCGGTGAAGCCGTAGCCCGGCGAGATATTCTCGTAGAGCCGCCCGATCACGCCGAGCACTTCCACCGCGCCGGCGATGCCCGCTGCGGCGCCGCTCAGGCTGATCGCCAGCACGTACTGGCGGTTGACGTTGATGCCGGCATGTTGCGCTGCCTCCGGGTTGAAGCCAACTGCACGCAGCGCAAAACCGAGCGGCGTGCGAAAGAGCAGGATCGCCGCCAGCACTGGCAGGATCAGCGCCAGCAAAAAGCCAGCGTGGACGCGCATTCCTGGGAAAAGGCGCGGCAGCACCATCCTGGCGGCGATCTCGTCGGTCTGCGGGTTGTAGCGGCTGGCTTCCTGCATCGGCCCGGTCACCAGATAGCCGACGATGCCGATGGCGATGTAGTTGAGCATGATCGTCGTGACGACCTCGTTCAGCCCTAGCCGCACCTTGAGCCAGCCGGCGATTGCCGCCCACAACCCGCCGCAGAGCGCGCCTGCCAGCAGCGCCGTCGGGATCGAGAGCCACACCGGCAGGTCGCCCGCGCTCAGCCCGATCAGCGCGCCCGCCGCCGCACCCATGTAGAATTGCCCTTCCGCGCCAATGTTCCAGATGCCGCAGCGAAAGGCGATGGCAATGCCTGTCCCAATCAGGATCAACGGCGTGGAGCGCAGCATCGCCTCGCCGAGATTGCGCGCGTTGCCAAAGATGCCATTCCACAGCGCGCTGTACGCGGCGGCAACATTGAAACCAGAGAGCGCCAACATCAGCGCGCCGACAAGCAGAGCTGCCAGGATAGCCAGGATCGGCAGCGCCACATTGCGCCAGAGCGCCGCGCCGGTTTGGTGGGAAAGGGTTCCAGTGGTCATGGACAGAATGCTTTCAATCTCCAATCTCCCATCTCTTTGCCGGAGATTGGAGATTGGAGATCAGAGATTGCACCTACTGCGGCATCTCGACCGTGATTTCACCGGCCTTGAGTCTGGCGATCGTCTCGTCGACCAGCGCCCGCAGCTCCGGCGTGACGATGTCAGCCAGCTCCTCGTTGTAGACGAACTGGTAGACGCCCTCGTCGTTGACAGTGAAGGCGCGCACATGGCCGCCCTCGAATGCACCATCCTTTGCCGATTGCGCCACGGCGAAGAGCGCCTGCGGGATGTTGAGCGGCGCACTGGCGAGCACGTTCCTGGGCGCTTTGCTGTTCTGGTTGCCGATCGTGCCGATGGCAAAGACGCTGTCGCCGCCCTGTTCCGCTACAGCCTGCAACACGCCGTCGCCCGCCAGGTTGGCGTTGGCGATCAGAATGTCAGCGCCGTCGGCGATTGCCTGCAACGCGGCTTCCTTGCCGGCGCCGACGTCGTTGCCGTCGCGCAGGACGATCATACTAAAGGTGTGGCCGGGGACGCTCTCGAAACCCTGGCGGAAGCCTTCCAGCGGCAATTTGGTCGCCGGGTTCTCCAACGTGAAGCCGGCGGCTTTCCCGGTCTTGGAGACCTGCGCCGCCAGCACGCCCATCGCATACAGCGCCTGCATGTAGCCCGGCACCAGATCGATCGGCGCGTAGTTGGCGGTCGACTTGAAGCCGCCCACGGTGGTGAAGTAGGTGTCCGGGAAGTCGGGCGACACCTTCTCCGCTGCGTCTTGATACTGGAAGCCGTGGCCGATCACCAGCGTGTAGCCCTGGCTGGCAAAGTCGCTGAACGCCTTCTCATAGCCGGCCGGGTCGCCCACCTCGACATTGGCGATCTCGGCGCCCAGTTCGTCGCGCATACGCTCGATGGCGGCGTACGCCTGCCCGCTCCACGCATCGGTGATAGGACTGGGGTGCACCAGACCGACCTTGAACGCAGCGGCGGGCGCGCCGCTTTCGGCAGGTGCAGCCGCAGGTGCGCTCACACCAGCGCAGCCGCTCAGCAACAACGCCGCCACCATCACCAATGCAATAATTTGCCTGCTTACCTTTGACATTGTTTCCTCCTTCAGAAAGTGGAATACACAAACAAACGAATCGCGTGGGAGACTCCGCTATCCACGCACAATAGAACGAATATCCTGCAGCAACTGTCGATTGGCTTCAATGCCCGGCGTCGTGACATTCATGACAAACGCATCGAGTTTGTTTGCTGCAAACAATTCCTGGAGCGCCTTCTGGCATTCTTCCGGCGTTCCCGCCAGTTGATAACGCTGGATCATCTCCGGGCGCACGAGGGGCATGGCGGCTTTGGGCCCGCCCGTCGCCATCGCCTGGCGAATTTGCGAAATTTCGTCGGCGCTGATGCCAAGGCCGTCGAGCATCCGCTGCGGCGAGTCCATCAGCACGTAGGCGTAGAGCGCCGACGCTTCCTGCAGCAATTGGGGCGTGTAGGCGATGCGATCCATGTAGATGCGCTGGCAGGGTGTGCTGCGTCCCGCCGCAGCCTGATCAACGATCGCCAGAGCGGGTCCGACGTCGGACTTCGCCACCAACACCACGCCGTCCGCCTCCTGCCCAGCGAGTTCGAGCATCTTCTCCCCGCGCACGGCCAGCCAGAGCGGAACGTCGTGGCGGCGCTGACTGTGCAGGCGGGCGCGCTGCAAAGCATAGCGCTTGCCCTGCCAGCTCACCTCTTCGCCGCTCCACAGTGCGCGCAACATGGCGACGGTTTCACGCATTACCGTGAGCGGCGCCTCGCGTGGGATGCCCATCGGATTGAGCACCATCGAACCACCCGCGACCAGCGTCGCCAGCGCGCGCCCGCCGGAAAGATCGTCGAGCGTGGCGATGGCGGCGGCGGTGACCGCAGGGTGGCGCGTGTAACCATTTGTGACAGGACCAAGCCGCATCCGCTGCGTGCGCTGCGCAATCGCGCCAAGCGCCACGTAGACGTCGGGCATGAAGCCTTCGTCGGCGATCAGGCAGAAGTCATAGCCGAGATCCTCCGCCATCACCGCCGTCTCGATCACTTCATCGACCGGCATGGTTGGAATGATCTGAATGCCAAGTTGCGTCATCATGAAAAACTCTCGTCTGGAAATCACAAGATGGAACGCGGATGGCGCAGATTGGGCGGATTTGCGCTGATTTCTTTTGATCTGCGAAAATCCGCCCGATCCGCGTCATCCGCGTTCTATCCCACCCTCGCCAAAGAACGACTGTCGCAACACGCCATAGTTGATCTCCCCCGCGCTGAAGGTGCGCCCGCTGTTCAGGTTGTTGATGTGCAGCACCGCCGGCGAGTGCAGATCGAGCGGAATCTGGTAGAAGTCGCGCCCGGCCTCCTCGTAAATCTCGACGAAGGGGCGACCGTAGGCGCGCGAGGCGACCGAGACCACCTTGCCGATCACCGCCGCAATCGCGTCATCGGTCGCATCGACATAGAGCGTGGCGACGCCGCCGTAGAGCAGCGAGTCGTTGATGCGCCCCATCGCCACAATCTCGTCGCGGATCAGCGGCGGGATTACGCCGAAGCCGTGGGCGGAACGCACTGTGTTGACGGCGAAGCCCTCCTCCGCCAGGCGGTGCAGCGACTGCTCGACGATGCGCGCCGCCACCTGGATCGCACAGACCAGGCTGGAGTTGGGCGCAACCAGGATGTAGAGGTTCTCCGGCTTGAGCTTGCACGCCGTCGCGATCGTCGTCGCCCAGTCGTCGGTGACCGGCTCCGCGGTCTGGATGGCGATGACGCCCTCGTCGGCGTGGTCGCGATAGTCGATCAGCTCGAAATAGTGGTCGAGGTTGTCGTGGTTGAGCGCACGCGCCGGGCCCGCCAGGATCGGCGCACCCGCCCGCGCCCCTTCCAGCCGCCAGCCCGCGATCTGCGAAGCGATGCACGCCTCCAGCGGATGGTCGATCATCACGCGCACGGCCGACAGCACGCGGTCGCCCACGGCAAACGGCTCGTAGCTCACCTCGCCCAGCCCGCCGAGCGTGATCAGCGTGTAGTACTTGCCCGCCAGCCAGCCGCCCGGCGCGCGTTGTCCCATGTCGATCACCGTCGCGCCGCACGCCAGCCGGTTGACCGCCACGCCCAACGCATCCGTCGCCTCCAGAATCCGGCGCACAATTTTCATCGCTTCACGGTTGATGCTGATCATAGTTGCCTCTTAAGTGCGAGATTATGCGATTGAGAGATTGGGAGATTAGAGATTGGAGATTGTGGCGTGCCCACCAATCCTTGCAGCGCAGCGCCAATCGCTCAATAACCCAATCTCCCAATCTCCTAATCTCCAATCTCTAGTCTCTACTTCGGTCCTGCTTCCACGACGCCCAACCCGCCATCGACCGGGATCAATGCGCCCGTAATGTAGCTGGCTGAGTCCGACGCCAGGAAGGCGACGACGCTGGCGATTTCCTCCGCCTTGCCGAAACGGTTGAACGGGATATACTTCGTAAAATTCTCCTCGCCCAGCGCCGCGATGCCGTCGCGCAGCGCTTGCGTGTAGATCAGACCCGGCGCGACGGCGTTGACGCGGATGCTGTGCCGCGCCAGGTCGAGCGCCATCGCCCGCGTCAGCGATTCCAGCGCGCCTTTGGTGGCGGCGTAGAGCGTACGGTTGGTGATCGTCTGCCGCGCCAGGATCGTGCTGATGTGGATGATGCTGCCGCCGACGCCCGCCGCAATCATCTGCTGCGCGGCGAGCTGGCTCATCAGGTAGGGACCGCGCACGTTGGCGCCAAACATCAAGTCGAAATCGTCGAGCGTGGCGTCAAGAAAGTAGGAACGGTTGATCGCCGACGCGTTGTGGACGAGCACGCGCACCGGCCCCCACTGCGCACCGACGGTCTCCATCATGCGGCGCACGTCGTCCTCGTTGCCGGCGTCGCCCTGCAACGGCAGCGCCTGCCCGCCCGCCGCCGTGATCGCAGCGCTCACCTGCTCGGCGCCGGCGCGATCCTCGCGGTAGTTGACGACCACGCGCGCCCCGGACGCGGCAAACAACTGCGCCGTCGCCGCGCCGATCCCGCGCGACGCGCCGGTGATGAAGACGGTCTGGCCGGTGAAGTCGAAGGTGAAGTTGGTCATTTTTGCGCTCGGTTTTCTTGTGCAAGTCATTTTCAACGCAAAGACGCAAAGGTGCAGAGACTCGCAGAGAAGAAACAATCACAGAAATGCGCGCCTGTTCTGACATTGATGCATCTCCAGTCTCTGCGCACCTCTGCGTCTTTGCGCCTTGGCGTCAAGTTTTCGCTGTGTCGGTCAGCCGCTCCTGCACTTCCTGCAAGAACGCCGCCGCCGCGGCCCCGTCGATGAAGCGATGGTCGAAGGTAAGGCTGAACCACGCCGTCGGCCGCTCGACAAGTTGACCGTCCGCCAGCGCCGGCTGGCTGCGCACGCGCCCCACCAGCAGGATGGCGCCTTCCGGCGGCCTCGGCAGCGGAAAGCCGCCATCAACCCCGTACATACCCAAATTGCTGACGGTGAACGTGCCGCCCTCGATGTCGGGCAGCTTGAGCTTGCCGGTGCGGGCGCGCGTCGCCAGGTCGCTGGCCGCCGCCGCCAGTTCATCGAGCGATTTCTTGTCGGCGTCGCGAATCACCGTCACGATCAAGCCGTCCGCCGCCGCCACCGCCATCCCCAGGTTGACAGCGTCGAAGGTGACGACGGAATTCTCCACCAACTCGGCGTTGAGCAGCGGATGGTTGGGCAGCGCCCGCGCCACCGCCGCCATGATGTAGGTGTTGAGCGAATGCCGCTGCTCGCCTGCCGCCATCCGCGCCGCCTGCACCGCCGACAAATCCATCTCGCGCGTCACCTGGCTGAGCGCAGCGCGACGCACCGACTCGTCCATGCTCTGCGCCATCATCTTGCGCACACGGCTGAGCGGCGTTGTCTGTTTGATCGGTATCCCGCGATGCGTGTTGTCTGTCATGCGTTGCGAATCTTCGCGGCTTCGACTTCATCCGCCGCAATCAATGCCAATACCGCGCCGACTTCGACCGTTTCACCAGCGGCCACCAGGATTTTGGCGATGACGCCCGACGCCGGCGCCGGCAGCTCGTTGGTGATCTTGTCCGTCTCCACGTCGGCGATGATCTCGTCCTCGGTCACGGCGTCGCCTTCCTGCTTGCGCCACTCGGAGACCATGCCCTCTTCCATCGTCAGCCCCCACTTGGGGAGAATCACTTCGACTGCCATGATTTTGTTCCTTGTTGCGTGTTGCGTGTTGCGTGTTGCGTGTTGCGTGGTGCGTGACGATTCGACACGAGACACGAAATACGCAACACGAAACACGAAATACGTCCTTACTTCATCACGCTGCGAATGCCCGCGATCACCTGCTCCTTGCCGGGGAGGATGTACTTCTCCAGCACCAGCGAGAAGGGGATCGGCGTATCCAGACCGGCGACGCGTGTCACCGGCGCCTTGAGGTCGTGGAAGCACTCCTCGCTGATC
>FWWL01009365.1_pt1 | contig 11937 bp, 9 predicted proteins | sample 2228331 | NCBI WGS metagenome assembly FWWL01 (sample SAMEA103939775, study PRJEB20133) | metagenome | reverse complement strand
AAATATATTAAAATATTTTTATTATTTATTAATTGGAGAGTATTTTATTTAATCCAAAGTTTAATAAATAAAAGTTGAATAAATATAGTAAAGGATAATAATGAGTAGAATTACTGAGGAATTAATTAGATTTGGTTTTGAAGGTGAAAGTGGTTTAACAACTGAGTTTATTCAAAAGTTTTCTGTTAAATATCCTAAAAATAAGATAGTTATTTCAGAAGGTGAAAGATCAACAGATGTATATTATATTCTTGAAGGTTCAGTATATGTGACAAAAAAAATGCATGATACTTATAAAGTTCTTTCTTTTTTAGATAAAGGCGATATTTTTGGTGAAATGGGAGTGATAGAGGAAACTATTAGATCTGCAACTATTATTACCAGAGAAGATACAACATTATTAAAATTTTCAAAAGAAGAATTTAAAGAAATATTAAAAATTCATCCAAGATGGATAGATAAGATTATTCAAGAAATGTCTGAAAGAATTATTATAATGATCAAAAAGTTATAGTTAATTTAAAAAATCTTTGAAATAATTTTTATTTTTAATTTAATTGGACTTGTGGGGGATATATGTCTGAAAAATCGCAAAGTTTTGATTTTAAATATAATCCTGATGAATTTGAACAACAAATTTATGATTTTTGGGAAAAAAATAATACATTTAATGTTTATATAGATAAAAGCAAAAAAAGATATGTGATTCCAATGCCTCCTCCAAATGTTACAGGCGTATTACATATGGGACATGCTCTTCAAGATTCGATTCAAGATTTATATATAAGATATAAAAGGATGAAAGGATACAATGTTTTCTGGATACCTGGAAAAGATCATGCAGGTATTGCAACTCAAAACGTTGTTGAAAAAATTCTTTTAAAAGAAGGCATAAAAAAAGAGAATCTTGGGAGAGAAAAATTTCTAGAAAAAGTATGGGAAGTCGTTGAAAATCATAAAAATCATATCTCAATACAAAAAAGATATCTTGGAGATAGTTGTGATTGGACTAAAGAAAAATTTACTTTAGATGAAGATATGTCAAAAGCAGTTATTCATGCTTTTGTTGAACTTTATAAAAAGGGGTTAATTTTTAAAGGCAAATATATTGTAAATTGGTGTCCAAGATGTGAAACTGCTCTTTCTGATGAAGAAGTAGAACAAATTGAAGAAAAATCTTTTCTATGGTATATAAGATATCCACTTATAGATCAGCAAGGGGAAATTGTTGTAGCTACTACAAGACCAGAGACAATGCTTGGTGATACGGCTGTTGCCGTTAATCCTGAAGATGAAAGATATAAAAAATTAATTGGGAAAAAGGTTAAGCTTCCATTGACAGATCGAGTCATTGAAATTATTGAAGATAAATATGTGGATCCGAATTTTGGAACTGGTGTAGTTAAAATTACTCCAGCTCACGATCCTAATGATTATGATGTTGCGAAAAGGCATAATCTTGAATTTTTGGTTGTAATAGATAGCAAAGGTTATATGAACGATAATGTTCCCAATCAATTTAAAGGACTTGACAGATTTAAATGTAGAGAGAAAGTTATTAAACAATTGGAAGAAGAAGGGTATCTTGTAAAAATCGAAAAATATGATCATTCTGTTGGACACTGTTCAAGATGTGATACAACTATTGAACCAAGTTTATCTGATCAATGGTTTGTAGATTTAAAGAAAATGGTTGGTCCTGCTAAAGAATATGTTGAAAAAGGGATAATAAAAATTTATCCATCAAAATGGGCAAAAATATATTTTGATTGGCTTGAAAGTATAAGTGAGTGGTGCATATCAAGGCAACTTTGGTGGGGACATAGAATACCGGTATATTATTGTAAAGGTTGTGGAGAAATAATTGTTTCAGAAGAAAAAGTTACAAAATGTGAAAAGTGTGGAAATAGCGAAGTTTATCAAGATGAAGATGTTCTTGACACATGGTTCTCTTCTTGGCTTTGGCCCTTTTCAACCTTAGGCTGGCCTGAAAAAAATGAGTATCTGGATTATTTTTATCCAAATGATTTATTGGTTTCTGGATATGATATTTTGTTTTTCTGGGTAATCAAAATGATAGTTGCAGGCTCTATATTTTTAAAAAAACCACCATTTTATGATATTTACCTCACCCCTCTTATCAGAGATAAGTATGGAAGAAAAATGTCGAAATCCTTAGGTAATGGAATAGATCCATTAGAGATTGTAAAACAATACGGAGCTGATGCTTTAAGATTTACGCTGGTTTATCTTTCAACAGATGGACAGGATATAAATTTAGATCCTATTAAGTTTGAAATGGGAAGAAATTTAGCAAATAAAATATGGAATGCATTTAAATTTGCGTATCCATATATAAAAGATGTTGTTCTGGAATATGATAAGATTGATTTTAATTGTTGTGATTTATACGATAGATGGATTATTTCAAAATTAAATGAAACTGTTAAAATATTGGATTACTATTATGATACATATAAAGTACAATTTATTTCTCAAAATCTTTATAATTTTATATGGCATGATTTTTGTGATTGGTATATTGAAAGTTGTAAACCACTTTTATTTTCAAATGATGAAAAGTTAAAAAATAAAAAAGTTAAAATATTAAAATATTTAATTGTTTCTATATTAAAAATTATTCATCCTGTCATGCCATTTATATCAGAAAAGCTTTATCAATATATTAAAGATGAAGAAAATAGTATTTTAGCTAAAGAAAGCTATCCTGAATATAATGAAAATTATATAGATTTAAATTCCATAGCAAAATTTGAATTTTTGGAACAATTGATAGTTGGGATTAGAAATATTAAAGCAGAGTTAAATCTTCATAGTAGAAAAGATTTAACTTTCTTAATTAAAATTGATCATTTAAATGAAAAATAATTAATATCAAATGAGTGTAATATTATAAAATTTTTAGCTCAAATTAAAGATATAAAATTTATAGAAAATGAACCGGATAAGAAATTTTCAACATCTGTTGTTAAAAATAGTATTATTTATTTAGTAATTGAAGGACTTGTTGATATTGAAAAAGAAAAAGAAAGGCTTTTAAAAGAGATAAATAAAATAAAAGAAAATAAAGAAAAAATACTTAAGAAACTTGGTTCAGAAGATTTTATAAAAAAAGCAAAAGAAGAAATTGTTGAAAGAACAAAAGTAGAATTAAATGAATTGGAATCGAAATTAAAACAATTGGAAGAAAAACTAAAATTAATTTAAAAATTAAATTTTAAAATTAAAACGATCAAAATTAATAGTTTAGCTTTAAGAAAAGCAAATCGAAATATTTAACTAAAAAATTAATATTTCATCCAAATAAGGTGAGAGTGTGATAATTGAAATATGTTAGGATTAAAAAGTAAAACATTTAAGCTAACAATTTATAGAATTTGAAAAATTAAAGTTAAATTAGAATTCGAAAAATTAAATGTAAATTAAAATTTTAAAAATTTATGAGAGGATAAATATGAAAATACAGAATCAGTTTGGAATTAGAATCAAAGAAGACCCAAAAGATGCAGAACTTATTTCTCACAAATTGCTAGTTAGAGCCGGATATTTGAGACAGAACTCTACAGGAATTTATTCATATCTTCCTTTATTACAAAGGGTATTATTAAAGATTTCAGATATAATAAGAGAACAAATGAATGCTATTGATGGGCAGGAAATTTTAATGCCACTTGCTCAACCAAAAGAGATGTGGGAAAAAACTGGTAGATATCAATCTATAAAAGAAGAACTTTTAAGATTTCAAGATAGATGGGGGAAAGAGATGGTCCTTGCGATGACTCATGAGGAAGCCGTTTCTTTCTTAGCAAAAACAGAACTTTCATCTTATAGACAACTTCCAGTTATGGTTTATCAGATACAGTTAAAATTTAGAGACGAACCGCGATGTAGAGGAGGTTTAATTAGAGTCAGAGAATTCACAATGAAGGATGGTTATTCTTTTCATAAAGACGAGCAGTGTTTAAAAAATTATTACCAAAAAGTTTTTGATGCTTATGAAAAGATTTTTAAGAAAGTTGGACTAAAAAATGTAATAGCAGTTCAAGCAGATCCTGGAATGATGGGAGGAAGAATTTCGCATGAATTTATGCTTTTAGTTCCATCAGGCGAGGACACAATAGTTTATTGCGATAATTGTGGATATAAGGCAAATAAAGAGGTGGCAACCTCCAAAATTGAATGCCATAAAGAAGAATTAAAAGAAATGAGTCTAGTAAAAACCCCTGAAAAGAAAACAATAGAAGATGTCGCAAATTTTTTAGGCTTGCCAAAATCAAAAACAGTTAAAGCTGTTTTTTATGGTGATGATAAAAATGAAATTTATCTTACCTTGATTAGAGGGGATAGGGAAGTAAATGAAACAAGACTTAAAAAATTAATAAATACAACATTTTTAAGATTTGCAGAAAATGATGAAATTATTAAAACAGGTGCTGTGCCTGGTTATGCATCATGTCTTGGGGTTGATAAAAACTTAAAAATATATGTTGATAAATCTGTTTTAGAGTCTAATAATCTTGTTGCTGGTGCAAATAAAGAAGGTTATCATTATATCAACTTTAATTTTTCAAGAGATGTGGATTTTAGCAAATTTAATAATCTCATTGTTGAAAATTTTGCATCTGTTAATGAAGGGGATAGTTGCCAGAATTGTGGTTCAAGTTTAAAAGTTACAAGAGGTATTGAAATAGGCAATATTTTTCAGCTTGGCGATAAATACACAAAAGCTTATGATGTTAAAGTTCTTGATGAAAATGGTAAATCTTTTTATCCTATTATGGGTTGTTATGGAATTGGGATTGGCAGGTTAGCAGCAAGTATAGTTGAAGAATCTAATGATGATAAGGGTATTATATGGCCTATAACAGTCTCACCTTTTGAAATTCATATTGTTTCATTGAATCAGAAAAATGAAGAGGTTTATAGAAAGGCTAATGAGCTTTATCATGATTTAATTGAAAATGGTTTTGAGGTTCTTTGCGATGATAGAGAAGACTCTGCCGGAATTAAATTTGCAGATGCTGATTTAATTGGAATACCTTTCCAAATTATTGTTTCTCCAAAATTGATAGAAAAAAATCAATATGAAATAAAGATTAGAAAAACAGGTGAAAAGATTATTGTTGAACAGCAAAATATTTTACAGACAATTGGTACTTTGGTTGAACAAGAATACATGAAATATAAAGTATAGTTTTTGCTTTATGATTGGAATTATACGAATGAAAAAGCTGAAAAATATTTGAAATATAATAAATAGCCTTTATTGAATTTTATTACAACAAATTTTAATAAATTTATCCATTAATTTTATTTTTAGCTTTCTGCATATTTTAAGGCTCTACTAGAAATTTTAAAACTTTTTCTATGAATAATAGAAAGACCATTTTTAATTATTTCTCTTATATGCAATTTTGTTCCATAACCTTTATGTTCTGTAAAGTTATATTGCGGAAAAAATTTCGAAATTTTTTTCATATAATTGTCTCTTTCCACTTTTGCAATAATTGATGCAGCAGAAACTGATACTATCTTTGAATCCGCTTTGATTAATGAATAAGTGTTGTCTTTTTTAATTGGATCATAGTTTCCATCTATTATCGCAATAAAATTAATATCAGGGTAAATTTTAATTAGGTCTTTGTATAAAGAATTCATCAAAAGGTAAATAGCTTTTGATATACCGATATGATCTATTATAAGATTATTTAAGTAATAAAATTGGTAGAATAAAGCATCTTTTTTTATAATATTATAAGCAAATTCCCTTTTTTCTGGTTTTAGTAATTTAGAGTCTTTGATATTATCATTTTGATAATTTTCTTCAAATAAAACTGCAGCAACAAAAACAGGTCCTGCTAAACAACCTCTTCCTGCTTCATCTAGTCCTAATATATATTTTCTTTTTTTCATAAAATAAAATTTTATTTAATTATTTTTTTATTTTTTATTTCAACTGATTAAAATTAAATTATATTTTGCCTAAAAGAAGAAAATCTTTTTTCCCATAAATATAGGTTTTTAAATAATGCCCTTTTTCTAAATTTAATGATTTATTGTTTTCAGCACAAATATTTAAATTGTGATATGTTTTGCCCTTTAAAAATTTATTAGAAATACTTTCAATTAAAAATAGATCAGTTTTACCAATAAAAGAATTTATAAACTTTTGTTTATTGACTTTAATTATCGTATATAACCTTTCAATAAAAAATGATTTTTCAGTTTCGCTAAATGTTTCTTCCATATTGTATGCAATAGTTCCTTCTCTTTTAGAAAACGGAAAGAGATGAAGGTGATGAAATTGACATAATCTAACAATATTTTCAGTATCTTTTATGGTATATTTATCTTCTCCCGGGAAACCAATTATTATATCTGTTGATAAAAATGAACAAGGCCTATTGTATTTAATTTTTTCTACAATTTTAATATATTTATTAATATCATAAAATCTATTCATCAACTTGAGAATTTTATTTGAACCAGACTGTAAAGGTAGGTGAAAATAAGGTTTAATATTTTCTAGTTTAATAATATCAAAAAATTTATCGTCAAGATTATTAATTTCGATCGATGAAAGCTGAAAAATAAAATCTGGATATTTATTTATAAGCTTTTCTAATAGACTGGAAAAATTAACATTTTCATCCCTATAAGATGCTATATTTATCCCTGTCAAAACAACTTCTTTAAAACCCAAGTCATTTATAATATCTAAATTATTAAGAATATTAACTATTGGAAGAGATTGAACATTTCCCCTAACAATTCTAACTTTGCAATAAGAGCAATTATTATTGCATCCATCCTGAATTTTTAAAAAAGCTCGACTATGAAATCTTTTATCAAATTTTGAATTTAAAAATCTATTTTTAATAAGTATATTATAATCAATAAAAAATTTATTGTTTAAAAAGTTACTGGATTTTAAATTTAATTGAATTTTTTTTGTATCTTCATAATTATTTTTACTTAAATTTTGAATAAAATTATATATCGAACCTTTGTAATCTAAAGGTATATAAAACAGCTTTGAATCTTGAATAGATTTTGAAGGATCGAAACAGCCTGTAACTATACAAATCTTTTTTTCATTTAAAATTTTAGAAATTAATCTTAAACATTTTTTTTCTGCTTCGGCTGTAACAGTACAACTATTAATTACAACAATATCTGCGTCATCTATATTGGATGTTATTATATTTCTATCCACGAACTGCCCAATTATAGATTCTGTTTCTGAAATATTAAGTCGGCAACCAAAGGTTTTAAAAGCTATTTTCATTATAAATAAATTCTTAAAAATAAATTCTACATTTATAAATTAAAGATTTAAATAAAACTATTTCTTAATCTCTTGATAAAGTTCTTGAAGTTTTTGTGAATTATATTTTTTTATTGCCTCTTCAAGAACTTCTATCGCCTTTTTACTATTTCCAATCTTGTATAAAGAATAAGCAAGATAATAATATGGGTAATATTGATCGACACCTAAAAAAATTGCAGCATTTGATGCAACTATAGCTTTATAATAAGAACCTGTAAAAAATAATGCTTTTGAATAATAGTAATAGTTCCAACCGTCCTGAGGATTTAAATTTAATGCTTTTTCAAGATAGTTTATTGCATTTTGATATTGCCCAATATCATTATATGATCTTCCTGCTAGTTTTAAAAATTGTAAATCATTTGGGAAAATACTTAATGCTTCAAAGGTATATTGTAAGCATTTTTGATATTTGCCAAGTTTATAAAGACTTTGAGTTAAATAATAATAAATCTGCTTGTTTTCAGGATATTCAGCTAAAAGCTTAATAGCTAATTCTTCAACTTCAGAATACTTGCCTTGGCTGTATAAATTCGCTAAATTATCGATAGGAGAATTTTGAGATAAAAAAATAAAAATTGAAAAAAAGGAAAAAAATACTATAAGTATAAACAGATAAAAATTATTAACTAATTTTTTTTTCATTTTTTTCTCTTAAGATTTAAATTTAATTAATAAATAATACGATATAAAATAATGTCAAAGGGTAAAATGATGATTGTTAAATGTACAAAATGTGGAAAAAGTTTTTTAGTTAATGATCTTTTATTAAAAAATAGAGTAACCCAAGTATTTTGCCCTAATTGCAATAATAGAATTACAATTGAAAAAAGGGCAGAAGAATCAAATCAAAAAGAAGAAAATCTTGAGATACCAAAAGAAAAATTAGATAAAATTTTGAGTAAAATCGAAGATCTTCCAACACTTCCTGTAGTTATTCAAAGGATTTTGCAGCTTATTAATGATCCTAAGTCTACAACAAAACAGATTGGAAATATAATAACTTCAGATCAATCTTTGACAGCAAAAACATTAAAACTCGTAAACTCTGCTTTTTATGGTTTTTCTAAAAAAATAACAACAGTTGATCAGGCTATAGTTATAATTGGTTTTAATGCCGTTAAAAATCTTGCTATTTCTGCATCAGTTTTTGATATTTTTAAAAATATGAATCAAAGAAGTAGTTTTGATAGATATGGTTTTTGGACTCATTGCATAGGAACGGCATTTATTGCTAAACAGATAAGTGAAGATACGAGAATTGGTAACCCGGGGGAGATTTTTGTTTCTGGTCTTCTGCATGATATAGGTAAAATAATTTTAGACATATATTTCCCTGAGGAAATGAATAAAATTCTATATAATTCTTCTAATAAGAATATTCCATTTTATCAAAGTGAAGAAGAAATATTAAATTTTACTCATAGCGAAGTAGGGTTTTTATTATCGAGGAAATGGAATTTACCTGATAATCTTTATATACCTATAAGATATCATCATTATCCTAATAAAGCAATCAAATATGAATCTATTGTTGCTATAGTACATACTGCTAATATTATAGCAAAAGCTGGGAATATAGGATTTGATGGTGATTCTGTAACACCAAAGATTTCAACTCATGCCTGGAATATTTTAAAACAGATGAAACCAGATCTTTCTACTGAGACAATGAATATTTATATAGATTCTGCGAAAAATCATATTGAAGCTTCAGATTTTCTTAAAATCGCAATATCTTGATTATTTTTATTTAATAAATAATGAATGAATTAAATGAATTAGAAAATATTTACAATCAGATTTTACAAAAAAAAGGATTGATTAAATTAGAGAAAAAAAATTTTACTAACAAAATAATTGCCAATTTAATTAGTGATTTAAAATTGTATAATTTTGAAAAATCAATAAATAAAGTCTTTAATAAATCAAATATAAACGATGAAAATGATTTTTTCAAAAAAATATATTCTTTTTTAAAAATATTTTTAAAAGATGGCATATTTTTTTACTATTTCTATGAAGAAAATTCTGATAGTTATGATATATTTAATTCAGAGATAGATAATTATGATTATATAGCAAGTATACAAGAGGCAATTGAAGAAGGAATAGTTAATCTTGTTTCAAATTTAAATGAAATAAGATCTTTTGAAAATATCTATTATGAAAAAGATAAAACATATATTACACCAATACCTATATTTTTTCTCAATAAAAAAATAGGGGTAATAATTGGACTTTCAAAATATCCTATACAGAAAAAAATAGATCTCATAGATTTGTTTTATATTTTAATTAAAAATATTTCTCCTTTAATTTATTCTTTCCAACTTAGAAACCAGCTAAATCAAAAACAACATAAATTATCTTTAATGATCGATGTCACTGAAGATTTATCTTATATTAAACCATTAAATGAAAATATAAAAGCAGTAATAAAATCATTATCTCAATCAATTCACTGTCCCATAACTGCCTTGATTCTGGTTAAAAATTCATCAGAAGCATATTTTAAATATACTTCAAAAGAATTTTATCCACTTATTTTAAAAAAAAGCTGGAAACTTAGTCTTGAAAATACAGATATTTTCTCAGAAAGCATAAATAAAAAACTATCTTTTGTTATAAATAATATGTCAAAGAATAGATTATATTTAAAAACATATAATATTGTAAGTGATCAGATTAAGTCTTTTTTAGTATATCCTCTTGATGCTGTTAATTTTAAAGGCTGCTTTTTTGCAGGAAGATTAAAGGATGAAAGCTTATTCACACATGAAGAATATGATCTTGTAATGACAATGATAAAAAATTTAGGTATATTTTTAAATAATATTTCGCTATTTAATGAGGTAAAGATTAGTTATGAATTAACAACTTCTGCATTAGCATCGGCGATTGAAGCAAAAGATCCCTATACAAAAGGTCATTCACAAAGGGTAATGAGGTATTCTTTATTAATAGGGAAAAAACTTGGCTTAAATGAAAGTCAATTAAGAACAATTAAATTGGCTGGTTTATTGCATGATGTAGGCAAAATAGGAATACCTGAAGCAATAATTTTAAAAAAAGGTCCTTTGAATGAACAGGAATATAAAATAATGAAAAGACATCCATATATTGGTTATTTAATTGTAAAGGATATTAATTATTTAAAACCAGGCATACCTTTTGTTCTTTATCATCATGAAAAACTCGATGGGACAGGTTATCCTTATGGATTAAAGGATGATCAAATTCCTCTTTTTGCGAGAATTGCATCAGTCGCAGATTATTTTGATGCTCTTACTTCAGATAGACCATACAGAAAAGGCTTATCTTTTAATGAAGCAATTAATGATATAAAAAAAAATAGTGGTAAAGTTTTTGATAAAGAGATTGTAGATGCTTTTGTAAAAGGTTTAAAATCATGACTTGACAGATTAAATTATTTTAATATTATGTAAGTGAATTAAATGAGGTGTAAATATGGATAATATTTTAGAATATTTAAAAAAGATTCCATTATTTAAAAACTTTAGTGATAAAGAGTTAAAAAATATTGCTTCTATAATTAAAGAAAGAAATTATAAAAAAGGCGATATTATTGTTAAACAAGGTGAAGAAGGGATTGGACTTTTTATTATAAAAAGTGGTAAAGTAAAAGTAAGCAAAACTCTTTCTTCTGGTAAAGTTTTAGATATAGCAATTCATTCTGATGGTGAATATTTCGGTGAACTTTCTATGCTTGACAACAAACCAAGATCTGCTACAGTTACAGCGCTTGAGGATACACAGACATTTGTTATGTCATATTGGGAGTTTAAAGCACTTTTAGAATCCAAACCAGAGCTTGCATTGTCAATATTGCCTGTTTTGGTTGAAAGGTTTAGAGAAACTAATGAACAACTTTTAGAGCTAAAGAATAACTAGAAATAAATAGATTAATTTTGGCGACGTTCCCGAGTGGCTAAGGGCGCGGTCTGCAAAACCGTTGTTCACCGGTTCGAATCCGGTCGTCGCCTAATAAAGAATAATGCCGAAGTGGCGGAATTGGTAGACGCAAGGGACTTAAAATCCCTCGGTACCTAGTACCGTACCGGTTCAAGTCCGGTCTTCGGCATTTTTCATTTTAAAATGAAAATAAGATAATATATTCTAGATAACTATTAGTCTTAATTTTAAAACCACTTATTTGCATTGAATTATATAATTTGCCATTAACAACCAATTTTGAAAATTGCTGGAAAAAATCTTCAGATTTATTCTTATATGCTTCCTTGAAGAATTTTATTAATTCAACGGAAAATTCAAATAATTTAAAAACCGAATTTTTATTATCATCATTTGACTCAACAAATAGGTTAAAAGGTTTGTTTGATAATAAAATATTTCCATCAGAATCGGTTATAATAATAGGTTTTTCAAATAGATTTATCATAAAAGATACTTCTTTTCTATATAATTGAATCTTTTCTTTTTTTAAAATATCAAATTCATTTAAATTTTGTAACAATTTGTTTAATGCTGAACCAAGTTGACCAAGTTCATCTTCTTCTGGAAATTTGAATTTATTAAACTGGGCCAATTCTGTTCCATCAACA
>FWWL01009361.1_pt1 | contig 11939 bp, 6 predicted proteins | sample 2228331 | NCBI WGS metagenome assembly FWWL01 (sample SAMEA103939775, study PRJEB20133) | metagenome | reverse complement strand
TAGCACGGTCCGCCTTGGCCGGAACGTTCCCCAATCTGTTTACCTTTAACCGTGTCGAGGCGGATCCGAACAAGGATTACTGGTTATCAGAAGAAAATGGCCCATGGATGATCATGGCATGTAGCTTCACCGGTGATCACGCAGAGCAACAAGCACGAGAATTGGTACTGGAATTTAGAAAACGCTACAAGCTTCCGGCCTACATGTACGAAAAGACGTTCGATCTTAAGGCTGAAAGCGGATCCACCCCCCGCCGCTACCGGTATCAACAGGGTGAGCGAATCCGCGAGGTCGCCGTCCTTGTTGGCGACTTCCCCTCGGTTGATGATCCCCGGGCCCAGGAAACCCTGCAAAAGATCAAATGCTATCGACCGGCGGCACTCGAACCGCGTCCTGAAAAGTCCACATCCCTAACCCTTGCCGCATTACGCTCGATTCAGCAATCGCTCCTCACGGACGACAACGAAAAGAAGCAGAAGGGCCCGATGCGACACGCCTTTTTGACCACAAATCCCCTCTTGCCAGATGAATATTTTGCCCCGAAAGGTGTGGACAAGTTTATCCTGGCCCTTAACGAAGGCTACGAGTACAACCTACTAAACTGTCCCGGCCGGTACTCGGTACAGGTCGCCCACTTCACAGGAGAGGTTATCCTCGACCAGCGAGAGATTCAAGCCATTGAGCGGGGCGAAAAGACGTTCCGCAGTTCCCTGGTCGATGCCGCCCGCAAGGCCCATGAACTGACACTTGCCCTTCGCCAGAAGGGATATGAGGCCTACGAATTCCACGATCGCGGGGCCAGCATTGTCACCGTGGGCAGTTTCGACTCGTTAGGAACTCGGCGGCCTGATGGCAAGATTGAACTTGACCCTCGAATCGTCCAAATTATCAACACGTTCGCTGCAGAACCTGCCCCACCGGTTCCCGGCGTCCCCACGCTGGGTTACAAACCCAAGACACTGATCGGCATCCCGTTCGACATCCAACCCACGCCGGTGGAGGTCCCCAAACGGTCGTTCGCGGCCGATTATGTCCGCCGTTGAGCGTTCCTCGATTATCGTTGGGGGTACAGGTGTCACTCGGGGCGATCCGAGATCACGGCAACGCCTTCGTTTTCCAAATCGAGCAGCGACTGGATGGATGGCAGCAAGGACTCGGGTAAACCGTTTTCCGTCGGCGCGAAGCCCGTCTGAATCGTGCCGAAGTCCGGTTCGCCCTTTTGAGAGCCAGAACGTAACGACGCGTCTGTATCGCCGACATCACCGTGTCCCGGAGGGACATTTCCCCCAGGGGCCGTCGCTCGAGACACTTGTTCCTCAAAGCCGTCCGGCGATTTCTGATACGAGGCCAAGCGGTCCTTGAGGCGTTGCAGTGCCGGAGAGAGATGCTGTTGAGAACCGCCGTCACGACTTTCCCTTACCGATGTGCCTTGGGAAGTCCCGGCGAAACCGTCACGCCAAGCCGGCGAAGGGTCCGTAATGCTCCCGCTGGAGTCCCGGTTCTTGAATTCCTCGTCCAAGGCAAAGCGACCCCGATCGGGAGCGTTCCCCGGGTTAACCGTGATCGTTGGGAGAGGTCGCACCTCCGTTTGAGGTGCCGGCGCCGGAACCGCTTCCGCGCCCGGGGCCCTGTTTTGAGAACGGATCGGACCGGGATCGATCCAATGGCCACGATCATCGAGTTGCATGGTCCCCATCTGGAAGTCGAGGACCATCCGCTGGACCTCATATTCCACCCACGCCCCGAGAAAGGCATTCTGGGCACTGAGAAGTCCGGAGAGAGCCGTCACCAAATCGCGGGCCGTGTTCACACCGAATTGGGAGGTCTCCCCCGGTCGCGGTGGAGCACGCAGACGCTCTCGGGCGAGGTCCACCTGGGCAATGGACACGAGCACGGCAGAACGGCGCAACTCGAACGTACTTTGACCCAATCGGATGTTTCGCAATGTCTCCCGCAAGCTCTGGGCAATTTGGTCCTCAAAGGCAATGTAATCCCGTCGTGCGCGTTGGAAAGCAATCAGGGCGGATCGGTATTGGTTGCGTTCCACAAGACGGGTAAACGGTGCGTCGAAACGGAAGCCAACCCTCAGTTGTCCTGTGTTGCCATCAAAGCTAAATGGATTGTCGCTTGTGGTGTTTAAGTCACCACTGAAGGTTATGTCCAAGTCACTGCGGAGACGATTGGCCGCAATCTGTATTTGACGCCATTGGTCAACCAAGGCCGCGCGGGCATTCATCCAATCGAGACGGTTTTCCCTCGCAATTTCTAGGGCCTCCTCTGGCGTAATATCGACCGGAGTTAGCGACACGGAATCCAATCGGGCCCGCGCCTGAATCAGTGACAAATCTGACAATTGGAGCAACAGTGGCTCAAGCAACTCCATCGCCACCTGCTCCTTGGGAGAAGCCTTGAGTTCCGTAAGAGTTCGGGTGATGGAATCGATCCGGGAGCGGAGTATCTCCGATTGGGCACGAATCTCGGAGTATTTCGCCTGCAATGAAAGGACTTCCTCTTGGCTTGCCGTCGCCATGGTTTGCGACAGTTTGTTCAGTTCTTCATCCGCTGCCTTGGCCTGATTCTGCAAGTCGGCTAATTGGGCCTCCAGTTCCCCAATCCTCTTGTTTGTCACGGAATCGGGATCTTGCACAAATTGATGCAGATTCTCCAACAGTTGCTTGAGCGGTTGCCGCGGCACGCGCTCTTCCCCACGCGCGGCGGGCAGTTTCCCCTCGAGGAGAAGGCCGAAGTCGGCGATGATGGCCTGATAGCGTGCGTCCAAGTCTGCGATAGCCTTGTCCGCGTGCGTTAACCCTTCCAACTGTCCGTCCTCCGTCACCGGTTTTGAGTAAAACTCCCGAAGCAGGGCCTTTCGCTGAGGAAGCACGGCCGTCAGACGCGCGATGTCCTTTTCGACAATCTCCACCTGTCGCGCCGTTTGCTCGTAAATGGATCGCATTTGGTCCAGCCAATCCGTCGGATCGGGGGTGGCGGGATCACGCAACGCCCGCACCAATAAGGTTGTCCGCCTTTGCAGGTTGAGTAATCGCGGATCGACAAAGTCGAACTGAGTCAGAAAATCGTCCGAGATTTCCACCGGCAACTGCGGCGGAAGGCCTAAACTGACCTTGAAACTATCAAGCTGAGACTGGTAGGACGACCGGGCAGACAGCAGTTGGCTTTGGGCGTTATAAAGGGACTGCAGGGCCAGGTCCACTTGGTATCGGTCAATGCGGTCGGCCTGATGGGCTGCGAGGAGCTGCTCGTAGCTATCCTCTAATCCCTGAACGTTCTGTTCCTGATTTCGGATTTGAACCTGGGTCTGAAGGAGTCCCAACACGCCACCTCGACCAGGACTGACCGACGGTGACAGCGAGCCGATGCTAAGACCTCCTGCACTAGGACCGGCACCGGGATTTGTTCCCGTGACAACTTGGAGATAAAACCCCCTTTGATAGTGCGCCATCTGCCGAATGTTGGCCAGGAGATTTCGCTCCGCCTGCGTCAGGTTTTCCAGGATGACGGCCCTTCCGCCAGCACGCAGCAATGGTTGAACCAACGAAAAGTTGAGTAATGAGGCCGAGGCGTAGCTATCGCTTCCGGAAAATTGCCAGACGAGGGAGTTGGCAAAACCCACCAGCAATTCCGTCCCGGTCGCTCCGAGTTTTTTCGCCTGAGCGTCTGTGTCAAGTTCCAACAGGGTCCGCGGTCCACCTGCGCGCTTGCTGCCATTACTGGTGAAAAATGTGGAGTGCCCCCCGAAGAATTGCACGTCGAACCGAAAACGTTCCGCCGTGACGTTGAGTGCCGACAGATACAGATTTTCGATCTGCCGTTGGTATTCCCTGGAATGGACGAGCGCAAGATCAACCGCCCGGGCACGGTCAAGCACCACAACACCACGCTCATCGCGGGGAAGATAGGCCCGCCAGAAGGGACTCTCCACATAGTAGGTGTCACCATTGTCGTGCCAATGCGGCCAACCCTTTTTGCCATCAACGTAATGCATCAATTGGTGCGAAACGGGATCGTCAGGAGGCATTGGCTCGGCATCGGGACAGAAGGGGTCGTAGTAGCGGGATTCCTTTTTCGGATAGACCGTGGTATCGCGGAGTCGCCAACGCGGGTCCCGTTGTCCCTGCTGGAGTAGGGTACTCACCTCCATGTCGGCCTGGTGGCGATACGCGGTTCGATGGCAGCCGGCCAGACACAGCGCCATCAAGACACCGGCGCCAACAACGACCCAACACCCCACGTGGCGGCGTTCTTCTGCACAAACGGCTTGCATCAATGTCCCGTTGAAACCCCACTTTGGCACTGTTCTTTGGGTCGATGGTAGCATTCTTTTTGACCTCGTCGAGACAAACCGGAAAACGACCTCAAAGCCAGAAGGTCACCATTATTCGTTCGGCCCGCAAAATACGTAAACTTAAACGATTGTTTGAGATTTATCGAAAGTAGCGGTCTCACCGGTCCCATGCCTCTCAGGTGGGGGTTGGATCGAAAACGATTGCGAAGAAATGGTTAAAGCTTGACAGGGGCAGGGGGGCTAAATACCATCGAACATAACGGATGGGATTGTGGAGAAAATGTCTTCCGGCAGGTCCGAAGCTACGGAAGCGGGTCGGGGGAAGCCGCAAGGCGGAACATCCTCGACCTACTGCGAATAGTGTGAGCGATCGCGTTTAACAGGTTCGGTAGGCTGGAGAGGGTGAGCCAGGGACGGGCAACGGTTTTGGGACATCTCGAACATCTAGGAATCTCCGTTCGCTGGTGGAACCACAATGAGCATTTGGAACAAGATTCTTATCTGCCTGATCTTGCTCGCGTCCCTGGCGATGTGGTATTTGGGGATGCGTGCCTTGGCCACCCACCGTGCCTGGCGAACCGCCGCCAAGAAGTTGCAATCGGAGCTCGCCCAACTCGAAGCGGAACATGAACGCTTGATCCACGGCGATGGCACCACGAAGGGAATTCGCCAACTCCAGGTGGAATTGGCCAAGTACACATCCCAGCGTGGCCGGGTTTGGAACGCCTGCCGACCCGTTCGCGTGGATGTTCGGCAGGATCCCCAAGCAGGGATTGTGGTTCAAGTCAGTGTGACGGTCAATCGACTCGGTCTGGCCGGATTGCAGGACGTGCAGGAATTGCCCGTCGATTCGCTCGTCTATCTTTTCGACGAACGAGACATCCAACAGGGCGGGGCCTATCTGGGGGCATTCCGAGTGGCGGCGGTCACCCCACGGCAGCAAGATCAACCCGCCATGGTGCAACTGGAATCGATCCCCTTTCTCACAAACCGTGAAGTAAGACGGATTCAATCGGCCATGCAGGCAGCCCAACAAGGGGGAACGGGGTGGACCATTTGTGAACTGCTACCCAAGGATGATCATGAGCTGTTCTCGGGGTTGAATCCGGAGACGCTCGCACAAATACTACCCAAGAGGGTCGTGGATGAGTACATTCGAGATGGTAAACCAAGCGATCCCAATAATCCCAACTCACCGCCGTTTTTCCGCAAGCTTCGGGATTATGAGTCGGCCCTTCGTTATCTTAATTTGAAACGAACGGAACTCCTCGACCAAGTTGCCGCCCTCACGGCGGACAAGAATCGTTTGGAGGCATCGATTGCCGACTCGCAGCGCGAAACCCAGGCCCGCGAGCAAGAGATTGCCCAACTGCAGCAAGAACTGAAGCGGGCCGAGTTCGAACGCGATCTGGCGGTCAATCACCTAAAAGCAGTCGAAGACACACTTGCCCGTGTGACCGTCGCCCGAGACGCCCTCATCCAGCAAAACCGCGTGACGGCGGCGGAAATCGCCCAAGCGCAAGAGAAAGCCCGGCAACTTATTGAGCAGCGTGTCCGCAGCGTGGCGCAGAGCGAACAGACAACCTCGTCCGTAACGGCGGCAGGAACGCGGCGATAAGACCAGGTCGGCCGTTTTTGCCCAAAGTTTTCTCGTAAGCCGCCATTCTGCCCGAAGGCACCGTGAACTTCACCCCGAGTTCACCCATTTTTGGTTTTGAGGTGGCCACGACGACGCGTGGCCCTCCAATGGTTTTGGTTGTCGGACAGCACGTGGCACGCCAAGTGCGAACGTGACCGCCACGACGCGTGGCCTTCCATCGTTTATCATGAGCTACCGGTGCAAACCGGCGGGTACGACCCGCTAACTCGCGTTAGTGGCTTGCTGAATTGAAGTTTGGCAGTTCTGGAGGCACGCGCGCCGTCGCGTCCGCCGACGTGCCGATGGATGGTCCATTGTGATTCGCGGCCACGACGGCGCGTGGCCCTCCAAACACTTTGTTTGTACGACGGCGCATGGCCCTCCAAATACTTTGTTTGAATGACCACGCGTGGACCTCCAAGCCAGACTATGGGTCTTGCCCCATCAAACGCATATTTGCACCTCGGTTGCCTTGTGTTCAAACGTCGGAAGCATGGCCCATTGCTACAAGAAACTCGGTAAACTCCGGAACCTTATCGGTCCACACTGAAACGGATGAGCAAGATATCGTCGTCTTGAACGACGTAATCGCGGTGCTCGTGGCGCACCAAGTTTTGGGCTTTCATTTCTCGTTCGCTTCCCAATCGAATTAAGTCTTGGCAGGACATCACCTCGGCACGGATGAAGCCCTTGGCGAGATCGGTGTGAATTGCCTCGGCGGCTTCCACGGCCGTGCCACCTTTTTTTTTTTTTTTTTCGCGAACCTCTTTTGGCCCCGCTGTGAGGAACACATGTAAGCCGGCCACATCCATGATGGTCCGGATGAGGGCCCCGCGATCGGCCCCCCCTACCCCGAGTTCTGCCTGAAACTGTTCCCTTTCCTCAGGCGACATCTTGGATAGTTCCAGCTCCAAGGCCAACGGTGCGGCAAAAAAGGGCACGTCGTCAGGAAACATCCCACGAAACCGAGAGAAGTCATGCTCGTCATCGGCCGTGTTAACCACGACCATTTGCGGTTTTTCACACAAAAGCCGAAAGGCCCGCGTGACGCGTTGTTGTTCGGGCGTCATTTCAGACTCCCGAACCGGATTGTTTTCCTCCAGTCGCTGTTTGACCCATTGGAGAATCTTGAGCTCCTCTTCGAGGTGCTCGCGTTCCGCTTTCGGGTGGGGTTTTTTCAGGGAGGCCTCGACCCGTTCGATGCGCCCCGTGACGATCTCCAAATCGGCGATGATCAGGTCTTCCTGAAAGGACCGGAATTCCGCTGCGCAATCGAACCCGCCAAAGGCCGGCACGACCATGACCAGACACCCGACGTCGCGGAGGATCGCCAGTTTCGCCGCGTTGCCCTGGTGTGTGCGGCTGAGGCCCGGCGTATCGACAATTTCCAAGGCGGCGGGCGTCACCTTCTTTGCGTTATAAATCCGTTCCAACTCCTGCAACCGGGGATCGGGAATTGTGGCCATGGCGGATTGCCCGGAAAAAGCCTGTGCCGGGTCCGGCGGGACGCCCGTCAGCCACTCGAAAAGAGTACTCTTTCCACATCCTTGGTAACCTACAAGTCCGATTTTCATGAGCTGAGACTCCTAAACCGCTCTACCGAGCGTGCCACAAGCGGTGCTCAAGCTATCTGAGACCGATCGTTAACACCGATGGGCATCGCAGGTGGAACGCGATTGATTACCATGCGAGATCAGGCGAACCACCCCGACGGGGTTATCGCTTCCCTCTATTATGGCACTTCAGCAGGCAGGGGTGAGAGAGGCATTGGACCAAGGGATTCAGCCGCGAATGCATCATTGGCCCTCGGCCCTTGCGCAGGAGGGCCTTCTATTGAGCCTCGATCAGATGAGCTGCCGGGAGGCGATGCCGGTTCTCGTTCCCCGGGCCGTTCCCCAGGCCCCGGTCCTGGTCGTGGTCCGCGGCGATCCCCACCGTGTCCGCGCCATGGGCCCGGCGCATCAAAGCCCGGATAGCGCCATCTCAAATAACGGCGGGTCAGTTCCCGCTGCATCTCGTCAGGTGGCAATGCGAGGAGCTTCTCTCGTTCCTCTCGTGTCAGATTCTCCTCAACAAAGCGGCCCAACTCCTGTTCACTAACGGCTCGTCGCATATCCGCCCACACCCGCGGCATGACGTACTTGAAGAAAACGTAGCTGCGAATCCATTGGGCGACACGCTTCAACTGTTCTTCCGTGGAAAGGGATTCAAGCCGCGCCCGCGTGGCAGGTGACAGTTGCTTCCGTAACTCCCCTAGCTCTTCTGGTGTCAAGTCAGATACCTGCTCCGGGTGATCCAGTTGCCACTGTAACCACGTGATGGCCAAAAAGTCCCTTCGCTGTTGTGGATCTGTTACACGGCTGAGTCTCCGTAGCAAGTCTTGTTTCTCTCCGGTGTTCAAATGGGCGAGCAATGCTTCTCCTCGCTCCGCCGCCAAACTCTCCACAAACCGCACCAGGGCGACCACGTCTCCCGGCGGCAAACGCTCTTCTGGTGGAACCCTCATCGAGTCTTGGAGAAGCGTTCTCAATCGCTCGGGCGGAAAATTGAACAAGGCCCGGCTAAACGCCGCCGTCAGCATCTCGTTACGGGTCTTTTGAATCCAACCTATTCGTTCGGCCGGTTCCAGGGTCTCCAACTCGCCGCGCTGGCTGGGTGTCAGCAACTTGAACCACTCATAGTATCGCTGCATAATCGGGACCAATTCGTCACGATCCGGGGCCTGCATCAACTCCTCGTGGATGGCTCGCATGCGGGCTTGTTCACTTGATGATAACCGCTGGAATCTTTCGATTCTCCGGCGCAATTCGACCTTTTCAGCATCTGTGAGTCCCGCAATGTGTTTGCGAATCTCAGCGGGGTCCGATAACGTAATGAATGGCAATGATGCCGTATAAGAAGCAGGCCTTGTCGTGACCGCAACGCTCGAACCGGCGGAGGTCTTCCCCCCCGAACCGCCGGATGAAGGCTGCGGAGGCACTGAGGACAATCGATCATCCCGAGGCTCAGATCTTATATCTGGCGCGGGGGGCCCTCCGGCGGGTATTTCTCCGCTGCCGGCCGGTCCTCTCTGGCCCTGCGCGGGTCCGGGCGGACCGGACGATCGAAACATCCGCCATTCATCGACTTCCTGGGCATCATCGGGATTGAGATACTCTTCTTCGTCCCGAAACAGGCCGCTGTCGCGAAGCATTCGCAGGAAAGCCACGTTTTCAATGTGGCGGTAATAATCTTGGTTTTGGATGACCGCGTAATGCTCAATCAGCCATTTGTTGGGATTCTCCCAAAACAGAGACGCCAACCGCCAGCCGCCCCAAATGGACAACAATGTCCCCACGACCGCCACACATGAAACAAGGGCCCATCGTTTCCATTTACGTTGCGTTTGAGTCACGACTTCGGAGGCCGCAGACTGGGCCACCATCTCAATCGTGGTACGGGTAAAATCCTCATCCACGGTCGGGCGGTCCAACACGTCCAGCCAATCCCAAGTCTCGGCCAAACGCTGAAGTTCTGCCCGAATGCGGGCATCCTGTTCCACAAGGCGTTCGATTCGGGCAGCCTCCTCGGATGATAATTCACCATCGAGGTACGCGACGAGATCCTCACGGATGGCGTCAATCGAAACGTCGGGAGTTTTTTGAAACGCCGAATCGCTCATCGCCCATAACTCACCATGTTGACATGACCATCCACCCCTCAACCGACGACGTCTTGTCGTGGAACTATGTCAAAAACCTCCGCAACCTTCTGGCCTCAACCACCTCTTATCCGTTGCCACCCAAACTAATCTGGGAATCGCTTTGCGAGTCTTCGGTTACGGTGCTACGCTTCGCCTCCATATCTTCGGGCGTTCCCAATCCAAGTGGCATTTGACCGCTTTGGAAATAAGGTTCCAGGATCTCCCGCAACCGTGTCCGCGCCCGTGAAAGAAGCGACTTTACCGCTTTGGGTGACATTTTCATGGCGGCAGCGATGTCGGCGTAACTCATGCCCTCAAACTTGCACAACAAGACGGCCAACCGCTGCCGTTCATTCAACCCCTCCATGGCCATCCGCACGATTTCCCGTGCTTCCAACTTATCCAGCCGTCGGGCCGGGATTTGACCACTGGAAACCTGAATGGCATCATCAAGGGCGTCAAAATGCTGAGAATCGCCCGGCTGAAACGGAACCGTTTGTTCTCGTCTTCGGCACCGACTTCGCAGTGCATTCATGGCCACGTTGTTGACAATTCTGAACAGCCAAGTGGCGAACTTGGCATTAGGCTCGTAGCTGTGGCGCGATCGATAGACCCTCAGAAAAACTTCCTGCGTAAGGTCTTCGGCCTGATGTCGATTTCCCACCAGATTTTCCAGGACCGCCAAGACCCGACTCTGATAGCGCAACAACAACTCCTCGAAGGCCGCCGCATTGCCGTTGCGGACCTCCAACATCAATCGCACATCAGGATCGCGAAGTGCGGCCCTTTGGGTGGACGATTTGCTTTCCGTCAAGCGCTATCCTCGTGTGGAATCGAGCCGATGAGTATCAGCCTCTGTCCATCATACCATTCTGGACTGCCTCCTGTACCATCAACTCTCTATGATGGCATCTCACCGAGCAAGATTCCACATCCGCCCACCGCAGCCGGCCGCCATCGCGCCTGCGTGCGCGCTTGGATAAAGTCTCCCCGCGTGCAACGATTGACAATGCACCAAGAGAGGACGCCTTTCCGGGAGCCATACCACCAAACCACCGAACTACCACGATCCCCCTTTTTGCCCCGTCTGCCGGAGCCACACTCACAGTGGGACCTCGCGGCTTATCTTTCCACCCTTGTCGCTCTATTACCTTTAACCCCAAAAGGGGCGTTCGGTTCTGATCGGACCTTACCCCCAACAGAAGGGGTACGCCCACGCAAGATTTCGCCCGATTGTTGCCTTTTATCTCGGCAGAAATCAAAGTGGGAAGAAGGGGGGGCAAAATCGGCATATTTGGTATTTTCGTTGTTTTCGGTCATGATGGTCCAAAAAGGGTGGAGCCGTGACATTATGACGCTGCCACTGCTACCAGGTGCCCTTAGGGATGAGGGAGGGATCAAACCGGCATTTCGCCGGGGTGTCAGACGTCGATGAGGAAACAGGCCATGGCCAGCGGTTCGGTTGAGCTGTCGCTTTGGTGTCGCGGTACGCTGTGTGTCAGCGTGGAAGGTCTCGGACAACGGGACCGCGTCACCACCAGTCAGCCATTCGCGCGCTTTGGAAGCCTTGACACCTGCGATGTGCGATTGACCGGTCCTGGGATGCCGCGACGGCTTCTCTATCTCCACGCGACACCCCACGGGCTATTCGCCCTACCGTTGGTAGAACTCGGTCGCTTCGCTCCGTTGCCATCGGGGTGGCTGGTCCCAGGAGCACCAGCCCGCGTGGGACCGTATCGCGTCCTTTGGCAATGGGATTGTCATTCCCCGGATGGCACGGCCCTTCTTCCCGATCCTTCCCAATTGGGCAGTCTCGTTGAGAAGGGTTCGGCCAAACAACGCTGGGAGCTGGATATTTATGTTGACGGGCATCGGGTCGGAAAGTATGAACTGAGCCGTGTCCTCACCCTTGTTGGGCGTCACCTGCCGAGTCACCTCATCATGACATCGCGGAGTGTCTCCGGCTGTCATTGCGTCATCATCGCCGAAGAAAACCAACTTTGGGTGGTCGATCTCTGCAGCGCCAACGGGATTCAGGTCGATGGACGGACAATTCTCGCGGGACCATGGCCGGCAGGCACATCCCTTCAGTTGGGACGAGTCACGCTCGTGGCAAAGCGTGTGCCTTCGCTTTCGGCCATACCAACGCAGGCAGCTCACACCGAGGCCGGAACTTCGGCGGGGTCTTTCGGACAACCACAGTCGCAAGTCGCTGTTGCGCCTTCGGGCCCACCACGACCGGCAGATGTTGAAACCCGTAGCCGGGAAGACCCTTCGCCCTCAGATCCACTTCCCCCCGACACACGATTCCT
>FWWL01009356.1_pt1 | contig 11942 bp, 9 predicted proteins | sample 2228331 | NCBI WGS metagenome assembly FWWL01 (sample SAMEA103939775, study PRJEB20133) | metagenome | reverse complement strand
CCTGCCATCTTCCCGCGGCCACGGCTTGCCGCAAGCCCCGGCCGCCTGGTATAGTCTGCCCGGGAGGCGATAGCCGGTCATAGCCCGCAGCGTCCTGCCGGTGGCCCGGACGGTCCTGGCCGGACTCGTCCTTCTGGCCCTGGCCGTGGGCACCGGTCTCTTCATCGGCAGCCCCTGGGAAACGCCGCCACCGGCCCCGACAGCGCCCAGCCCGCCGCCCGACTTCGCCCACCTCAAGGAGCTCGCCGAGGGGCTATTGTGCCGCCCGGCCCGATGTCCGCGCCCGGCGGCCCCCGGGCCGAGCTAATTCCGGGCTGCCTCCCCGCCAACCTGCCGGTCGAGGTTCCGGTGCCCGAAGGCGCCCGGCTGCTGGGCAGTCTGGCAGGTGACGGACCGTCCTGGGTAATCGTGTTTGACCTGCCGGGAAGTGTCGCCGATGCCGTCGCCTTTTGCCGGGACGCCCTGATCGCCCGGGGTTGGATACCGCCGGGCATCGCCAAGGCCGGCGGCTTCCGGGCCGCAATTGAGCCGGGGGCGACGACCTTCTGCAAAGGCCCCGGGGGACCCTGGCTCACACTGGAGGCACGGGCCGGTCCGGCGACGCCGCCGACGTTCGGGTCAGGATTTCGGCTAACCCCGGACCGTGCGGCCAGCCCGCCGCCGGGATGGGAAACCTGCTCCCGCCCGACATGGACAGGCTGCCGGCCCTCTATCCACCCCGGGGCGTCGCGGTGACGGCCACCGGTATTACCGGCGGCGGGCCGAACCGCTGGAGCTCCGGCGCCACGGCCGAGCCCGACCTCAGCCCGATGGACCTTGAGGCCTACTTTGCCGCCCAGCTCAAGGCGGCCGGCTGGACCCGTTTAGGGGGCCTCGCCCAGGGCGTCCTGGCCCGGAGCATCTGGTCGGTACCGGGCGATGGCAATTGGCAGGGCCTTCTCCACGTGGCCGAAGTGCCCGGTCAGAAACCCCGGTGGCTCCACGTCCGGGTTGAGGGCGGCAGCTAGGCGCCGGGACCGGACGGCTCAGCGGAGGGCTTCGATAAGCTCGGTTACGTCCCGCCGGAACGGGTCGGCGTGGGCCAGGGGGACCTCCCCTAGGATGCCCTTTGCCCGCAGCCGGTCCTCAAAGGTGGGAATGTTAATCTGATAAAAGACCCCGATGGGGATCCGGTCGCCCCACTCATAAGATTTCGCAATGGCCGCAAGCTGCTTGGCCCGGACCTCATCGGGGTCATCCGGGTCCTTCACGACCGGGTCGAATCCGGTCTCCTCGAGCCGGTAAAGCCTCGGCCTCCTTTCGGGCCGGTCCAGACCCAGGAACCACTCCTTCGTGTGGATATCGTTGTAGGTCGGGCAGGTCTGCAGGACGTCAATAAAGGCGCTGCCCCGGTGAGTTATCGCCCGGGCGATCAGGTCGGCCAGGTGCTTCACGTCCAGGGCGAAGCCCCGGGCGACGAAGGTGTAGCCGGCCCCAACCGCCAGGGCAAGGGGGTTGAGGGCCTGCTGGGGGTTTTCTTCCGGCATCGACTTGGTCCGGGCACCCTGGGGCAGGGTCGGGGCCGCCTGACCCTTGGTCAGGCCGTAAACCTCGTTGTTAAAGACGATATAGGTCAAATCGACGTTCCGCCGGCCGGCATTGATGAAATAACCGGCCCCGATCCCGTAGCCGTCGCCGTCGCCCCCGACCGCAATCACCGTAAGCTCATGGTTGGCCAGCTTGAGGCCGGTGGCAAAGGGCAGCACCCGCCCGTGCAGGGTGTGGAACCCGAAGGCCCGCACATAGTGGGGCGTCTTGCCCGAACAGCCGATCCCCGAGCAGACCGCAACCTTGTGGGGCGGGATCTGCAGCCGGTGGAGGGCCTGCTGGATCGCCGCCAGGATACCGAAGTCCCCGCACCCGGGGCACCAGTCGCTGTGGATGTCAGCCTTGTAGTCTTTCAGCTCGTAAAGTTTAAGCTCCGTGGCCATCGGCTCTTACCTTCACGCTTGCAAATGGAATACGGTCAGGGTCGCCGGCCCGCCGGCCATAACCTTCTTGAGGCCCTCGACCAGCTCCTCCTGGGTGAAGGGCCGACCATCCCACTTGAGAACCCTGCTCGGGATACTTATCCCGGTCTGTTCGCAAATCAGGGCCCCGAGCTGGCCGCTGTAATTCTCCTCGACCAGAATCAGGTTTTTCGCCCGGCCCAGGACTTCTTTAAGCTCCGGGGCCGGGAACGGCCGCATCAGCCGCACCTGGACGAAGTTGACCGCCACCCCTTCGGCGGCCAGCTCCTCGATGGCATCCAGGATGACCCCCTTGGTCGAGCCCCAACCGACCACCGTGAAATCGGCTTCGGCCGGCCCGTACACCTTGAACTTCACCTCCCGGGGAATCTCCCGGGCTGCCACCTCCAGCTTTTTCATTCGCTTGGCCATCATCTTAATCCGGTTCTCGGCCCCTTCGGTGATGTGGCCGCGCGGGTCATGCTCGTCCGAGGTCGTCCAGAAGATGCCGCCCTCGGTCCCCGGCGCGGTCCGGGGGCTTATGCCGGTCTCGGTGAACGCGTACCGGAGATAGGCCGCCTCGGGTTGGCCGTCCGGGCTGTAGTAAAAGCCCCGGTCCACCGGCGGCAGGGCGTCCAGGTTGAGGTCGTCCAGCGTCACGTAGGCCCCGGCCAGGTGCTTGTCCAGCAGGACGATAACCGGAAGCTGGTAGCGCTCGGCCCAGTTAAAGGCCACGTACGAGTCGTGAACAATCTCTTCGATATCACCCGGGGCCACAACAATATGGGAGAACTCGCCGTGGGCGGGCTGCAGGGCGAACCGGAGGTCGGCCTGCTCCTGACGGGTCGGCAGGCCGGTTGACGGCCCGCCCCGCTGCCAGAGAAAGACGACCGGCCCCGGTGCCTCGGTCATCGACGCAAAGCCGATGCCCTCGGCCATCAGGGTGAATCCCGGACCCGACGTCGAGGTCGCGGCCCGGACGCCGGCGTGGGCGGCCCCGACGGCCATGTTTATCGCCGAAACCTCATCCTCCGTCTGGACGACCACGAAGCCGTAGCGGCGCTGCTGGGCCTCCAGGTAGACGTTTTCGTCGGTGGCCGGGCTGATCGGATAGTAGGTCTGAAAGCCGAGGCCCGCCCTTATCTTGGCAATCGCCGCCGCCTGGACACCCCGAATAAGCAGGGGCCGCCGGCCGTTCCGGCGGGCAAGGCCCGTTACCCGGTAGGGGAAGTCATCGGCAAAATGGGTCTTGACGTACTCGTAGGCAAGTTCGGCCGCCCGGATGTTTATTGACGCGGCCTCGGCCCGGCGGCCCCTAAAGCCCTCCAGGATAACCTCGGTCAGGGCTTTCAGGTCGAAGTCGAGGACGGCCGCCGATGCGGCAACCGCAATCACATTCTGGACGACCCGGAACCGGTTCCGTTCGGCCTGGCGACCGAACTCGCTGAGGGCCAGGTCCAGGAGTTCGGCGTAGGGAACCGGGTAAAGCCTCAGGTCGTCCCGGCCGGGGTTAAAGCTTAGCCGGCTGTCGTAGACCACGGCGCCCCCGGGAACAACCTCGTGGACGTGGCCCCGGTGGGCGGGAAACTCGTAGTGGGTGTCCCCGACCAGGGTCTCCTCGTCGAGGCTCACCAGGATGTGGACCCGGCTCAGGGGGCTGTGGCGGTCGGCGTCGCTGATGCGCACCCGGTAATAGCTGTGTTTGCCCATAATGTTCGAGTGGTACTCAATGTAGGCGTAGACCCGGTAGCCCCCGTGGGTCAGCGCCCGGGCAAACGTCTCGGCCGCCACGTTTATGCCGCTGCCCTGCGGCCCGCCGATAAGCCAGTTGATATCCTTCACCATTGAACCCATAAGTTCTCCTGGGCGCACTACTTTTGATCTTGAGCCTTCCGGCAGACTGCCGTCAAATCCGGCCCGGCCTGGGAGACGGCCCGCCGTTCAGTCGGCGGCTTTCTCCTCCCGGGTCGGGGCGGCGGCCACTTCCGGTGCCGCCTTCGGAACGACCGCCCAGAACTGGCCCGTGACTTCCGGCCACCGGCCCAGGATTTCGGCCGCCCGTCGGCTCCCGGTCCAGTGCAGGTGGGCCTCAAGCAGGTCCCGCAGTTCGGCGATTTCGTCGCCTTCGAGCCGGCGAATTGTCACCATATCGGGGTTGTACCTGGTGGGGAACGTCTGGTCCGGGTCGAAAACGTAGGCCCGGCCGTGACTCATACCTGCCCCGAAATTCCGGCCGGTCGGCCCCAGGACGACCACGAGCCCCTGGGTCATGTACTCGCAGCAGTGGTCGCCTGTCCCTTCCACAACCGCCACCGCCCCCGAGTTGCGGACCGCAAACCGCTCGCCGGCCCGCCCGGCCACAAAGAGGCGGCCGCCGGTCGCCCCGTAAAGGACGGTATTGCCGACAATCACGTTCTCCTCAGCCCGGAACGATGCCGACCGGGGTGGGAAGATGATGACCTCGCCGCCGCTCATCCCCTTCCCCACGTAGTCGTTGGCTTCGCCTTCAAGGATCAGCCGCAGGCCGTTGGCGCAGAACGCCCCGAAGCTCTGGCCCGCCGAGCCGGTAAGCCGCAGCTCGATGGTGCCGGGCGGCAGGCCGTCGGGCCCGTGGTGCCGGACGATTTCGCCGGCGATACGGGCCCCGATTGTCAGGTCCGAGTTGCGGACGGACGCCTCGTAGCGGACGGGCTGGCCGCTGCGGATGTACGGCTCAAGTTCCGGCAGGACCCGGTCGTCAAACCGGGGGTGGGGCGGGTCGTTGCGGTCCTGGGCCTGGCGGCGGGGGAGGGTGCGGGTTGGGTCCGGGTCCTTCAGGATGGCCGACAGGTCCAGCCGGGCCGCCCGGGAGCCGGCCGGCAGGTCCGCCCGGGGCCGCAGGAGGTCAACCCGGCCGATAATTTCGTCCAGACGCCGGTAGCCCATCGCCGCCAGGATCTGCCGGACCTCCTGGGCGATGAAGGTGAAGAAGTTAATCACGTGCTCCGGCCGACCCTTGAACCGGGTTCGGACCAGGTCCTCCCGCTGGGTTGCGATGCCGGCCGGGCAGGTGTTCAGGTGGCACTGGCGGGCCATGTCGCAGCCGATGGCCACCAGGGCGGCCGTCCCGAACCCGTACTCGTCGGCCCCGAGCAGGGCGGCAATGACCACATCCCGGCCGGTCTTGAGGCCGCCGTCGGTCCGGAGCCGGACCCGGCCCCGCAGGCCGTTAAGGATAAGCACCTGCTGGGTCTCGGCCAGGCCGAGCTCCCAGGGGCAGCCGGCATTTTTAATCGACGAGAGGGGCGAGGCGCCGGTTCCGCCGTCCATGCCGCTTATCTGGATGTAGTCAGCATACGCCTTGGCGACCCCGGCGGCGATGGTGCCGACCCCGCTTTCGGCCACCAGCTTGACGCCGACCCGGGCCCGGGGGTTGACGGTTTTTAGGTCGTAGATAAGCTGGGCCAGGTCCTCAATGCTGTAAATATCGTGGTGCGGGGGCGGGGAGATAAGCTGGATTCCCGGGATCGTGTGGCGGACCCGGGCGATGAACTCGGAGACCTTGATGGCCGGAAGCTGGCCGCCCTCGCCCGGCTTCGAGCCCTGGGCGATCTTGATCTCCAGCTCGTCGGCCATGGTCAGGTACTCGGTGGTCACCCCGAACCGGGCCGACGCCACCTGCTTGATCCGGTTATTGGCCCAGTCGCCGGTGGGCAGCGGCCGGTACCAGGTCCGGTCCTCGCCGCCTTCGCCGGTATTCGTGCGGGCGCCCATCCGGTTCATGGCCACTGCCAGCACCTCCTGGGCTGCCCGGGAGAGGGCGCCCAGGGACATGGCCGAGACGACGAACCGGCGGCGGATCTCCTCCACCGGCTCGACCTCCTCCACCGGGATCGGCGGCCGGTCGGAGGCAATCTCCATCAGGTCCCGCAGCGACCTGAGCTGGCCCGACCGGACAACCCCCAGGTAGTGAAGGTAGTCCTGATAATCGCCGGTCTCAACCGCCCTGTGAATGGCCTTAATGACCTCGGGGTTGTAGCCGTGGTACTCGCCGTCCCGGCGGTGCCGGACGTAGCCGATATCGGGCAGGCGGTCCCGCTGAAGCTGGCCGCCGAATGCCACCCGGTGCCAGTAGAGGACATCTTCGGCCAGGTCGCGGAGGCCGACGCCGCCGAGCCGGGCCGGGGTGTCCGGAAAGTAGCGGTCGACCACCCGGTTATCGAGGCCCAGCACCTCGAACACCTGGGCGCCCCGGTAGGACCGCAGGGCCGAGATTCCCATTTTAGACATGATTTTGAGGAGTCCCTTCTCCAGGGCGGTCCGGGCATTTTTGACGGCCTGCTCCGGGGACATGCCGGCCAGGTCCCGCTCGGTGGTAACCTGGCTTCGGGCCGTCTCAAACAGGAGGTACGGGCAGACCGCCCCGGCCCCGTAGCCGATGAGCAGGGCCGCCTGGTGAATGTCCCAGACCGAACCGGTCTCCACCAGGATGTCCGACCGCATCCGCTTGCCCCGGCGGATCAGGTGATGGTGGACGGCCGAGACCGCCAGCAGCATCGGGACCGGCGCCTGCTCCGGTCCCACCCCCCGGTCGGAAAGGACGAGGAGCTCGGCCCCGGCGTCGACGGCCGCCTCGGCCCGGGCGCAAAGCTCCTCGACCGCCGGCTCCAGACCGTCCGGGTCGGCAGCCGGGAAGAGGCAGGACAGGACCTCGACCCGGAACGGCGACCGGCGAATGAGCTCCTCCAGGTCGGCCTCGGTCAGAATCGGGCTGCGCAGGTGGATGAGCCGGGCGTGGTCGGCGGACTCTTCGAGCAGGCTCGGCCGCGGCCCCAGGTAAACGTCCAGGGACATGACCAGGCTCTCCCGGAACGGGTCGATGGGCGGGTTGGTGACCTGGGCGAACCGCTGCTTGAAATAGAACGAGAGAGGCCGCCGGAACGCCGAAAGGACGGCCAGCGGGGCATCATCACCCATGGACCAGACCAGGTCCTGGCCCTGGGCGGCCAGGGACTTGGCGACCAGCTTGACGTCTTCGTTGGTCCAGCCGTGGGCGCACTGGAGCCTGGCCAGCTCGGCCGGGTCCGGCGCCGGGGCCGGCTTGAGGCCGTCGGGCACAAAGTAAAACCGCCGCTCCCCAAGCCACCGGTGGTACGGCCGGCCGGCCGCAACCTCGGCCAGAACGTCGGCCTTGCGCAGAAAGCGGCCGGTGGCCAGGTCGACGGCGATGATATCGCCGGGGCCCAGACGCCCCCGGTACTCAACCCGGGCCGGCTCGACCTCGATAACGCCGGCCTCGGAGGCGGCAACTACCAGGCCGTCTTTAAGAATCTGATAGCGGAGGGGGCGCAGGCCGTTCCGGTCGAGGATGGCCCCGACATACCGGCCGTCGGCGAAGGCGATGGCCGCCGGGCCGTCCCACGGCTCCATCAGGCCGGCGTGGAAGTCGTAAAAGGCCCGCCACTCCGGGTCCAGGTCACCCCGGCCTTCCCAGGCCTCGGGGATGAGCATCAGCATGGCGTGCAGGATGCTGCGGCCCGAGAGAACCAGCAGCTCCAGGGTGTTGTCCAGCATCGCCGAGTCGCTGCCGCCCGGCACGATGACCGGCTTGAGGGAGCCCAGCGCCTCGCCCCAGACCGGGGAGGCCAGTTCCGGCTCTCGGGCCTTCATCCAGTTGACGTTGCCCGTCAGCGTATTGATCTCGCCGTTGTGGGCCAGGAACCGGAAGGGCTGGGCCAGCGGCCAGGTCGGGAACGTGTTGGTGCTGTACCGCTGGTGGAAGATGGCAAAGTCCGAAACGAACTCCGGGTCGGAAAGGTCGGGGTAGAAGCCGGCCAGTTGCTTGGCAACCAGTAGGCCCTTGTAGACGATGGTCCGGTGGGAACAGGAGGGGATGTAGACGTTAAGGCCGCGCGCCTTGAACGCGGCCTCGGCCTCTTTCCGGGCCAGGTAAAGCCGGCGCTCGTAGTCCAGGCCTGAAATGGACCCGGCCGGCCGAATAAGCGCCTGCTCGATGCGGGGACAGGTGGCCCGGGCCTTATCGCCCAGGACGTCGGGGTTTACCGGAACCGGCCGCCAGCCGACGACTTCGAGGTTCCGGCCGATAAAGGTCTGGTCGAAAAGCCGGCGGGCCGCTTCGGCCTGGTCGGGGTCGGCCGGCAGGAAGACCATGGCAACCGCCAGCCGGTCAAGGGGTCCGGGGTCAATGCCCAGCCGGCCGGCCTCCCGGGCGAAGAACGCCCGGGGCAGACGGAGCAGGATGCCGGCCCCGTCCCCCGTCCTGGCGTCCGCATCCATCGCGCCGCGGTGGCTCAGGTTCACCACCGCCTGAATTGCCAGCCGGACAATGTCCTGGCCGGCCTCTCCGTTGAGCCGGGCGACAAACCCGACCCCGCACGAGTCCTGTTCGAACCTTGGGTCGTAAAGGCCGCCGATTCCGGGCAGGTTCATCGGGCCTAAGCCTCCTTCTGTGGCTGTCGGGATGGTCGTCCGCTCGGATTCGCCCGACGGTGGGGAAAGCTACACGTCCTGGTTGGGGCTTACGGTGCCCGGTAAGGAAACGGGGCTGAGGTTCAGCCGGGCGGCACCCTGGGTCCCGGTGCCGCGGTTGCGGTCTGGCCTGCGCTGGCTCTGGTGCGTAGACCGGTTCGGTTTATCGGCCCGGCGCTGGATGAGGTTGGCCGGCGTCGGCCTGTTTATTTTATACACCGGCCCGAACGGGCTGTCAAACTCGCCCGACCGGGCAATCGGTCGTCCCGGAGGCTACCGGTCGCCGGTTGAAACCGGCGCCGCCCGGTCGATGACCCGCTCAACTGCCCCGAAAAAGTCGGCCGGGGCGGTTCGGGTCGGGTTGGGGAAATGGCAGACCAGGACGATGTGGGGCGACGTCCGGTGGAAGGCCAGCCGCCATACCCGGCCGGCATAGGGCAAAAGGGCGTCGATGAGCTCGGCGGGGGTGGACCCGAGGTCGGCGGGAGACGCCACGGTCAGGCCGAGCTCGGGCAGCTTCCGCACCTGCCAGCCTTCAGCGCGGATGCGCCGACGAATCTCGGCGGGCACGTTGACGGGCCGGTCAAAGATTTCGACCTCGTATCGGGGCGGATTGCGCAGGTCGCCCCGCAGGACAAAAAGGTCTCGCCGCCCGAGGAAGAGGCGGGCAAACAGACCCCAGAACGCCATATCCCGCGGCTCGAGCAGAATGGTAATCTGAAACCGCCGGTACGGCCGCTTGGCCGGGTCGATACGAAACCAGAAGTTGGAGGTTCCAAACCAGTTTGTCTGGGCCCGCTCCCCGTAGCCCCAGGTGCCCTCACGCAGCCACCTGAGCAGATTCCAGCCGACTCGCCGGTTGGCGCGGGTCCCCAGGACATACCAGAGGCCGGTCCCGCCGACCAGAAACGCCAGCAGTGCCAGCCCCGGGTCAAACTCGGCGCCCATGGGTATCTACCGGAACCCGACCCGCCCCGCGCTGAACTCCCCCGTCTCCCCTTCGACGAGCCGCCCGCTGAACGTCCACACCTCCACGGCCGGCTCCTCGTCCGGCTGCGTCCAGGAATCGAGCACGTGGCTGAAGATGGTCGGAACCATCGCCTCGCTCCGGGTCTCGACCTTCGGGTCACCTGGCAGTTCGTAAGCCGGGGCTTTCCAGTCAAAGCCCTCTTCGAGCAGCCTGATCACCAGCCGTTCATTCGGCCGGGCCAGGACGATAACCCGGCCGACCGGCTCGGCGTTGGCCCGGTGGAGGACCATGTAGACTTCCGCCGAGTCGGTTCTAAAGAGCCGCATAAAGTAAAAATCGAGGCTGGCCTCAAGCAGCCGCTCAAGCTTCAACTGCCAGTCTTCGGAACAGTAGGTCGGGCTCCCTTTCGGATAGGCGGCGCGTCGCTTCTGGCAAACCGGACAGAGTGAACGCTCTTTTTTGGCCAAAAGCTTCCTCCGCGGAAGATTCCCGAAAATTATACCGTCGAAAAGCCTAGCGCCGGTGGCCGCCGTAGTGGCGGCCGAGTTCCGAGGCGTAACGCAGGCCGACCCGGTCGGCGTTTGCCCGGAGCCACACGCTGAACCGGGTTGTGCCGGCCGGCGGCCCGGTGGCCACCAGCAGGTTGGCCATCAGCCCGTAAAGCTCATCACGGGTCACCACCACGTCGCCCACCAGCCGGCCGATGAGTCCGGCCAGGAAAAGGGCAAGGGGCGGCGGGGCGTGGACGAGTCGGGCCCGTGCCCCCAGCGCCGCCCCCATCAGCTCCACCAGCCCCCGGTAGGTGAAAACTTCGGGGCCGGCCGCTTCAATGATCAGGTTTTCGGTCCGCTGACCGGCCTCTACGGCGAGGTGGGCTACGTCGTCCACGTACACCGGCTGTAACCGGTAGCTGCCGTCGCCGGGAATAACGAAGATGGGGAAGCGCCTGAGCAGCCAGGCGATGTTGTTAAACAGGATGTCCTCGGGACCGAATAGCACCGTTGGCCGGACAATGGCATAGGCGAGGCCGGACTCGACGACTGCCTGCTCGACCCAGGCTTTTGCCCGGAAGTAGGGGAACGGCGAGTCCGGGGACGGGTTGGTGATGCTGATGTGGACGACCCGGCGGACGCCGGCCTCCCGGGCGGCCCGGATCAGCTTCAGGCTGTTGGCGACGGCCGTGTCGAACGTGGTACCCCGGTACGGGAACCGGACCCAGTAGGTGTTGTAGAGGGTGACCGCCCCGGAGAGGCTTCTTACCAGCCCGGTGTAGTCGGCGAAGTCGAGGCCGGCGACCTCGATGGCCGACCCGAAGGGGTTCGGGCGGTCGGGATGGCCGGTGAGGGTGCGGACCCGCCGGCCCAGCTGGAGCAGCCGTCTCGCAATATATCTGCCCGTAAAACCGAACGCCCCGGTTACGACGTCGAGCTCAGACTGCGCCACAGGCCTCCAGGATGTTATAGTAAATCCGGTGCAGAGCCGGTCGGCCATTTACCTGCGGGACGTCGCCAAGTCCTACGGCCCGGTCCGGGCCCTCCGGGGCGTCAGCCTTGAAGTTGCCACCGGCGAAATCTTCGGCTTTCTCGGCCCGAACGGGGCGGGCAAAACCACCACAATTCGTTGCCTGCTGGACCTGATCCGGCCCGACAGCGGAACTATCCGGGTCCTCGGTCTTAACCCTCGGCAACACGGGGTCGCGATCAGGTCCCGCGTCGGCTACCTACCGGGCGATTTCCGGGTGGATGAAAGCCTTACCGGCCACGAGCTGTTAAGGCTTATCGATGGCCTGCGCGGCCGCCGCACCGACCACGCCTGGCTCGGAAAGCTGGCCGACCGGCTTGAGCTCGACCTGAGGCAGCCGGTCCGGAATCTCTCCAAGGGAAACCGTCAGAAGCTCGGCATTATCCAGGCTGTGGTTCACCGGCCGGAACTGCTTATCCTCGACGAGCCGACTTCGGGCCTTGACCCGCTGATGCAGCGGGAGGTCCTGAGCCTGATCCGCGAGCTGCGGTCCGACGGGGCCACCGTCTTCTTCTCTTCCCACAACCTGCCGGAGGTGGAGGCCATCGCCGACCGGGCCGGCCTTATTCGGGCAGGCCGGGTGGTGGAGACCGTCGACGTGGCCACCCTTCGCCGGCGGTCGGTCCGGCGGGTCCGGGTCGAATTCGAGCAGCCGGCAGAAATCGGCCCGCTACTCGGTCTGGCCGGGGTTCAGCTCGTGGCGAGGGATACGCCGACCCGGGTTCTCTTTCAGGTTGAAGGGGAGCTGGGCCCGTTTATAAAAGCGCTGGCGAGTTTCCCGGTCCGCGACCTCGACGTTGAGCGCCTCTCCCTTGAGGAGGTTTTTCTCCACCATTACGGTGCGCATCTATCGGGAGATGATGCCTGATGGTTTCGCTCTGGCTTTACACCATTCGGGGATTGCGGGGGGCCATCCTCGGCTGGGGCCTTTCCCTGGCGGTGCTTGGGGGCTACGTTATCCTGTTTTACGACACGGTCGCCGCCCAGCGGGAGGG
>FWWL01009354.1_pt1 | contig 11950 bp, 11 predicted proteins | sample 2228331 | NCBI WGS metagenome assembly FWWL01 (sample SAMEA103939775, study PRJEB20133) | metagenome | reverse complement strand
AAAGCCGGCATGCGCACTGGCGAAAAAGTTTGGCGCATGCCGCTCTGGGACGATTACGACAAACAAATCAAATCTGAAGTTGCAGACGTCAAAAACACGGGCGGTAAAGGCGCAGGCGCAATCACTGCGGCAAAGTTCCTCGAAAAATTTATCGGCGACCACAAAGCGTGGGCGCATTTGGATATTGCCGGTCCATCATTTCCAGCCATGAGTTCAAATGGCGCAAAAAGTAGTTCTGGCTTTGGTGTGCGCTTGCTTGCCGAAGTGTTGCGCAACTGGAATTAGTGCAGGCACGGTGTTGTTCGAAGGCAACTCGTTTGGGTTGCCTTCTCTTTTTTGCAAATGCTTTCTTTTGGCGTAATTTCAAAATCATCACGCAATCACATTTTCAAAAACTTAACACGGAGAATTTCAATATGGCAATGGACGCCTTAGGCATGGTGGAAACCAAAGGCTTGGTCGGCGCAATTGAAGCCGCAGATGCTGTGGTCAAAGCCGCAAAAGTTGAACTAATTGGCAAAGAAGCCATTGGCGGCGGCTATGTAACGGTGATGGTGCGCGGCGACGTCGGTGCCGTGAAAGCAGCGACCGATGCAGGCGCAGCAGCAGCACAACGCGTTGGCGAATTGGTTTCCGTTCACGTCATTCCTCGCCCGCACACCGATGTCGAGAGTATTCTTCCCAAGCGTTCCTAATTCACTTTTTGAATATGCGCGAAGAGCTTGCCGTTGGATTGATTGAAACACGAGGGCTGGTTGCCGCAATTGAAGCCTGCGATGCCGCCCTCAAATCTGCCGATGTCAAACTCATCTCAATTGACCGTGTCGATGCGGGATTGATGACCGTCAAAGTTGTTGGCGAAGTTGCGGCTGTACAATCTGCAATTGATGCTGGACGCTTGGCGGCTGCGCGCGTCGGAACGCTCGTTGCCGCTCATGTAATTGCGCGCCCTGATGCTCAATTGCACGATGAACTGATTTATGTCGAAGTGCGTCCGCGCAAAAAAAAGCAAAGCGAATCACTCCCAAACGCTCAATCATCTCCGACTGCTTCTACCAACGCTGCTTCATCTTCAATTCTGCAATCGTCTGAACCAGTTAAGCACGCACCAGCCTCTACCGCCACTCATGTTCAATCCTTACCGCAGAACCTTGACGAGATGACCGTGCAGGAACTTCGTCGCTATGCACGCACCTTGCCAAACTTTCCAATTCAGGGCAGAGAAATTTCACGCGCAGGCAAAGAGACACTTCTCAAGCTCTTTCGTCAATTCAACCCTTGACTGACAGTTTCACAGCCAATTGCCGCGTTTTCTTGCGATTAACCGTTTTGGTGGGTTTGCCTCGTATAGCGTTTGAAACTGCATAGATAGGTTTTCTTGCAACCCATTGTGAAAACGCAAAAAGTCATTTCGTGCTCTTCGTAAATCATTTAGTTTTGCAGTGTTGTATGTGGGGAAAAAGTGGTGAAGTCAATGTGGTTCTTTTTGCTTGAGATATGGAGACAAAATTGACGAAATCGCCCAAGCTTGCCGCACAAATTTTACTTAGAGGCGGCGTTGTGGCTTTCCCAACCGAAACAGTCTATGGACTGGGAGCAAATCTGTTTGATGAAGCGCACGTTCAAAAAATTTTTCTCGCCAAAGGTCGCCCATCTGATAATCCCTTAATTGCACATGTCAGCAACTTTCATGATTTAGAGTTATTAGTGCGTGCGATGTCTCGCGAGGCAGAGCAATTGATGGAAGCTTTTTTTCCCGGTGCACTGACAATTATCCTTCCGCGAAGCAAATATGTGCCCGATGTAGTCAGTGCAGGACTTGACACCATCGGTATTCGAATGCCCTCGCTCAAACTCACACAAGCATTTCTCAAAGAGTGCGGCACGCCTGTCGCTGCACCATCGGCAAATCTTTCAGGCAAGCCAAGCTCGACCTCATGGAAAGCCGTCCGCGAAGATTTTGACGGAAAAATTGACTGCATCTTGAAAGGCGATGATAGCCAGTTCGGGCTTGAATCGACGGTTGTGGATTGTTCTGTTTCGCCGCCAGTAGTTTTACGCACAGGTGCTATCCCGCTTGAAGAGTTACAACGCGTTGTGCCTCAAACGCGACTTGTCATCAGCGACGCACACCACGCGCCGAAAAGCCCAGGCATGAAGTATCGCCACTACGCGCCCGAAGCAACGGTTAAAGTGATTGATGATTTTTCCGATGTGGATTACGCACAAGCGTTCATTGGCACAAGCAAGCCACCGAAGCCCTTTGCACATCAAAAAATTTGCAAGGGCTTGAGCGACTACGCCCATGCGCTTTATGCTTTCTTTCGTGATTGCGACGCACACGGCTTCAATATCATTTATTGCCAACGCGTCCCACAACACGGTCTCGGCTTGGCGTTGATGGATAGGATTGAAAAGGCGGCAAAAAAGTAAGCCTTCTTGTTGGATTTTTAAGTAATCACAATATCCGAAAACTGCCGATGCGTGCGCTCGTGCAGTTCTTGCACATCAAAATTCTTGATGCGTTCATACATTAAGGTTGCCAGCAAATCGAGTTGAACAAAATCGTTTGCAGCAATATCGTGCTCAATAAGCGTGCCCAGAAAGACCATCTGTTCAGGCAAGAGCGAATCCAAAAATTTATCGAGGTTGGCTTTATACGATACTTGCGACATAGCAAAAATGGTAGAATTTGAATGTGAATTTACAGCAAAACCGACGTAAATAAGTATTGAGACAAATTAGCTATCGTTTTGTGTGTCCTTCTGAACGGAGCGGAGTGAAGTGAAGAATCCATATTGAAGATGGATTCCTCGCTTCGCTCGGAATGACCACGATATGATGACATCACTGTTGATTACATACATTCAATTCTTTTCTGATACTTATGCAGTGGGAATGTTCATCATTTTCGGAACTGTCGCCGAAAGCCCTTTACAAGATTCTCAAAGCCCGCGCCGAAGTCTTTATCGTTGAACAGCAGTGCGCCTATTTGGATATAGATGGCATTGATGAACACGCGCATCACCTCGTGTTATATGCCGACTCTGGGGAGCTGATTGCATATGCACGTCTGGTGCCACCGCACTTGAAATTTCAAGAGCCGTCTATTGGGCGCGTTTTAACGACGCAAGCCGCACGCGGAAAAGGCTTCGGGCGACAGCTCATGCAAGAAAGCATTTCTCGACTCACCGCGCTCTATCCACACTCCCCGATTCGTATCAGTGCACAAGCCTATCTTGAAACATTCTACAACGCCTTTGGCTTTGTGCGCGTCTCCGACAACTACGACGAGGACGGCATCGCACATCTTCAAATGCTTCGCCACCATGCGTTGTAGCAACACACCAACACGAAACGTTCAATAGCATCATGCCGTTTTTAAGCCAAATTGTTTGATAACTACCAATCTAATCATCAGCCTTCGAATCATGTTCCAATTCTCAATGTTACTCGCACTGTTCACCTTGCTTGTGATGGGTTTGCCTGCCACTGCCCAAGAAATCACAAAAACTTCCAAGAAGGATAAATCGCAAATGACGCTCGTCGGCTATCTTTCTGATTGCCAATGCGGCGAAAGCATGGAAAACGTGAAAATGGCGGCGGAACATACCAAAGAATGTTGCTTGATGGACGCTTGCGCTAAGTCTGGCTTCGGCATTTACAGCGACGGAAAGTTCATCAAATTTGACCCAAAAGGAAGCGACAAAGCCAAAGACTTCCTTATTGCACTCAAAAAAGAAAAAGACTTGAAAGTGAAAGTAAAAGGGAAGATGGAAGATGGGGTATTCAGGCTTGCAAGCATTGAAAGTGTGAAATAAACACGAACGACAATATGTAAAAGGGACGTTGCAAAGCGTCCCTTTTTTGTTGCACGGCTCAAATTATTAACTGTGCCTGTGTTTCATCGTAGTTGAACAGAATAAACCGTTATCTTTCTCAAATCTCATGCTTTTAACTTTAACGCAATTCTGAATACTGCGCTATGAAAAATCGTTTTCTCTTTTCTCTTTGGCTTGCCACATTTGTCGCCGCGTGTGGAACCGCGCCTGTAAAGAGCATTTATCTTGCCTGCAAGATTGAGCCGAGAGCGTTTGCACGTGAAGCGTCAGAAATTTTAATCAAGAACGAATACAAAATCTTGGAAGCCGATGAACTGACGGGTGCAATCAAAGCCTTTCGCAAAGAGTATGAAATGGGCATGGGCGAAACGCCAATTTTGATTTCATCAAAAATTTTGGAAGCCTCGCTCACGAACGATTCGGTCAAGGTTGTGATTTATTCAGTAGGCAGAGACGGCAAAACGCCAACACGCTACTGGAACGAGCGCGCCACCGATGAATTTGAAAAGACAAGTTACATGCCGGTCTTGAACGCGCTTAAAGATTTGTGCAAATAGTTTTTTCTTATGGTGCATTTAACATAAATTTTCTGCGCTTTGTAGGCACTTTCGCCCTAATGTTTTTGTAGTTTCAAAAAACGGTAACCAGCGTCAAGTCTCTGTCAATCCGTAAAATTTCCAAAACTATGGCAACCTCTGTCAAAAAGAATCTCGGAAGTAAGAAACCCTCCAAGCCGAAAGCAACGACGAAACCTGCGAAGACGGCTTCTAAACCAAGTCAGAACGGACAAGCCGTGCAAACAGATGATTCAATCCGCTCCGTGCTCAAAGAGAAACGTATCTTCAAACCCAGTCCTGCCTTTTCCAAAAATGCACATATCAAATCTATGGCAGAGTATGAAAAACTCTATGCTTTTGCAGAAAAGAATCCAGAGAAGTATTGGGCGGGGGTTGCGGAAAATTTCCATTGGTTTAAGAAGTGGCGAAAAGTGTTGGAGTGGAAACTGCCCTACGCGAAGTGGTTCGTTGTGGGTGAGACAAACATCTGCTACAACGCGCTCGATCGGCATTTAACGACGTGGCGTAAAAATAAAGCTGCCATCATTTGGGAAGGCGAGCCCGGCGACCAACGCGTTTTGACTTACATGCAACTGCATCGCGAAGTCTCTAAGCTTGCCAATGCTATCAAAAAACGCGGCATCAAAAAAGGTGACCGCGTGGCGATTTACATGGGCATGACGCCTGAATTGGTTATTGCGGTTTTAGCTTGTGCGCGTATCGGTGCGGTGCATAGTGTCATCTTTGGAGGCTTTTCTGCACAAGCCGTCGCCGATAGAATTAACGATGCACATGCCAAAATGGTCATCACCGCCGACGGCGTTTTCCGAAGAGGAAATGCACTCAACCTCAAATCAGTTGTTGATGAAGCATTAGTTAATACGTCATCGTCTATCAACGCACAAAAGCACAAGTGCACATGGTCGAAGGACGTGACCACTGGTGGCACGAACTGATGGATTTGGCGTCGGACGACTGCCCTGCCGAAAGAATGGATTCCGAAAGTCCGCTCTTTATCCTTTACACCTCTGGTTCAACGGGCAAGCCCAAAGGCATCTTGCACACAACGGGTGGCTACATGGTGCATGTTGCGAATTCGCACAAAATGGTCTTCGACATCAAAGACGACGATGTTTATTTCTGCACAGCCGACGTCGGCTGGATTACAGGACATTCCTACCTCGCCTACGGTCCGCTTATCAACGGCACAACCGTGTTGATGTATGAAGGTGCAGTCAATTATCCGAACTGGGGACGCTTGTGGGAGATGATTGAACGGCATCGCGTTACGATTCTCTACACGGCACCAACAGCGATTCGCTCGTTCATTCGTGCAGGCGATGAATGGGTCACGAAGCACAATCTTTCGTCACTGCGATTGCTCGGCACGGTCGGCGAGCCAATCAATCCCGAAGCATGGATGTGGTATTACACGGTGGTTGGAAAAAAGAAATGCCCAATTGTCGATACGTGGTGGCAAACCGAAACAGGAGGCATTATGGTATCACCGTTGCCCGGCGCAACGCCGCTCAAACCGGGCACAGGCACACGACCACTTCCGGGCATCGCTGTCGATGTTGTCCATAAAAACGGCACGCCTTGCAAAGCCGATGAAGGCGGATTCTTGGTTATCAAACGTCCGTGGCCTTCAATGCTTCGCACAATTTACGGCGACAATGCGCGATACGAGAAAACTTATTGGTCGGAAATTCCGGGTGTGTATTTCACCGGTGACGGCGCACGGCGCGACAAAGACGGCTACATCTGGGTGATGGGACGCGTCGACGACGTCGTCAATGTTTCAGGACATCGACTCGGCACGGCAGAAGTCGAATCTGCACTCGTTGCCCATAGTGCCGTCGCCGAAGCGGCCGTCGTTTCGCGGCCTGACGAACTCAAAGGCAATGCGCTCGTCGCCTTCGTAACACTCAAAGAAGGATTCGAGGGCAATCAAACCTTGAAAGAAAGTTTGAGAGACCACGTCGCAAAAGAGATTGGTTCAATTGCCAAACCCGACGAAGTGCGCTTTGCAGCGGCATTGCCCAAAACTCGAAGTGGCAAAATTATGCGCCGACTCTTACGCGAACTTGCCGCCGGCGGAGAAGTCAAAGGCGATACAACTACACTCGAAGATTTCAGCGCACTCGAAAAATTGCGCCAACAAGAAGAAGAAGAAGAAGCCTGATATTGCAAGACAAACACTGAACGCAAAAGGCACTCAACAGAGTGCCTTCATTTTTTATGCCGACCTAAACAGTTATCGCAAATGCCGCACCGCTCGGTGTAGCGCGTCTCCCCGAAGTAATCTAAAATGTAATTGCGTCGGCACTTCGTATAGCGAATGTAATTCTTGATGCTTCGGAATTTTTTTTCGGCGACGCTTTTGCGCCGTTCAATCCCTATCCAATCAATCGGCAGCTTTTTCGGATTCAAGTTCGGCGCAAGCATGACCACCGAAACCAGTTCGCCTGAATAAAACTCCACCATTCCTGCCTGATGCCATTCTTGAAACACTGCCAGTACTTCTTTCGAGTCTAAGCCTGCTTTGAGCGCAAATTGCGCCAATTCGAATTGTACGCTCGTCGAAAAGCATTCGTTGCCGAAAGAGCGTAAGAGTTGTTCAAACGTTTTTTGCTGAACCGTGCTACGGCTTCGCTCAACCCATTCGGCGATAACCTCGCGATGCACCACCACACGGAGCATTTCGCGTTCAAGGTTGCCGTGCAGTCGCTCAATGATGTTCGCATGCTCGAGAATCTCTAATACTGCATTAAACTTCATCGCACTAAACGATTTTCCTCGTTTGGCTTGCAACGCACTTAAAAGTTGTTGGCGTTCAATGGTGAGACGTTGCGTTTCGCTCTTTCCCAATCGCACGCGGAGTTCGTTGTAAGTTACTTCAACCTCTTCTTTGCTTGGATAAGAGTGTGAGAGTAGGTAATCACCTTTTTCAATATCGCGCGGCGAGTAAAGCAGAACGGCATAACTTTTTTTGCCGTCGCGTCCCGCTCTTCCCGCTTCTTGGTAGTAAGATTCTATCGTTTCAGGTAATTCAAGATGCACCACAACGCGCACATCAGGTTTATTGACACCCATTCCAAAGGCATTGGTTGCACACACCACGCGATATTCATTTTTGAAAAAAGCATCTTGAATGCGCGAGCGCTCTTCATCGGAAAGTCCCGCATGGTAATAGGTGGCTTTAATGCCACACTTTTGCAGAAATGCCGCCGTTTCTTCGGCAAGGTTTCGGCTCATCGTATAAACCATTGCCGCGCCACTCACCGCATTCAAAATTTGCAACAGTTTTTGACGCTTGTTTTCTAATGCGAAAACAGACAGCGAAAGATTGGTGCGCTCAAAGCCTCCAACGATAACAGTGGGCGATTGAAGTTGGAGAAAGGTTTGAATATCCTCAATGACTTCTTCGGTCGCGGTCGCCGTTAGAGCTAACATGATGGGACGCTTGTTCGGCGAAATTGCAGCAATGCCTTCGGCAATACGCTGGTAACTCGGACGGAAATCGTAGCCCCATTCAGAAATACAATGCGCTTCATCGACGGCAACGAGCGAAATGGGAACACCTTGCATTGCCGAAATAAAACTCTTCGTCTCCAATCGCTCTGGTGCCACGAACAGCACTTTCAATTTGCCTTGATAAATTTCAAGAAACGTGCGCTGAACAGCACCCAAACTGGTTTGACTGTTGATTGCGGCAGCAGGATAACCAATGGCTTTAAGCGAATCAACTTGGTCTTTCATCAGTGCAATGAGCGGCGAAATCACCAGCGTTAATCCTGAAAGCATTCGGGCAGGAATTTGATAGCAGAGCGATTTCCCTTGTCCCGTCGGCATAATCGCGAGCGTATCCTTGCCTTTGAGCAACGAGAGAATCACTTTTTCTTGCTCACCTCTGAACGCTTCGTAACCGAAAAGATAGCGAAGCAACTGGCGAGCGCGTTCAAGCAAAGCCTCATCTTCGGCAGCCAGAGGGTTCGGTGAGACGTGTGGCATTGTGGTCGACAAGGCGCAGTCAAGGTTAAATTCATGGTTCAGCCATGAATTTAGTCATCGTTGAGCGTTTTACGGTTTGAAAATTTTCACGACGCCCGAAAGCGGCACATCAATTTGATGCACACCTTTTGAAAAATTTTTTCGCTCGGTTTTCACCGTATTGCCTTTGCAATCACGCACTTCGACTTTCCGCACGCCCAACGGTGCATCGAGTTTTAAGACGATGGAGGATTTGTGCGACGCATTGACGATGTAAAGTTCATTCGGCACATTGGGTTCAGGGTCAATCGTCATATCGGCGTATAGCGCGATGAGGCGTTTCTCTTTTGTTGTGGCGACAACGAGCGGATAATTGAGTTCGGGGTGTTTGGGGCGAAAGTCGCCGTCGAGAAGCACATCGCGATGCTCGCGCCAGAAGCGAATCCAATATCGAATCATCTCGGAGTGTTCAGGAGGCAATTTCTCGAAACGGTTTGAAAGTTGCGGCACGGAAAAAAGCACGTGCGTGATTTGGTCAGCGGCGATTTCAACGGGTTCATTGACGTTCCAAGTGAGCATATCGCTGTGGACGGCGGTCGCGCCGGAAAGCAAGCGAATATCTATCGTGCGCACGCGGTTTTCAATCGCGTCGTTGGCGCAGTCGCCGGCACGGAACAAATTGCCGTAGGTGCGCATCGCGGGCGAAATATAGGATTGGCGAAATTCAATCATCACATCGGGCTTGATGGCTTCAAGGCGCGAGCGAATATCGCTCATCAATTTCACGACGGCTTCTTCAACGGATTCATAATCGCGTCCGCCGCCGACTTGTTTGGTCTCACGGTTCGGCGAGCGAAGCATATCGACAAAGTCGAGTTTTAATCCATCAAGGTTGTATCGACGCACGCCGTCTTCCAATCGCGAAATGATGTGTTCGCGCACGTCGGGAAATCGCACGTCAAAAACATGCGTTCTCAATCCCCAATCGGTGTAAAGCATTTTCTCCTTGAAGGTTTGCGCCGCCTTGCTTCGCACGCCTGCAAACGGCACGGCATACCAAAGCAAAGCTTTCATGCCGATGGCGTGAATTTCATCAACAGTTTTTTTGAGGTCGGGAAAAACTTCGGGTTGAACTTCCCAATCGCCGCAATCTTCATAAATGCTTCGCGCATCGGTCGTCTGCCAGCCGTCGTCGATAATCACGGCGTCGCAACCAAATGATTGAGCAATGCGGCATTGAAGCAGAAGCGTATCGGCGTTGAGGGCTTTATGAAACGAATACCACGACGAGTAAAACGGCAGTCGTCCCACATTCGGGACGGGCATCGGCGGATAAAACGATTCATACCATTTGCGGCACTCGTCAAGCGTTTCGTAAAGGGGTTTTGGGCGCGTGTCAATGCGAAGTTCCAGCGTGTAGGTTTTAGCGAGTGCGCCGTGCAGTCCAAAAAGTTCGGCTTTACATTCCAAGCTTGATGTTTCTTCATTGACGCCCATTCGCACCGTGATGGGAGTAACGGCGTCGGAGCATGCGAACGTGAGTTTGTTTTCACCGTTGGCATTGTGGGCGACCATCAGCGGCGCGTCATGCGTTGCGTTTGAGAAAAATCCTTCTTGCCAAGTGATGCGCAAATGTCGCGAAAAAACCATAGACGGATGCCAATTCGATTGCACATCGATAATCGGGTGCGAAAAGGCAAGCGTCACTCCCGCCGGCAATGTGTCGCGCGTGTTGGATTCAAGTTTGAGCGACACCACGTCAAGCCCTTTTTCAATCGATTGCGAACTTAAAGTTGCCTTAAACTCGCGAAGGTTGCCGTATAGGAATACCGTGTGTGATGATGTTTTGACCGACGCTACTTGGGCAAACGCACTCTGCCACCCAAAAGCAAGAATCAGTATGATGAACAGAAGATACCCTACGGTGCGAATCATTGTAGATGTATTTTTTTAATCGTTTAATTCAGGAAGCAAAATAAAGGTTTTCGGAGAAAATGCTTGCCTTTTATCCCATCAAAATAATGTTTGACGGAACTTGACTCGGCACTGTCTTGGGGCAAGGGGGGCTGAAATTTCGTTGAGACGAAGAAGATGATGCTGGTGAAGTAATGAGGAAAGAGGAGTGAGGAATGAGGGGTGAGGAATGAGTAAGAGAGCCGCTTTCAAATTATTCATTCTTCGTTACTCATTGTTTGTTCAAAACGCCGTGCGAAACTGCGCAAAAAAATGTCGTATCGGGGCGGGCGTTGCAGGTTGTTCGATGTAGGTGTAATTAAAGAGATTGCGCACGTAAAGATTGACGATGCCAAAGGGAAGCGTGATGCCGAATCGCAAATCGTGAATGTGCGCATTGACGGTTTCGTCGACGTTCAAAATCGGCGGGGTTGAAAGTCCGAAGATGAGCGGGGCGTCGGGGTTCGTCGCCGAAAAGCGTTCGATGAATCGATAGTTCCACTCGAGCGAAAATCGTCCGTAGTTCAATTCGGTCGTGAAGTAAAAGAGTTGCGGATTGCGGTAATAGAGCGGCGCGTTGCGCGTTTCGTCTCTGGCGTTGAGGAAGGTGTAGCTCGCGTTCATCAGCACGGTGCGGCGGTTGAAATTCAACGTGGCGGAAAGTTCCGTTCCCAAAATGCGCGCGTTTGAGACGTTGTCGAATGAAATACCGCCTGTGGCGAGCGTGGCTTCAATCAAGTCGCGGTAGAGGCTGGCGTAGGCGGAAGCGTCTAAGGTGATTTCGGAAAGCACCACGCCCATTGGCAGTGAGAGTGGACGCGAGTAGGCAAAGAGGTATCCGACTTCGGTGCTTATGGCGCGCTCTGGTTTGAGGTTTGGATTCGGCACAATCGGCGGCGATGCGGTTGTGGTAAATCGCTCGGTAATGGCGGGATTTCGGAACGAGGTGCCAAAACTTGCACGAAGCGACGAAAAATCATTGAGGGCATAAACGACGCCCATTTTCGGATTCAGGCTTGCAATCCATTCGCCGCTTTTGATGTCGCCCGTGAGCGAATCGCTGTTCAAAACGAGGGCGTCGGCGCGAATGCCGAAATTCACCGCGAGGGATTTGGTCAGAGGAAATTCCACTTGTCCGTAGGCGGCAAGGTTGAAGGTTTGATGCTCGCCCGTCAGGCTTGATGAAACGGTGGTGTATTGCGCGTCGCCGCCCCACGTCCAATTAAATTTTCGTCCAACAAGAGAAATTACTTGCAGTTCTGTGCCGACGCTGTTGGCAAGCGAGCCTTGTCCTTGCGAGTCGATGAAGTTGGTGCGGTAGTAGCGTCCGCGCGTGATGAAGGTGGTGCGTTGCGAGAGTTTTTTGGTGTAAATCGGCGCGAGAAAGAGTTTATCGGAATAAAGCCGTGCGCTGGATTGCGCGCCGTCGCGCAAGATGTTGTTCAAATCTTGCCAATAAATCGCGTTGCCTTTGCGCTCTTCGGCGAAGGTGAACAGTGTGGAGAGGTTGGATTCATCAGAAAGCCGATACGCAAATTTGGTAAAGAGCCGAAGCCGCGCGAAGTCGCTGTTTTCGCGGAATCCTTCATCATTGCGTCGCGAGAG
>FWWL01008630.1_pt1 | contig 11951 bp, 10 predicted proteins | sample 2228331 | NCBI WGS metagenome assembly FWWL01 (sample SAMEA103939775, study PRJEB20133) | metagenome | reverse complement strand
TTAAAATCTGCTGGGCTGATCGGGCTTTAGTGTTTGAATGGCAATCTCCTGAAAGATATAGCATAAGATGGATTTTGATGCGTGCTTACAGAACAGCTTATACAGAGATTTTTGTAGATTACCTGCACATGAATCCTATTTGGGCTAAGGGAAAGCGCCTTTTACACGGACTTGGCAGAGTCTTGGTAGGAGGGTTAGGGCTGTTTCTGTCTATTTTCTTCGTAGTTTTGGGGCAACCGCAATTGACGGTAAAAAGCTTGCGTTTGGTTTTTAGAGGTTTGGGAATGCTAGGCTCTTTGGTTAATCTTGAATATAAAGAGTACGCTAAATCAATAAAGTTTAGAATAGAGTTTAGTAACCAAGCGTCCAGACGGGAGGAGGGCCATAATGGGTAAGTTCCAGATAAGGTCCCCTTTGGATGGCAATAGACTAGCCTATCTCTCAGGGTCCCCCCGGGTTTCCACCCGACCTGAGGCTGCAGCCTCAGGTCCAAGAACGCACGTTTTAGGTGTTATCGGGGCCTTCCAACGCTTGGGGTGGGAGGTTTATCCCTACATTGTAGGCGACAAAGTCCCCATATCCTGGATTAAGGAGGAAAGCGAGCGAACTTTGCAAAAAAGCGCTCTGTTTCGCTTGGGTGCCGATTTGGTGCGCTTGGTCATGGGATTAGTCCACGGCTGGCGGGCCAGTAGAGAACTGCCGGCTGTGGTCTGGGTTTACGAGCGCTACGGGGCTTTCCAAGCCTTAGGATGGTGGTTTCAACGGAAGGGAATCCCGTGGATTTTAGAAACTAACGCGTTGTTGTATAAAGAGGCGGTGACTGATAGGCCAACTGTGGCTTTGTCTGGTTTTCTTAAAACTTTTGAACGTTGGGCCTATCGGCAATGCGATGTCCTCGTCTGCGTAAGCCAGGCTCTTTCCGATCTTATTGTGCAGGATACAGGTGTTCCGACTGATAAGATTATCGTGGTGCCCAATGGGGTTGATGTAAACAACTTGGATCCAAACAAGGTTCAACCTAGGCGGTTTTTTGAAGGGCCAACCATTGGCTTTATTGGTCAGTTGGCGGTTTGGCAGCGGTTGGACCTCCTCCTTGAAGCCATTGCTGAATTGCAACAAGAGGGGATTGTGTATAACCTCGTGGTGGTGGGTGACGGGCCCATGCGCAATGAGTGGGAGGCGCGAGCAGATTCTTTAGGGCTCAGCCGGAGGGTACGCTTTGTGGGTTATGTGCCTTGGGATGAAGTACCCGGTTATATTGCTGGTTTTGATTTAGGGTATGCCGGCGCTACCTCCCTGGCAGCTGGAAAGATGTACCTTTCGCCTCTTAAGCTCTATGAGTACGCCGCAATGGCAAAGCCTATCGTGGCGGCGGCGCATGAGGATGCCGTTCGGCTGAAAGATGATGGCGCACAAATTTATCTTTTCCAGCCTGGGGATGTGGAAGACCTTACTCGTGTATTGCGTTGGGCTCATAGTGAACAGGCAAGTTGGGATCAACATGGGAGGCAAAACCACGCGGTAATAAAGGCAAAACATAGCTGGGAGCGAAGGGTTTCAGAGATAATTTTGAAGACCGAAAGCATCCTGGAGCGAAAGTATGGAACGCCTTACACTGCTCGGCGTTGAGGTCGATGCTCTTACCATTGGGGACCTCAATGCCTTGATTGATGGTGCCGTGCGCCGGGGCCAAAAGGTCTTGATTGCCCATCATAACCTTCATAGCGTATATCTTTATCACGCCGATAAAAAGATGAGAGCCTTCTTTGGGCTGGCCTCCGTTATTCACATAGATGGCATGCCTCTAATCTATTGGGCTAGACTCCTAGGTTATCCCCTAAAAGCGGAGCACCGCGTCACCTATGTGGACTGGGTTCATCCGTTGATGGCAGCCGCAGAGACCAAGGGATGGCGCGTGTTTTACCTAGGAGGAAAGCCTGGTGTGGCGGCTCGCGCTGCCGAACGGCTGAGAGGTCGGTATCCCAGGTTGGTTATTCAGACGAGGCATGGTTACTTTGGGTCTGAAGAAAACGACAAGGTGCTAGAGGAGATTGTCGAGTTTCGGCCTCATGTGCTTATGGTGGGCATGGGTATGCCGCGACAAGAGCATTGGGTTTTGGATAACTGGGACCGGCTTGCGACCAATGCTGTTCTCACTGCTGGAGCTTGCTTTGATTATGTGGCAGGTGAAATACCTACCCCCCCTCGTTGGATGGGGCGGGTAGGGCTGGAATGGGCTTATAGACTGTCTTCTGAGCCCAAGCGACTTTGGAGGCGTTATTTGCTTGAACCATGGGGGGTTCTTTCCTGGGCCATCCAAGACCTATTGAATTGGCGTGAGCATCGGAGGCGGGCCAAGGAGCTCCGACAGGTATAGCAAGGGGTGGCGTTTGTGTGTTTTCGCGAGAGGAGGGGTCTTTCGCGTAGGCATGCAGTCTAATAAAGTCAAAGCCTTTGTGTCGTGGGCGACTTTAATTTTGGTGGACCTCCTGGCCCTCGAGGCCGCCCTTCTCCTCGGCTACCTTACCCGCTCTTTCCTCTCCGGGCTTTTCCCTACCCACCTTCCCCCAGAGGCCCTTAAGGGGCCGGCTTTGGCCTTGCTCTTCTTCCCTGTGGGGTACGCCTTGGCCGGGCTCTACCCCGGTTATGGCCTGGCCCCGGTGGAGCGACTCCGCCGCCGGGTGACCCTGACCTTGGTCATGTTCCTGGGGTTTTTAGCTTGGGAGCGTATCTTTGCCCAGCAGAACTGGTCCCGGGGGGTTTTGGGCTTTGCTTTCGCTTATGCCTTGGTCCTTACTCCCCTGGCCGAAGCCCTGGCGCGGGAAGCGCTGGCCCGGCTGGGGCTTTGGGGCATGCCGGTCCTCATCCTGGGGGCGGCCCGGACTGGGGCCCTGGTGGCCCGGGTTCTCAAGAAAGACCCCGTGCTGGGACTTAGACCGTTGGGCTTCCTAGACGATGACCCTGCTAAGCAGGGCCGGGAGGTGGAAGGATTGCCGGTGCTGGGGCCTTTAGCCGAGGCTTCCCGGTACGCTTCCCAGGTGGGGATGGCCATTCTGGCCATGCCGGGGGTGGGGCGGGAGCGGCTTATGGGGATTCTGGAAGGTCTACCCTTCGGCCGGGTTATCCTCGTCCCCGACCTCTTGGGTTTCCAAAGCCTCTGGGTTTCCAGTCGGGACCTGGCCGGGGTTTTGGGCCTTGAGGTGCGGCGGAACCTGCTTTCACCCCATGACCGCCTGTTCAAGCGGACTATGGACTACCTCCTGGGGGTGCCCCTTTTCCTGGTTTCCCTCCCCATCATTGGGGCTTTGGCCCTCTGGATTAAGGCCGTGAGCCCGGGCCCGGCCTTTTACGCTCAGGAGCGGGAGGGGTTGGGAGGGCGGACCATCCGGGTCTTGAAGCTCCGGACCATGTACCCAGATGCCGAAAAACGCCTGGAGGCCTACCTGGACCAAAACCCCGAGGCCCGGGCCGAGTGGGAGCGGTACTTCAAGCTCCGGCACGACCCCCGGGTCCTCCCGAGGGTAGGGCATTTCTTGAGGAGAACCAGCCTAGACGAGCTTCCTCAGTTTTGGAATGTGCTTAAGGGGGAGATGAGCCTGGTGGGGCCCAGGCCTTTTCCCCATTACCACTTGGAGAAGTTCCCGGCGGAGTTCCGCGACTTGAGACGGAAGGTTCTCCCAGGAATAACGGGTCTTTGGCAGGTCTCGGTCCGGGGCGAGGGGGACCTCGAGGTCCAAAGGGTCCTGGACGCCACTTACATCCGCAACTGGTCCCTCTGGTTGGACCTTTATATTCTGGCCCGTACCGTCTGGATGGTCTTGATGCGCAAGGGGGCGTACTAGGCTTACAATACCCCTTATGGGCCGCCTGGCGGCTAGCCTCAAGACCCTCTGGGCCCTGGCCTTTGGCTTGGTCCTGGTCCAGGGGCTCTTGGTCCAGGGGGTAGTCCTGCCCTACTTTTTCCCCCAGGCCCACTGGGGTCACGGCCTTGCCGTGGGGGGGGATTGGATTCTTTTCCACACGGAGGCCCAGGCCCTGGCTGAGCGGATCCAGCGGGAGGGGTGGGGGGCTTGGGCCCTGCGGCCTCCTCCGAGTTTCCAGCCTATGTCCGGGATCACGGCCTTCTTCTACGCCCTCACCGGGATCCCTGAGCCCTATGTTCTCCTCCCCTACAACGCCTTTCTCCACGCCACGGCCTTTGTAGTCCTTATCAGGATCCTAGAGCTTCTGGCCTTTCCCCGGACCTATGCCCTCTTGGGCGCCTTACCTTTCCTCCTCTTCCCCTCCCACCTCACCTGGACGGCCCAGATCCACCGGGACGGGCTCTACATCCTCGGGGCCTTCCTCCTTGTCTACACCCTGCTACTCGTCCTCAAGGCCCCCGAGGGCTTCCTCCCCTGGGGTCCCCTTGCCCTCATCCTTTGGGGGGGGCTCTGGTGGGTGGCCCGGCCCCACATGCTCTTCCCCGGCGGGTACCTCCTCGCCCTCGCCGGGGTAGGCCTTGGGGCCTGGGTCCTCCTCCGTCGGCGCCCCCGGGTCCTCCTTGCCGGGGGTAGCCTTATCGTCCTGGGACTCCTGGCGCCCCTCGAGGCCCCAAGCCCTCCGCCCCTCCAAGCCCCTGCCTGGCGCTGGCACCCCAGCCCCTACCTCCCTGCCCGGCTCGACGGCCTCCTCGCCCGCCTTTCCGAGACCCGCCTCGCCTTCTACCACACCTGGCCCCGCCGGCCAGGTAACCTCGACGAGGGATGGGTTCCCGACTCGGCCTGGGCCCACCTCCGCTACCTCCCCCGCGCCCTCGAGGTGGGCTTCCTCTACCCTGGGCCCAGCCTCTGGTTCACCCCGGGGGGGACCCCCTTGGGGAGCCTGGGCCGGGCGGTTACCCCTTTGGAGATGCTCCTCACCTATCTGGCGTATGTGGGGTTTGCGCTATGGTTATGGCGGAACCGCCGTTACCCCTGGGCCTGGGTTCTGGTCCTCGTTCCCATTCTTTTCGTATGGCTCCACGTCATCACTGAGCCCAACATGGGGGCGATCTACCGGAAGCGGTTTGGGTTTGTGCAGATCCTGATAGGCGTTGGAATCGCCCATGCCTTTTCGCTGCTGGTCGCTTGGAAGGGGCCTCCGAAGGACAGGTTCCTTAATTGAGCCGATGATTTCTCCTGGGCCAACCTCCCTTAGGAAGAACCTAATCTACCTTTATTGGGTGCAAGCCGCCAACTACCTTTTTCCCCTCCTGACTTTCCCTTACCTGGCCCGTGTGCTTCAGCCCGAGGGCTTCGCCCTTTTGGCCCTGGGGCAGGCGTTGGCTTCCTATCTGAACCTATTGGTAGAGTACGGGTTTAACCTGTCCGGCACCCGTGCCGTAGCCCAGGCCCGGGCCAGCAGGAGGGCCCTTCTTCACCTCCTCCAGGGGGTCCTTGGAGCTAAACTTCTTCTACTCTTTCCTGCAGGCTTAGGGGCCGTCTTGGCTTATCTCCTTTTGCCCACTCTGGGAGAACATCTTGAGTTGGTTATCGCAGCTTTCTTTTACGCCGCAGCTTGGGCTTTTAGTCCCCTCTGGTTTTATAGGGGTCTTGAGCGGGTAAGAGAGGTGGCCCTTATAGAGGTGGGCACCCGCCTTTTGGCCACCCTGGCCATTTTTGCCTTTGTTCGCCAGCCAAGCCAAGCCTATCTCCCCATGCTTCTTAACGGTTTGGCTGCCTTGGTGGCAAGCGCCTGGGGCTTGGGCCGTTTGTGGCGGGAATTGGGGTTTGCACCGCTCTCTGTTAGAACCAGTTTGGGTTTTTTACGGGAGGGGTTTGGCCTTTTTTTCTTCCAGGTGGTCATGGCCCTATACCTGTCTGTGAACACCATGGTTTTGAGCTTATTTGTCACCGCCCGAGAGGTAGGCCTTTTCGCTGGGGCTGAGCGGATAGCCCGGGCCCTCTGGGGTATGGTGGATCCCATGAATCGGGCGTTTTTCCCTAGAATGGCTCACCTTGTTGCGCAAGACAAAGCCCAAGCTCGCCGCTTTGCTGCACGGGTAGCTTTAGCCATGGGTGGGGGAGGATTGCTTGTTGCTTTGGTGGTCTGGATCTCGGCTCCCTGGCTGGTTTACCTCCTTTTGGGTGGAGAGTACAGGGACACCACCCATCTCCTGAGGGTGATGGTTTGGATACTCCCCTTTGGAGCCCTTTCTAATGCCTTGGGGGTGCAGTGGATGGTGGCTTTAGGTCTAGAGGGGGCTCTGAATACCATTTTGGTTATTATCGGTCTTTTCTATGTCGCTCTGAGCCTGCTCCTGGCCTGGCTTTGGGGTCCTCTGGGGGTAGCCTGGGGTACGGTTGTGCTTTCGGCTTTGGAACTTTGTCTCATCGGGGGCTATCTTTTTCTAAAGGGTCAGCTTCCCTTTAAGGTTGGGGGTCTACCATGGCGTTGAAAGAGGTCAAAGCTTCCCCTCGAGTGGCTTTTCTCTTGCCTTCCTTACGAGGGGGAGGGGTAGAGCGGGTTACCCTAGAGCTCTCTAGAGGTTTGGTTAAGTCAGGCTTAGGGGTAGACCTGGTTCTAGGCAAAGCGGAGGGACCCCTCATGGGACAGGTACCCCCAGGGGTAAGGATTGTGGATTTGGGGCTTTCTCAAAGGCTGCGCTTGGTCAGGGCTTACTTTCCCCTAAAAAAGTATCTTAGGCAGAATAGACCGGATTGGTTCATTCCTGTTTGGGATTTTTTGGAGTTTGTACCACTACAGGCTGCCTGGTCCACCGGGATTCGCACTCTCATGGTGCTTCATAACACCACAGACTGCATATCTGCCCTCCCTCTTGTTAAACGTTTTTTGGCCTGGCCTACAATGCGGCTCAGCCTTCGGGGAACCTGGGCGCGGAAACGGCGCGGCCTTGCGGTAGGCCGGCTCCATCCCCAGAAAGGCTTTGATCTAGCTCTCGAGGCCATCGCCCTCCTTAAGCGCCATGGGCTTAAAGTTCGTCTCCTTATCCTTGGGGAAGGGCCCGAAAATGAGCGGCTTTTGGCCCTTCGACGCCGCCTTGGGCTAGAGGGAGACGTGGAATTTGGGGGTTTTGCTCCCAATCCTTACCCCTTTATCAAGCGGGCCAAGGGTCTTGTAATGTCATCCGTGTATGAAGGCCTACCCCTTGTTCTTCTAGAAGCCCTTGCTTTAGGAACCCCTGTTGTGGCCGCTAGGGGAAAGGGGGGGATAGGGGAGGCTCTGGGCGAGGGGCGTTTTGGTCTCCTGGTGGAAAGGACCGCCGAGGGCCTCGCCCAAGGCATAGCTCGGGTGATGCGGGGGGATTACCCTAGGCCTTCGCCGGAAGCGTTGCAAGCGCATCTTTCAGTTTATAGCCTCCAGAATTCTGTCCGGGCCTACCTCGAGGCCATGGGGTTGGGGGAGTATGCCTAGGGCTCGGGTGCTGTTTCTGCGTTCCAACCCGGTGGACCCCGACCCCCGGGTGGAGAAGGAGGCTTTGGCCCTCAAGGAGGCAGGGTATCTGGTCCGGGTCCTGGGTTGGGACCGGACGGCTGCCCTACCTTCTAGCGAGGAGCGGCCTTTTGGGGTCGTAGAGCGGCTTCCTCTACCCGCCCGTTTTGGCACGGGGCTTAGGAACCTACCTCACCTCCTACGCTTCCAACTAAGGCTCCTTGGGTATCTCCTAGCCCGTAGGCAGGGGTACGATATCCTGCACGCCTGCGATTTTGATACCGTTTTACCAGCCCTTTTTATGCGCCTTTGGGGCAAGAGGGTTGTCTACGATATTTTTGATTTCTATGCTGAGATGCTCCGGAACGTTCCAAAATGGGTTCAGAGGGTCATTCGTCTCGTGGATCTAAAGGCGATTGGCCTTGCGGATGCCGTCATCCTGGCCGATGAAGCTAGGGTGGAGCAGATCCGGGGTTCACGGCCAAAGCGGCTAGAGTTCATCTATAATGCCCCTTCCGTTCATAACCCCTATCCTGACCCGCCTGACCCCCCGCCTTTGCGCATCGCCTATGTGGGCCTATTGCAGAAAGAGCGGGGTCTACTGGAGGTCATCCGGGTCTTGGGGCGGCACCCGGAATGGGAACTCCACCTGGCGGGGTTTGGGGGGGATGAGGCGGAGATCTTGGCGGCGGCTGAGGGGCTACCCAACCTCCGCTTCTATGGCCGGGTGCCCTATGAAAAGGCCCTGGAGCTAAGCGCCCAGGCCCATGTCCTCTTCGCCACCTATGATCCTCGGATCCCTAACCACCGCTATTCGAGCCCCAACAAGCTCTTTGAGGCTATGGCCCTTGGAAAACCCATTGTTGTAGCGGAAGGGACGAGTGTGGACCGGATGGTCAGCCGGTATGGCCTTGGTTTCGTGGTCCGGTACGGCCAGGAAGGCGAACTTGAGGCGGCTTTCCTTGAGGTCGCTTCCTGGTCAACGGAGAAGCGCAGAGCGTTTTCATTAAGATCCAGAGAGTTGTTCCAAAGGGCTTTCGCCTGGCCCATCATGGCCCGTAGACTCGTTAGGCTTTATGAAGAACTCCTTCGCTAAGATGCGGGTTGTACTTGTGGCCCACTACGCCCCAAGCCTCCTCATTTTCCGGGCCCCCTTTATCCGGGCCCTGGTCCAAAGGGGGGCGGAGGTCCTGGCCCTGGCCCCGGACTATACCCCCGAGCTCAAGGCCCGGGTGGAGGCCCTGGGGGCGAGGCCTTTGGATTATCCCCTTAGCCGGACTGGGCTTAACCCTTGGGAGGATTTAAGGAGTTTCCTAACCCTGTGGCGACGCCTCAAAGCCTTAAGGCCGGATGCGGTCTTGGCGTATAGCGCAAAACCCGTGGTCTACGGGACCCTGGCCGCCTGGCTTGCTGGGGTTCCCCGGCGGGTGGCCCTGATTGAGGGGCTGGGGTACGCTTTTACCGAGGGGGAGAGGTCCTGGAAAAGGAGGCTGGTCCAGGGGGTTTTGCAGGCCCTTTACCGAATAAGCCTGGCCCGGACCCACAGGGTGGTCTTCTTGAACCCGGATGACCGGGAGGAGTTCATCGCCCGGGGCCTGGTCCGACGGGAGAGGGCTTTCCTCCTAGGGGGGATTGGGGTGCCCTTGGAGGACTTCCCTCCGGCCCCACCGCACCTTGAGCCTTTCACCTTCACCCTGGTGGCCCGGCTCCTTCGGGAGAAGGGGATTCTGGAGTTCGTGGAGGCGGCCAGGCGGGTCAAGGCCCGGCACCCGGGGGTGCGGTTCCTCCTCATCGGTCCTTTGGATACTAACCCTGGGGCGATTCCTGAGCGGGAGGTGCAGGCCTGGGTGGAGGAGGGGATAGTAGAGTGGATCCCCTGGGCCGAGGATATCCGGCCCTACCTTAGGGAGACCAGTGTTTTTGTTCTGCCTTCGTACCGGGAGGGGGTGCCCCGGAGCACCCAGGAGGCCTTAGCCCTGGCCCGGCCTGTGATCACCACGGACGCCCCGGGTTGCCGGGAGACGGTGGTCCACGGGGTGAATGGCTTCCTGGTCCCGCCCCGGGACCCCGTGGCCCTGGCCCAGGCCATGGAGCGGTTCTTGGAGGACCCTGGCCTTGTCCCAAAGATGGGGGAGGCCAGCCGCAGGCTGGCCGAGGAGCGGTTTGATGCAGGAAAGGCGGCTTGTAAGCTCCTTCGGGTTTTGGGTATAGAATAAACCCCGTGGGCCTGTTGGAGCTCCCTCTACCCCGGTTCTCCAAGCGGCGAGGCCTGTACCCTTGGCTTTTCCTCCTGCCCCTTGTCCCTGTGGGGGTGGCGGGGTTTTGGGTCTTTGGCCTTCCTCCTTGGCTGGAGGAGGTCTGGACCCTGGTGGCCTTCACCCTTTTGGCCCAGGTCCTGGCCTTCTGGGCCACGGAGCGCATGGCCCGTTACCCGGGGCGGGAGCTCCTAGGTGTGGTGGCGTTTAATCTCCTGGTGGCCACCTTGATTCTTCTGGCCTTTTTGGCCCTGGGGCGGTTTGACTATTCCCGTTCCTTCCTGCTTTTGGCCATGGGCCTAGCCCTTCCCACCCTTTTCCTCTACCTGTACCTGCGCCGCCAGCCCCCCCTCCGCCTGGCCTTGGTCCCGGGGGGGTTTTCGGACCGGCTGGCCCCCAAGGGGTTTGTGCCCCTCCCTTCCCTAGAGGGGGCGGAGGCCGTGGTGGCGGACCTGCACCACCTGGACCCGAAGGCCCTCCCCCTCCTGGCCGAAGCCTCCCTCAAGGGGCTTCCCATCCTGCATGCGGCCCAGGTCTATGAGGCCCAGACTGGCCGGGTCTTTCTGGAAGGGGGGGCAGACTGGCACCGGGCCCTGGAGGCCCTGGTGGAACGGGACCTGGGTCCATACCCTTATCTCAAGCGGGCCTGGGAGGTGGGGCTGGTCCTCCTTTTTTCCCCTTTGATTCTCTGTTTGTTTGCTTTGGTGGCCTTCCTGGTTTACCTAGACCTGGGCCGTCCGGTCCTCTTTGCCCAGGAGCGGGTGGGGCTTAGGGGGCGGAGCTTTAGGGCGTACAAGTTTCGGAGCATGCGGGGGGCGCCCAGGGAGGGGGCCTACGCGGGGGTGGAGCAGGACCGGATCACCCCTTTGGGCCGGGTTTTGCGCCGCTTCCGCCTGGATGAGCTCCCCCAGTTTTGGAATGTACTTAAGGGGGAGATGAGTCTGGTGGGGCCTAGGCCAGAGCAAAGGGTTCTGGCTGAGGCTTATGCCCAGGAGATCCCCCTTTACCCCTTGCGGCACCGGATCCCTCCGGGCCTCACGGGCTGGGCCCAGGTGCAGCAGGGGTACGCTGAGGGGAAGGAGGGTACCTTGGAGAAGCTGAGCTACGACCTCTACTACATTAAGCACCTTTCTTTTTGGCTAGACCTCCGGATTCTCCTTAAGACCGTTTGGGTGATCCTCACGGGGTTTGGGGCTAGATAGACTAGGGGCATGCGCCTCCACCCCCGGACCCAGGTGGCGAAGGAGAGCATCTTTCCCCGGATGAGCCGGTTGGCCCAGGACTTAGGGGCGGTGAACCTGGGGCAGGGCTTTCCCTCCTCCCCGCCGCCCCCTTTCCTCCAGGAGGCGGTGCGCCGGGCCGTGGGCCGGTTTGACCAGTACGCCCCCCCGGCGGGTTTGCCCATGCTCCGGGAGGCCCTGGCCGAGGAGTACGGGGCGGACCCGGAGAACATCGTGGTCACAAGTGGGGCCACGGAGGCGATTTACGTCCTCCTCCAGAGCCTCTTGGGCCCCGGGGAGGAGGCGGTTATCCTGGAGCCTTTCTTTGACGTCTACCTGCCCGATGCCGTCCTGGCTGGGGGGGAGGTGCGGCTTCTGCGCCTGGAGCTGGGCCCCGAGGGGTTTCGCCTGGACCTTGAGGCCCTCGAGGCCCTCCTCACCCCCAGGACCCGGCTCCTTCTCCTCAACACCCCCATGAACCCCACGGGGCTCGTCCTAGGGGCTGAGGAACTCCAGGCCATAGCCCATCTTGCCCGGCGGTACGACCTCTTCCTGGTCTCGGACGAGGTCTACGAGGAGCTCCACTACCTGGACACCCCCCCACCCCGCCTAAGGGACCTGGCCCCCGAGAGGACCTTCACCGTGGGGAGCGCGGGGAAGCGCCTCGAGGCCACCGGGTACCGGGTGGGGTGGATTGTGGGGCCAGCCGAGTTCATGCCCACCCTGGCCGGGATGCGCCAGTGGACGAGCTTCTCGGCCTCAACCCCCTTGCAGGCCGGCCTGGCCGAGGCCCTAAGGGTGGCCCGGGCCACGGGGTTTTACGAGGAGCTTAGGGCAAGCTACAAAAGGAGGCGGGACCTCCTCCATGAGGGCCTTAAGGCCCTGGGCCTTAGGGCTTACCTGCCCCAGGGGACCTATTTCCTCATGGCCGAGCTTCCGGGGTGGGAGGCCTTTAGCCTGTTGGAAAGGGCCCGGGTGGCCCTCATCCCCGCCAGCGCCTTCTACCGGGAGGACCCGCCAAAGGGGCTTTTCCGCTTCGCGTTCTGCAAAACGGAGGAGGAAC
>FWWL01009353.1_pt1 | contig 11955 bp, 4 predicted proteins | sample 2228331 | NCBI WGS metagenome assembly FWWL01 (sample SAMEA103939775, study PRJEB20133) | metagenome | reverse complement strand
GGTTTGCACCATCGTTGTCAGCGCACAGGAAGCGCCAAAACAGGAGGCGGAGAAGAAAGAAGACAAGTTCGCCGAGGCAACGAAAGGGGCAGAAAAACTGGAAGGGCTGTTCACCCTTTATCGCAAGCCCGACAAGGTGCTTTTGGAGGTGCGCCCCGAGCAGTTCGGCAAAATGTTCATCTGCGGCATCACTTTGGAACGAGGCGTTGGCGAAGGTGGGCTCTACAGTGCCACCATGCTCAGCGACTTCGTCTTCGTTCTGCGCCGGCAAACCGATCGGGTGCTGATTGTGCAACGCAACTTTCAGTTTCGCGTCGCAGACCAACACCCGTGGCGGAAAGTGGTGGAGCGTTCCTTCAGCGATTCGGTCCTCGCCTCTGCGAAAGTGGAAGCGGAACATGCTGAGCGCAAGAGCGTGCTCGTAGATTTATCGGCTTTCGTGCTCACAGATATCGCTGGTTTGACCGACTGGTTGAACAGCGCCTTGCGGGGCAATTATCGGCTCAACCGCGATTTGTCCCAAGTCGCTATTGTGAAAGCCTTCCCGCATAATGTGGAAGTGGAGGTTGACTATCACTTTACCAGCGATCGCCCTGGCGGTGCGGAGACTTTGCCCGACCCTCGCAGCCTTGTTTTGCGGGTGCACTTTAGTTTGGCGGAATTGCCTCAAAACAACTATCGCCCTCGCTTAGCCGACCCGCGCGTCGGCTACTTTGTAGTGGCGTTCAAAGATTTCACCGATGACAGTAAGCACACCGCTTTTGTCCGTTACATCTGTCGGTGGCACTTGGAGAAGCGGGACCCGCACGCAGAACTTTCACCTCCTGTCAAACCCATCGTGTTCTGGATTGAGAACACAACACCCCCCGAGTATCGGCAAGCCATCAAAGAGGGCGTGGAGATGTGGAACGAAGCGTTCAAACAGGCAGGGTTCCTCAACGCTATTGAAGCGCGCCTGATGCCCGATGATGCTGATTGGGACCCTGCTGACATGCGATACAACACCATCCGTTGGATGCTCACCCATGATAACTCCTTCGCTGTCGGTCCGTCTCGTGCGAACCCGTTGACAGGCGAAATCTTGGATGCTGACATTGCTATTGAAGCCAACTTCTTGCGGTATGTGAAGCGGGAGTGGCGGTTGTTGGTCAATCCTGGCGCTGGACGATGGAAACTGTTGCCTGACCCTTACGATGTGTTGGATGTGTTCGGTTGGCAACCGCCAAAGCAACTGAACTTCCCTTCGCAATCCAATCGCTACCTTGCTTTTTGCGACTATGGGGTTCATTTGGCGCAACAAGCAGCGTTGGGGGCAATCGCCCTTTGGTTGCGCTCTGGGCGCCCTGCCCCTGAAGAACCGCCGCAGGAGTATGTGCACGCGTTCTTGCGGCAACTGGTGGCGCACGAGGTGGGACACACATTGGGGTTGCGCCACAACTTCCGCGCCAGCAGCATCCTTTCGCCCGATGCCCTTCACAACCCTGAACTGACCAAACGCATTGGATTAGCGGGTTCGGTGATGGAATACTTGCCCGTCAACTTAGCACCGCCGGGCAAACGGCAAGGGGAATACTGGACGAGTTGCGTGGGGCTTTACGACAAGTGGGCGATTGAGTATGGCTATCGCCCCATCCCTGAAGCCCAATCCCCTGAAGATGAGTTGCCAGTGCTTCGGCAAATCGCGGCTCGTGCTCCCCAACCAGAGTTGGCTTATGGCACCGACGAGGACACTTGGGGCGTGGGGTTTGACTGCGACCCCACAATTGTCCGCTGGGATCTCAGCAGCGACCCCATGCGCTGGGCGCAAGGGCAAATGGATTTGGTGCGGGAATTGATGGGGAAACTGGAGCAGCGCTTCCCTCGCCCCGGCGAAGGCTATTACGAATTGCGGGAAGCGTTCAGCCTTTTGCTGGGCGATTACGGCTACAAAGCGTTCCTCATCAGCCGCTACATTGGGGGCTGTTTTGTGCATCGGGATTTCCCTGAGGACCCGAAAGGGCGTCCCCCTTTTGTGCCTATCCCTGCACCTTTGCAGCGACAAGCCCTTTCGTTTTTGGAGCAGTATCTGTTTCAACCGAACGCCTTGCCCCTCCCCATTTCGCTGCTCAACAAGTTGGGGATAGAGCAATGGTGGCACTGGGGGATGAACCCCTTCAACTTGGAGCGTCCCGATTACCCCGTCCACGACCAGATTTTGCGCATCCAACGGCGGGTGCTGAACCGTCTCTTTCATCCCGTTATCCTCGCTCGGTTGGTGGACATGGAGGTGACTGTGAAGGAGCCGTTCCGCCTCAGCGAACTGTTTGAGCGGCTCACGCGTGCGATATGGTCGGAGGTCATGGGGACGCACCCGCGCCCCATCAACAGCGTTCGGCGCAACCTTCAACGAGCCCACTTGCAGATTTTGCTCCAATTGTTGCTGCAGCCTCCATCGGGAACGCCTGAGGATGCCCGCACTTTGTCCCGTTACGAATTGGAGCGGCTGAGAGACAGCATCGCTAAGGCAATCCCTCGGCTAACAGATGCAACCACGAAAGCCCATTTGAAGGAAACCCTTGCCCGCATTGAACGGGCGTTGCGCGCATCGGTGCAAGTGGCAATGTGAAAAGAAGGTGTCTTTCAGACTGAGATTGCTGCAGCGACGGTGGGGACAATCCGCTCACCGAAACGCTAATCCCTTCCCCTACGCAGCGTTAGGAAATTGTCCTGACATTGAGGGCAAGGCAGCAAGACAAAAATTGAACGGGCGTTGCCTGTTGGGTTTTTGATGTGGCACTTCGTTTGGTCTTCGGAGGTGGTCTCGGTGCACACTCAAACGCAAGCGCCTGCCGACCTGTTCGTTGCACCTGAACGGGTTCGTTACGACGCCGATTGCTTCACCATTGATGGGCAAGACCTTTTCCTTTTCAGCGGTGCGGTTCATTACTTCCGAATGCCCCAACCCCTTTGGGAGGACTGCTTGCTAAAGGTAAAGCGGGCAAGTTTTCTGGCGTTGGAAACCTATGTGGCATGGAACTGGCACGAGCAACGGGAAGGGCGAGTGAACTTAAAGGACTTGGACGACTACCTGACTTTGGCGGAGCGGATGGGCTTTTACCTCATCGTCCGTCCCGGTCCCTACATCTGCTCCGAGTGGGACATTGGTGGTTTCCCCCGTTGGCTCCCACAAAAGCGGTTCCCCTTCCGCACGGACCACCCTGAGAGCATCAAGTGGAGCGAGCACTGGTATGCAGCGGTGATGCCCCTTATCGCCCGCCACCAAATCACAAAGGAAGGGCGCGTCATCCTGGTGCAACTGGAAAACGAGTATGACTACTCAGGGTTGCCTGACGAGGTAATGCACCGCTACTTGACAGCGCTTTACCACGCTGCCCGACGAAACGGGATAGAAGTGCCGCTGTTCACTTGCTGGACGCGGGTTGCCCGCAAAAACGAAGACCCTGTCATGGCGCGCATTTTTGACACCTGCAACTTTTACACGGGTTGGAACTTTGAGTGGACAGCCGATGCTTTAGCAAGGTTGCGAGCGGAAGAGTCGTTCAGCCCGCTGATGGTCACGGAACTGCAAGGGGGATGGTTCTCGCAATTCGGCGATGCCCTTTTGCCTCACCAACGCGACGATTTGACCGCCGCCCAATGCAACGCATTGACGAAATTCCTTCTTGCGCACGGCTTAAGTGCTCTGAACTACTACATGCTCTTCGGTGGCACCAACTTCGGTTACTGGGGGGCACGCCACATCACCACTACTTACGACTACGCCGCTCCCATCCGCGAGCCGCGCGGGTTGTGGGACAAGTATTACGCGGTCAAACTCATCGGCGACTTCCTGCGGTGCTTCGGCGCCGATTTGGCACGGGCGAAACCGAACCACGACCTCGCTGTTAGCGACAACCCTGCCGTAAGGGTTTTCGCTCGCGTCCATGACGACCACGGCTACTTGTTCGTTTGGAACCCGACGAACGAGTGGCAGAGGGCAAAAGTGTCGGTGAGACTGCCCAGCGGGCAAACGCTGTCCACGGCGGAACCCGTCGTCCTGCCGCCCCGCGACCTGAAGATGTTGCCCGTCAACTTTGCGGTCGGAGACCACAAGGTTGCTGTCACCACATTGGAAGTTCAGTCTGTTGTGAAGGTTGGGGAGCGTTGGGTGTTGACCCTTTACGGAGACCTCTGTCCAGACGGCACGCCCTATCAAGTCCGCTTCGCCAACGGCATGGAACTAAGGGGCTACTTGAAGCAATGCGACGATGTGCAACTGGTTGCCGACGATTTGCTGGTCATCGTCACGAACCGCCAGCGCGCCGGTCGCACTTGGCGGTTGGAGCGAGCAGACTTGCCCGCTTTGGACATGCTGCGTCCTGATACCCACGAAGGGTTAGTGGTCTCAGACGCTTACCTGCTCCGAGAAGTGACCGCAATGGAGGGACGGGTAGAAAGCGTTTGGGAGTTGCCGCCAGGCACCGTCCACTTCCTCGCTACCTCACCCTCCATCCCACAAGCAGTTTTGGTGAATGGACACGAAATTCCCGCGGAAGTGGACGAGGAGAAAGGCACTGTTCGGTGGACTGTGAAGGTGGAACCGTTGCCTGTTGAATCGGTTCTTTTGCGAAGGCTGAAGTGGCGAAGCGAGACCGTTGAAGCATCGGATGGCAAAAAACTCAAGCAAGCGAAAAACGGTTCCCTTCTCGCTCACCTTGCCCCTTTGGACGACATGGGTTGGCATGACAACGGCTTTTACCGCTATGAGACTTCCTTCGTCTGGGACGGGAAGGCAGAACGGTTGCTGCTCACCACTTACGCGCCGGACCCCAAATTGGTGCTGGTCAACGGGCGAGTGGTAGCGGAAGCCAGCAACAGTTTTCGCACGGTCTCCATTCCGTTGCGCATCTACGCGAGGAAAGGGAAAAACACCGTCTCCGTCCTTTACGAACAACCTGGGCGCCCTAACGGCGGCTGGGGCATGAACGAGTTGAAGGGCATCGCCGCCGCAGTTTTGATCGGTCCCGACGCGCGAGAGTTGACTGAGTGGCGGATGGCAAAGGCGGAGAAGATAACGGACGCTGCTCCTGAAATCCAGCCGCAGTTTGACGACAGGGCGTGGCAAAAGGTGCAAGTGGGACAAGGGCACCAGCCTGAATTGGGCGCCCGCGAATGCGCATGGTTCCGCACCACCTTCACTCTGGACAAAGTGGAGCGCGATTTGGCGCTGTTGTTTGAGGGCGTGGACGACAACGCATGGGTGTGGTTGAACGGGCAAAAAGTCGGCGAGCATTACGGGTGGGACGAACCCTTCCTCGTGCCCATCACAAAGGCAGCGCGAGTTGGGAAAAATGTCTTGGTCGTCGGCGTGGAGAACCGCGAAGGACCAGGCGGCATCTACGCGCCCGTTTGGTTGCTGCCCACCTCATCCCTACAACCACTGCAAAACTGGAAAGTGGCGAAAGGGCTACAAGGCGAAAAGAGCAAATGGCACACCCCGAAAGCCGATGACCAAAATTGGCGACGGTTGGCTCTCGGACAGAAACCGCCCGCTCGGGAAGGCAGCATCGTTTGGTATCGGACCCGCTTCACTTTGCCAAAGGCGGATGGATGGCACATCCCCTGGCGCTTAGTGCTGCACGCAACGGGGGACGGAAACATCTGGCTCAACGGCATTCACATTGGTCGCTACCAAGAACGGGGTCCGCAGCGGGAGTTTTATCTGCCCGAATGCTGGCTGAACCCAGATGCGGAAAACTTTCTCGCCATCGCTCTGTGGTCATCGGAGGGCGTCCCCACCATCACTGCCCTTCGCATAGAACCTTACGACGACTTCGCCGTCAAACGCTTCCGCATCGTTTTTGAGCGCTGAGCGGTTACACCCAAAAGGCGTAGGTTGGGATGCCGCGAAGGACGCCGTAAAGGAGCCAGAGGTTGCCTATCGTCCATTCGCCTAAAACTAACCCGATACCAAAGGGCAGAGCCGTTTCCCGAAAAGCGCGGTAGCCACCCATGCGCATGATGCCCATCTTGCCCAGATAGGCAATGAACAATGGCATCCACAAGACATTCATGCTCCAACTGGTGGAAATAGCGTAGCCGACAGGATGAAGCGGGAACCAAGTGACAGAAGCCCGCAGCCACATGAGGGCAAAGGTGAAAAGGGTTCCCGCAACCATCGCCCGAACGGGATATGGGTTTTGGCGCGGGGGCGCCGCAATCAACCCCTGCAACCGCCAGAACGGTTCGCCACCAAACGCTGTGATCGCCGGTCCGACAAACTTTGCCGTGATGCCGTAAGCGTAAAAGCAATACAAATGCGCCACCATCGCTGCAGCAATGCTGACAACGCTGGCAACCCCCATCACTGCCGTCGCTTGCCCGAAAGGCAATCCCCTGTCCTTAGCAATTTTCAACCCCTCCAAGTAGTGGGGGCATGGCAAACTGCGATAAGCGCGATTGAACCAGTAAAACAACTTCGCCACGATAAGGTCGCGCTTGGGCAACCCTTGCGGTCCGAAAACAGCGATGAGAACTTCGTCAGGTCCTGCGTGGTGCAAATCGTGGGCAGGCGGTCCCAACTCTGCCCGGATGCGGGTGATGGAAACCAGCAAGAGCAGGTAGATGGCGAAGAAGAGCGTGCCTGTGGAAACCCGCATCCCCATGACCGCTGCGAAAGCGAGCAGAAAAAGAAGGCATCCCGCAAACAAAACCAAACCCCATCGTTCATTGCGGTCAGCGCCTAAGATAGCGCGTTTGAGCGTCGCCCCAAAGGAGTGACGGGCAATCCAAAGGGCGAAAAGGGCAATGCCAGCATAGCCGCCGAAGGCTTGAAAGTTGGTCCATGGGTAACCGGGCAACTGCGTCCATCCTGCCATCAGCCCGACCAACCGTTGCAACCGCTCAAACCAGTAGAAAACCCAGCAGGAGAGCAACAGATCAGGTGGCAGCAGCAACCCCAAGCCGATGGCGAAAGGGTAGAAACTCATCCGCGTGCCCCGCAAGGCTTCCCAAGGGTAGCCGACAAACAAAGATGCCAGCAACAGGTCGTAGTGCCAAACCCGCACTTTGACGGAAGGGAAGGCAGGGTAAAGAGTTGCCAAACCGTTGAGAATGTCCACGAAAGCCGAAGCAGCGAAACCCAACCAGAAAGGATTGGAGCGCCACAGGGGATTGGCAGGGCGAACGACTTCTTGCGGGAGATAGAGCACGGGATAGGTCAATCGTTCCTCGTCCATCCATCGCCGCCGCACCAACAAGCAGAAGCCAATCATCAATCCCGCTAAAGCAAGGCAAAAACTGCCCCAACCGAGCAGCGGATAAATCCACGGTTGGAAGTTTTCAGGCGTCCAGAACCAATGTCCGCCTTCATAGGCATGGCGCAGAGCCGTTTTATCCTTGACATACAGCCACTCAGGCAAAAAGGGCAGAAACAGTTCGTCCCAACGATTTTCGGGGGAGGCGTAGCGGAAGGGGTAAAGGATTTGCGGCATCAGCACCTGAATGCTGTCGTGTCCCACCCACGCCGTGCCGATGGAAAGGATGAGGTAGAGGAGCAGCAGTTCGGTGGGGCTGAAGGGGTGCAGCCAACGCCATCCTGTCCACCGATGGGCAACGCGCAACAGCGGGTTGAGGAGCAAAAACACCAGCACGAGAAAGACCACATTGGCAAAGGGCGCGATGTTGCTGGGGTGACCAGCATACCGCACCAACTCCATCATCGTGACCCAATAAGCGTTGGGGAGCAGCAGGAGCAAACCAAGCAAAACGATGCGCAGCGGTATCCCGCCGATAACCTCCACTGCTTGTTGTTCAACCGCCAGCCGCCGACTCATTGTGGTCACCTGCCTGCCAATTTTGACGCAGCCGACAAAATTTTTGGGCTTGTGAGAAACGCTGCTTTCTCTGGGCTGAATTTCTTGGTCGCCAGAAGTTGAAATCTCCCCATCGCAGACCCTTGCCTTGTTTTTGCGAACGAGTGATGGCAAAATTTCGTCAAAACATCGGCAATTATGTCAGGGAAGGCGGTGTTGCTCATGCGGCGCTGGATACTTTGGTTGTTGATCGTTGTCGTGGCGGTGCCGGCGATAGCGCAACCGCACCTTTTGCAAGTGGAAGTGAAGCCCCTGTTTGGCACCACTGTCCCGCCCTTTGGCTGCTTGCCCCTCAAAATTACGGTGCAAAACAACGGTCCCTCTGTAGAGACGGCGATAGTGGTCGCTGTGGATCGCTGGCAAGGGCGACGCGAGTATGTCTTCCCTCTGTCGCTGCCGACGGGGAGTCGCAAGGAGGTTCTCGCGCTACCGTTCATCACGATGAATGTGATGAGCGTTTCCGTGCAATTGCGTGGGCTGCGCGGAATGCCCCCCAAGAACTTGCAAGTCAGTCAGTCGGAAACTGCTCGCGTGGTTGTAGGAGTTGGCGACGAGATAGGCGGGTTGGAGTGGCTGCGGCAACTGACCCCAAAGCAGCCAACCCCCTCACGACCCCCCATCCCACCTCGGCATTCTGGTCCGCCTGAAGAGTGGCTGAACGCCTATTGCCGTCCAGAGGATTTGCCCAACAAAGCAGCGGGGTTGACAGGAGTGAGCGTTATCGTTTTGGGTTCAGGGGCGGAGCGACTGAGCAACAGTCAATGGCAAGCACTGCGCCGTTGGGTCCTAATGGGAGGCGTGTTGGTGGTGCCCGGTGGCTCCGCTGCTGTTTATCTGCGCCACAAAGCATTAGCAAGCCTGTTGCCTGTAGAAAACTGGCGCACGGTGCAATGGCGGGATTGGAACCCCTTAGCGCGGTGGCTTCAAACCCCGCCACCTCCCGACGCTGCTTTCATCACGGTGGGCAGATTAACGGAAGATGCACAACTGCTTGCGGGGACGCTTAAAACGCCACTGGTGGCGGTCCGCCGTTGGGGATGGGGGGCAGTCGTGTTCACTGCCTTCAACCTCTGGGACAAACCTTTTCGGGGTTGGCAAGGGTTGGTCCCCTTGTGGAAGCGGAGCGTGGCGCCCTTGACAGGCGCTACCGTTGCAGCCCGATGGAGGGAGTGGATTCCGCCTCTGGGCACATGGGAAGGGTGGCAACAGGGGCGTTGGGCATCGGGTCCCCCATATGTCATGGTGCCCAGCCCCCCGATAGGGCGCAGCCCTATCACCGCTCTTCAACCCCCTCCCCTACCCTTCCGCATTGAACTCCCGAGCGTTCTCAACTTGGCGGTTGTTTTGCTCCTTTACTTCGCCCTCGTTGTCCCCATTGCGTATCACTTGCTGCAACGCAAGGGCAAGTTGGATTGGCACTGGCTCATTGCCCCTGTTATCGCTGTCGCCTTCGTGTTCGTCATTGGGCGAGCCGCCTGGGGACTTTACCAAATCGGCACGCAGAACTTGACGCAAGGGCTCATCGTTGCCCCTGCGGGCGCCAGCGATGCTTACCTGTTCGCCGGCACAACTTTGTTCCTGCAGCGAGCGGGCAACTACTTGTTAGACTTTGGGGCGGCGGAAGCCACCTTTGTGGCGATAAGCCAGAGGGATTTTGAGGAAAGCGACTTTCGGACCCAAGAAGACCCTAATCCCACCACCTTCTTGCAGGTGCCCAACCTCAGTTTTCGCTTGTTCTTCTTCGCCAAACCGTTGACCCTCAACGGGGTAGTGGAAGTGCACCCTCAATGGCGCGGCAACCGTTTGCTTGTCACTGTCGTGAACCGGCTTCCGTTCCCGATGAAGAAGGGGCGATGTGTGTTAGCGCAAGATGCTTCCGTAAGCATTGACCCTTGGTGGCGCCCCCTTTGGCAGCCGCAAGTCCTTGCCACTACGCAATTGCCAGAGTTAGCCCCCAAGGAAACTGCTTCCGTAACGCTTTCGGTTCCCCCTCGCTTTGTGCCCAACCCTCTCGTGTTGGTGGTAACCGCAACGGTGGAAGGGATAGACATTACGCCCAATCTCAACGCGCCTGCCCATCGCAAGTCGTTCGTCACCCTTCAGATTGTTCGCCCAGTGAAAGCGCAGCCGTGAGCGCCGTTGAACAAAGCAGCGTTGGGACGGTGATGCAACGATGGCGGCTTGGCAAAAGTGGGTGGGGCAAAACCCGTTGTTTCACTACCACCTGTTGGGACAAGCACGATGGCTTCTGCGGCGCCCTCTTTATCAACTGCTCCTCATCGTGCTCCCTGTGGTCATTGTTTACTTTTGGCTGCTCTCCAAAGCGTCGCAGGAAAGCGTGTATTCGTTGGTGGTGGGGTTGGAATGCGTGGCTATTTGGCTGCTGGCGCCGCTGATGACCCACTCGCTGTTTGCAGCGGAGTTTGAAAAAGCCACTTGGGACATGTTGGTCATCACCCGCCTCTCCGCCAGCCAAATCGTGATGGGCAAGTTCCTCTCGCGGTTGGTGCTGCTGGCAGTGTTGCTCTTGCCCTTCCAACCTTTGCTCGTTCTCAGCCTTTTGCAAGAGCGCAAGGTCTTGAGCGGCTTCTGGGAACTTTTTAAGGCGCAGTGGGTGATCGTGAGTTGGGCAGTGCTTTTGATTGCGGCAACTTTGTGGCTGTCTTTTCGGCTCCGACGGGGAATGACGACAGCCGCTGCCGCTTTCGTCGGACAGATTTTCGTCTTGTTCATCCTGCCCACTTTGTGGCTCATTTTCACCGCCCTGTTCTTTGGCGAAGAAGTTGTGGAAGGCGTGGTGGCGGTTGGCGGGGAGAAATGGACGGTTTGGGGCTGGATGGTGGACCCCCGCTACGCCGTTTGGTGCTACAACCCCATCGTCGCGCTGATAGGCGTTTACGCCCTTGCCGAGACCACGAACCTGCAAAGCGCTTGGCTTTGGGGGCTTTGGCAAGGGTTTGTCTATCTCCTCCTTGCCGTCGGCTTTGTCGGTGCTCTAACTCGCGCCGTCGCCAAGGCGACACGAAAGCCCATTTGAGTTTCGGCGACGGAACGAGCGCAGGTGACCTGCGATGGGAAGCACAAAAGAAACGACGCGGCAAAATCGCGACCTTTCGTTAGAGCGCAACCTAAAAGCGCTTTTGGCGTTAGCCATCCTCCTCTTCGTCATTGCTCCCGCCTTTCTCTGGTGGTGGCACCAGCGGACGGATGTGATGCCTATTGCGTGGGAAAGGACGCTGAAAGAGTGGCGACCCTTCAGTTTTGCTCTCCCCCCTGACGGGCAAATGATGACCATTGCGGTGGTAAGGGAAGAAAGTGGGATAAGGCACCCCTTCGTGGAGTTCTGGCACCTTCAACTTCAAAACGGCAAACATCTTCGTCAAGAGCGATGCAGGATAAGCGAGGTAACCCACTGCAGCCTCGCCGGCAGTGGCAATGTGGCAATGCTATGGCTACTTGAGCGGGTGCTCATTGTCCGCCGCCAAAACGACCGAATGCACATCTCCCAGTTCCTGCACCCGCAAAGGAGAGGATGGCAGACGGCTCAGATTTCCCCCAGAGGGAGATGGCTGATAACCACCAGTGGAGGCAACGCATACTTGTGGCGCTTGTCCGATGGCAAGTTGGTATGGCAGCAAAAGTGGCGCTCTTTTCGGTTCCCTGCGGCTTTTAGCCCCGACGAGCGGTGGTTGTTGGTCACGACCCCACGGGATGCAGAAATTTGGCGCATTGCGGATGGAAAGTGCGTTGCCCGATTCCCCACTGGTGGATACGGTAGTTTCTGCTTCTCACACAGGGGTGACCTCCTTGCCTTCGGCAAGGGTTCGCTGATAGAACTGCGGGAGGTGCCCAATGGGCGAAAGGTGACTTCTTGGCGGGTGAAATACACTCCCCGCTCGTTGGCGTTTTCGCCTGACGATACCTACTTAGCCGTTGGCTCTTGGAGCGGCATCGTTGAGATTTGGCGTGTTAGCGACAGACGCCTTATTGCCCGAAAAGCCCTGATGCCCAGTTGGAATCGCTTCCTACGCCCTAAATCCGTTGGTGCCCTTGCTTTCTCTCCCAATGGGCAATTCTTGGTCGCTCAACTGGGCGACGACAA
>FWWL01009350.1_pt1 | contig 11958 bp, 14 predicted proteins | sample 2228331 | NCBI WGS metagenome assembly FWWL01 (sample SAMEA103939775, study PRJEB20133) | metagenome | reverse complement strand
GAGAGTGACTCTCCAGGTTTCTGAGCGCTTCGTCGAGAAAAGGAGGGGGAGTAAGGCTCACCTCCCCCTTAGCCACCGCCTCCAGAAGGGTAAAATCGCCCCTCTCCACTATCTGCTTCAGCGTCTCCCGCAACCACACTATGCGAGCGTACTCCAGCCCCCGGGCGGCAAAGATGCCCGTGCCGATGGCCAGAAGCCCTCCCAGGGAGCCCAGGGTCACGCTCCAAAGCCCCACCAGGTGGAGCTCGGGCTTCTTCCGGATAACCGCCCAAAGATCAACGATCACGCTGAAGACCAAAAGAGCCATGGGAAAGTGGACCACGATGGGATGAAGGACTATGGCTGGCAACTCCCACCACCCCCCGGCTTCATAAAAAAATATATCCCTCTTCTCCCGCGATGGATATCCTTTTCTGCATTTGCCGCGATTTCGCCCCAGCCCGCCCGGCCGGCTTCCAGCTGCTCCTTGACGAGCGCGAACCTCCGGTTATAAGGCGAACTCCCGCGGGGAGTAACCACAGCGCCTCCCAGAAGCCGACGAAATCCGGGAGAGCTAAGCTACACCCCTAAAAGAGCCACCTCCATGAGATGATCGCAAAAACCGGGTCGCAGGGTGGCCGGGAGCCCGTCGCCCAAAGCGGACACAGGCCGGGCTCCGGGGTTCGCAACTGTGGGCGCAAAATCCCCTACGGCAAAAACCTCCTATATGTAGAACTGCCAAGAGGAATGGGCTGCCAGCTCGAGGAAGTGAGCCAGCCCCGTGCTGGCGGTCACGGCCTCAATCAGCTCGCCCCGGGCCACGTTCAGGTTGCCCAGGGCCGCCGCGCAGGCGTAAAGCTTGAGCCCCATGCGGCAGGCTTCCTCGATGAGCTCGCTCAGGGGGGTGATGGTTCCCTTCTCCAGCCCCTGGCACAGGATCTCCCTCACCGGCGGGGGGGTCTCTTCTCCCAGCTCTTCCGTTTTCCCCTTCACCAGGCGGAGAAGCCCCCCGTAGGTGCAGAGCATATGCACCTCCATCCCCATGGCCAGAGCCACCGTGGCCAGGGAGAAGGCGTAGAGAGCCCGGTCATAGGCTCCGCTGTGGAGGATGATCACCCCCCGGAGCTTCCGCTCTCCCTGTTCCTCAGTCCACCCGCCGCTCACGAATCGTGGCCGCCCACTCGAGAAGGGGAACCCCCTGTTCCCTGCAGGTCTCGAACTTCCTCGCCAGCTCGCCCAGCCTATCGGCATCCAGCCTCTCCGAGATGATGGCCAGGCCGTCGCAGTTCGAGACGTGCACGAGGAGCGAGCGGGCCGCCCTGGCTCCCGCCTCCCGCTCCTCCGGGCTGAGCTCGTCCTTCTGAAGGAGCTCGGCGCACCGGCGGGCCGTCCGGATCACCCCGTCGTGCTCGTTCAGGAGCTGGTCCACGTACTCCCCCAGGTACTCCCGCAGAGTGGGATAAAGAGCTTCTTCCTCGTACCGGAAATGGGGTCCCACCAGCTGGTTAAGCCCTCCCAGCACTTCCCGGGCCTCTCCGATGCGGTTTTGCCGGATGGCCTCCTCCAGAGCGAGAAGCCCGTCCCGCACCTTCCGGTGATCCTCCCGAAACTCCGCTATGGGATCCAACAAGAATCCCACCTCCCCCTCGGTTTCATATTTTCCTCCTCCGCGTTCGTCCATGCCAGCACTTTTTCTCATGAAATTCCCCGCATCGCCAGTCCCGTTCAGCCCCGTCCGACCGCACCAGCACCGGCAGCTGCCGCCGTCCCAGCCGCAGCTTCGGCAGCGCCAGCCGCGTCCGAACCTTCACCCCTCCTCGGCCTCGTAGCCGGCGCGGCGGATAGCCTCCTTTATCGCCGCCGCATCCACCGCCCCCTCCTCGTAGTCCACCGTGACCTTCTTTTCACCCAGGTCCACCTCCACCGAGCGGACACCGCTCAGGCCCCTCACGGCCTGCCTGATGCGCCGCTCACAGTGGCCGCACGACATCCCCGGAACCCGCAAGGCCAGAACCGCCATTACCTTTACCTCCTCCTCTCCGGCTTATCCGGACCGCTCTCCCCGCTCAAGGGGAACTTGGCGCTTCTCCATTTTGCCAGCCACCGGGGGCACCGGCCGCATCCGCTATCCACCGGGGTGGCGACCTCCACCGCCCTCGCCCCTCCCTACGCCCCCCAATTCACCGGCTCTTCCCGAACGTCGTGCGAGGGGAATGACCACCGGCAGGGTGATGATCAGGGCGAGCAGCGTTACCCAAAGGAAGCCGCCCCAAACGGCCAGGGAACCCAGGCCCGCCCGGGCCGCCGCCAGGGTATAAAGGATGCCCGTGGCAAGGGCGATGGCCCAGCAAATGTAAGTCGCCTGCTTCACGCTCAAAAGCCTCACCCCTTTCTCCGGCGGCAGTGACCGGAATCTCCCTCTGCGCGGGAGCCACCGGGGCCTCCCCCTGCACGGGAGTCACCCGGAGAAACGCATCTGGCATCGCGTCCAAACCACCCCCAGCGCCGGGCCGCCACCTTCGGCTTCATCGGGACCACCACGCCTGCCCTTTCGCCGGCACCGACACACCGGCAGAGAAGCGGAACCGGTTGAGGAGAAGCGCATCCGGCATCACGCCTGAGCTACCGCCGGCGCAGGGCCGCCGGCAGCCGGGCGGAACCGCTTCAGGAGAAGCGTGTTCAGCGTCACCGAGACTGAGCTCGTGGCCATGAAGAAGGCGGCGAGCTCCGGGCTCACGATCCACCCCTTCCACGGATAGAGGAGGCCGGCGGCGATGGGTATCCCCAGCGTGTTGTAGACGAAGGCCCAGAAGAGGTTCTGCCGCACCTTGCCCATGGTGGCCCGGGCCACCTCGAGCGCTGTCACCACCCCGGCCAGATCCTCCCGGATGAGGATCACGTGGCCCGTCTCCTTGGCCACATCGGTGCCGCCGCCGATGGCGATTCCCACGTCGGCCTGGGCCAGCGCCGGGGCGTCGTTGATCCCGTCGCCCACCATGGCCACCTTGCGCCCCTCCCGCTGCAGGGCGGCCACCGTCTGCGCCTTGTCCGCGGGCAGCACCTCGGCCAGCACCCGCTCGATCCCTACCTGCCGGGCGATGGCCCGCGCCGTCCGGGCGTTGTCGCCGGTGATCATCACTACCTCCATGCCCCGGCGCCTGAGCGCCGCCACCGCCTCGGCCGCACCGGGCTTCACCGTGTCCGCCACCCCGAGCACACCCTTGAGCTCGCCGTCGGCGGCGAGAAAAACGACCGTCTTTCCCTCCTCCTCCAGCTGCTCGGCCAGGCCCAGTACCCCGTTTATGGCCACGCCGCGCTCCCGCAGAAGCTTTCTTGTGCCGATGAGCACCCGGCGGCCGCCGACCTCTGCCTCCACCCCGTGGCCCGGTATGGCCTGGAAGGATTCGGGCTCGCCAGGCTCAATCCCCTGCTCCCGGGCGGCCCGGACGATGGCCTCGGCCAGCGGGTGCTCCGAGTACCGTTCGGCGGAAGCCGCAAGCCAGAGGGCCTCGCTGCACCAGAAGGGGCTCTCCACCGGCCGCCCACCCTCCACCGCCACCACGTCGGTCACCGAGGGCTCGCCCCGGGTGAGCGTGCCCGTTTTGTCAAAGACCACCGTGTCAAGGCGCGTGGCCGCCTCCACCGCGTCGGCGCCCTTGAAGAGGATGCCGTGCTCCGCCGCCTTGCCGATGCCGGACATCATGGCGCTGGGCGTGGCCAAGCCCACGGCGCAGGGGCAGGAGATCACCAGCACCGTCACGCTCAAAAGGAGAGCGAAACCGAAGGGCCCGATCTCCCCCAGGGTGTAGGGAGAGAGAAGGAAGCGGCTTTCGGGCCGGAAGAAGACACCGTAGCCGTAAAAGAGCCAGAAGAGGAAGACGAGCAGCGCGAGGACGTGCACGCCCAGGATGAAGTGGCCGGCCACCCAGTCGGCCAGGCGCTGGATGGGCGCCCGGGAAGCCTGGGCCTCCTCCACCAGGCGGATGATCTGGGCGAGCGCCGTCTCCTTCCCCACCCGGGTGGCGCGGAACCTGAGCATGCCCGTCTTGTTGATGGTCCCCCCGGTGACGGCGTCACCCGGCTTTTTCTCCACCGGCAGGCTCTCCCCCGTGAGCATGGATTCATCCACCGCCGAATACCCTTCCTCTACCACCCCGTCCACCGGCACCGACTCGCCCGGGCGGACCACCACCACGTCCCCCACCCGCACCTCGTCCGCCGCCACCTCCACCTCGCGCCCGTCCCGCACCACCCGGGCCACCTTGGGTTGGAGCTTCATGAGCCGGCGGATGGCCTCGGAGGTGCGCCCGCGGGTGAGGGCCTCGAGGTAGCGGCCGAGCACCACGAAAGTGGTCAGGAGCGCCGCCGACTCGAAGAAAACTGCCTTCTCCCCGCCGAAGCCGGCCCGGGGGAAGAGGGTGTTCACCACGGCGATAAGGTAGGCCGCCCCGATGCCCGTGGCGTAGAGGAGGTTCATGTCCGTGACGCCCCGGCGCAGCCCGTGGTAGGAGTGGCGGAAAAACTGCCACCCCGGCCCGGCCACCACCGGCGTGGTGAGGATCCAGAGGAGGTAGCGGTTGCCAAGCCAGGGGGGAAGGAAACCCACGTAGTCGCTGAAGGTGCCGGCCATCACCAGAAGGGAGAGCGGCAGGGCCAGGAAGAGGTGGCGCCGCTGGCGGGCAATCTCCCGCTGCCTCGCCTCCCGCTCCCGGTCAATAGCCTCAAGCCCCTCCAGCACCTCGCGGGCCGGGTACCCAATCTCCCCGAGCAGCCGCTTCAGCCCGGCCGGCTCCACCGTGCCGGCGTAATAAACGATGCGCGCCACCGCCGTGGCCGGGTTGACCTCCGCCTCCACCACCCCCGGCACCCCGCGGAGAGCCTTTTCCACCACCCCGGCGCAGTGGGGGTTGTCCGCCCCTTCCACGTGAAGCCGGAGCTCCTCCCGCGCCACCTCGTAGCCTACCTCGGTCACCGCCCGGGCCAGCTCCTCGGGCGTGGCCCGCTCGGGGTCGCAGGTCACCGCCGCCTGGCCGGCTGCCAGGTTCACCGTAGCCTCCCTGACCCCAGGCACGTGGCGCAGGGACTCCTCCACCGCCCGCACGCAGGCGGCGCAGGTCATCCCCTCCACCTTGAGCACATAGCGCTGCTCCCCGGCCACCGCCACCACCTTCACGGGGTTGAAATTAGGTTACCTCATCTCGGTTTCCACCGTATCGCCCTCTCCACCGTGCCCCTCTGTCCCTTCCGTTCCTCCACCGCATTCTTCCTTCCCGTCATCCTCCCGCCCCGGTGGGGACCTTCACTCCGGCCAGGATCGGCTGGAGCCATGCCGTTCCCGGGAAAGCGGCTCCCCACCCGCCCCAGCCTGGCCCGCCAAACTGTTTCCTCAGAGTCAATATCGGCACCGTACCCCTTTCCTCACCGCCAGTACAGCGCGTACGGACACCACAGGCACAGGCGGGGGCCATAGCGTCTCCCTCCCCGCCCCGTGGGCGAGGTATGGGCACTCGCCCTCGCATGCGGCCGCCCGGGGTGCCGGGTGGTAGCGCACCGGCTTCGAGCATCGCCCAGCAGCTTCGGCAGGATCCTGGCAAGTTACTTTGCCTGGCACATCAGCATAAGCTCGCAGCACATCAGCCTCGCCGCCCACCGTTGCAGTGACGGGACAAAATCTCGGAAATTATTCTGCCAACCAGATCTGGAGATTTTGTGGAGATTTTGACGCCCAACTCTCACCGAACCGACAGCGCTTCTCCATCAAAAATCCACAGCCGGAATCTACGCTTACACCGGAGGTGAAGGGATAGTGCCCGAGACGCATCCCGGCAATGATACCGGAACCGGAACCCATCCCGGGAATGACACCGGCATAAAGCCCGGCAGCGATACCGGGGTCGGAACGCACTCCGGCCACGGTGCCGGCGAGCGGCAGCCCGTGACCGTTTCCCGGCGGCAGCTCCTGCGCACCGCCATGTGGGGGTCCCTGGGCATCTGGGCCCTGGAAGGAGCGGGCAGCAGCCTGGACCTCCTCTGGCCCCGCAAGGTCACCGGCTTCGGCGGCAAGATCGTGGCCGGGAAGGTGAGCGACTTCCAGGTCGGCCAGGTGACCAAGGTTCCGGAGGGGAAGTTCTACCTCGTCCGTCTGGAGCCGGGGTTCCTCGCTCTCTATTGGAAGTGCCCGCACCTGGGCTGCACGGTGCCCTGGTCGCCGCCCGAGGATCCGGGGCGCTTCCACTGTCCGTGCCACGGCTCGGTTTTCGAGATCACCGGCCAGAAGATCGCCGGCCCAAGCCCCCGCTCGATGGACATCATGGCCATAGAAATCGTGGACGGGGAGGTAATTGTGGACACGGGTAAGATCACCGAGCGGCCGAACTTCAGCCCTTCGGAAATTACTCCGGCATGAGCGGATTCCCGAGGAGATTGGCAGGGCCGGTGATGGGGATCGCGCTGTTCGGGCTGCTTTTGGGAGGATGCAGTAGAGTCACCCCGGCTTCCCCGGGCAAGGTCCCTGACCCGCCGCCGGGCTCTACCCCGGCCGGGAGCGAGACTCAAACGAACGCAGAGGGCCCGGTCACGGTGACGGTCACCTGGAAGGGACCGCAGAGCGGGCTGGTGTTCCGGGTGGCCATGGACACCCATTCGGTGGACCTGGACCCTTATGACCTTCGGAAGCTGGCGATACTGCGCACCGGAAACGGGCAAGAGGTAGTACCCTCCGGGTGGGACGCTCCCGAGGGAGGCCATCACCGGGCAGGCAATTTGGTCTTCCCGGAAAACCTACCCGACGGGACACCGTTGCTCAGCGGCAGGCGGACGATCACCCTGGTGATCAGGGACGTGGGCGGAGTGCCCGAAAGAAGGTTCCAGTGGTCATGGTAGGCGGGCGCCGGGGGCGGCCGATAGGATTCGCGCTGCTGGCGGGAGCCGGGCTGCTCGCTTTCTACCTGGGCGTGCTGACCCTGGCCCAGGGCTGGGCGCACGCCATGCAGCAACTGAGGGTGGATCGCTGGTATATCGCGTCTATCGTCGCCGGCTTCGCTACCCAGGTCGGCCTTTTCACCCATCTGCACGGGATGCGGGCTCGTCTAACCGCCGGGGGGGTGGCAGCCGGAGGCGGGACGAGCGCAGCGGCAATGGTGGCCTGCTGCGCCCACCACCTGGCAGACACGCTGCCGATACTTGGGCTTTCCGGCGCCGCCGTTTTTCTAGTTGGCTTCCGGATACCGCTGCTGTGGCTCGGCATCCTCCTGAACCTGGCAGGCACCGCCTACCTGCTATACCGGCTGCACCGGTTTTACCGGAGCAGCTCCCGGCAGGGGAGGAGGTGCGACGAGGGGGAAGCAGCGTCCTCCCCCAAAGCGGATGCAACGCCCTCCCCCAAGGCGGATGTAACGTCCCCCCCCGAACGAATTCGGGGGCCTCATCAAGCGGAGTGGCCAAGGAGGTGATAAAGGTGGAACCCCGATACAAGACCTGCGTCAAACGGGGCAGGGGCCACCCCCGCGCCCAGAGCCTACCGCCGTAGCAGAGGGTAGCCAGCCTGAACCCAGGCCTCCATCCCTCCCCGCAGGTTGTAGACCCGGCGGTAACCCAGGGAGGTCAGAGTTTCCGCCGCCAGCGCCGACATACGACCGCTCCGGCAATAGACAATTATCGGCAAAGACCGGTCGGATGGCAGGCGGGAGAGGTTATCCCGCACCGCGTCATAGGGGATGAACGCATCGGTTCCGGGCAGCTCCCCGGCATAGGGCACGTGGACGTTGAGGAGAAAGTAATCCCCGCGCTTCAGCATCGCGTTAGCCTGAGCCGGGGTCACATCGGCCCAGGCGGCGGCCGTCGGCTGCTCCACCGGAGTCACGCCGACCCGGCTGGCGCCCCGGGTGGCCAAAACGTAGCCGGTCAGCGCCAGGCCCAAAGCGACAGCCGCGATGGCCGCCGGCGCCCAGCTTTTCCTCGCCGGTATCCCGTCAAGCGGTTTCTCCACCCCAAAGCCCCCTCGCATCTACATATCATCCTGATCGCCGATTATGAAGATTTTATGGAATAACACCGATTCCTTTCAGAATCATGTGCTTATTCCCTTTATGGAATAATGCGCCGATTCCCTTTGTGGAATAATGCGCTGATCCTCGTGATGCCCTTCTCCCGAATGAATTCGAGGGGCCTTCTTAGGCGGATACGCGCAGGGTTGCCTTACGCTTGAGCCGGCAATTGCAATGCTTCTCCAACGCCTCTCCATATTTTCTCCACTTTCCTGCCGTAATGGTTGCTATAGCAAGATCATGGACCACGAACCTGTGCTCAAAGCTCTTTGTGAGCCACGTCTGGCGTAGCGGCAGGCTGGGGTACTTGGCACGGGAGTAACGAGGTGTCAGCTTCAAGCTGGACGGAGGTAATCATAGCAATGGAGGCGAGTAGAAAATGCAAGGTGAAAGCATGCGGCGACAGGGGCGCTGGTGATCTACGGCATACAGCAATGAAGGTGAGCTTCGGAGATAGGAGGTGAACTTCAGTGAAGGGCAAAGTCGTTATTCTGGTAGCGCTTCTGGGATCGCTCGTGGTCGCGCTGCTTGCTGCCGGCTGCAGCAAAAACGCCACCGGCCCCACCGGCGCCAAACCGGAAGCAACCGCAGAGCCGGCTCCGCCATCCGAGAAAAAGGAACCGGTTCCGCCAGGCGAGCAAAAAGACATGCAAAACATGAAAAAGGGCGAGGCGGAGAAGCACGGCGAAACGGAGGAGCACGGCGAACGGAGCTACGACGTCCCGCCCGACGCACCCAGGCTGGAGATAGCGATGAAGAACATGCGCTTCGATCCCCCGGAGTTCAGGCTCAGGGTGAAAGAACCGGTCCGCTTCGCCGTCAGCAATGGCGACTCAGTGGCCCACGATTTTATGGTTACAGGCGAAAACGGATTCGACACCGGCCTCCTCCAGCCCGGCGAAAAGAAGGAGATCGGCTGGATCCCGGAAAAACCGGGCACATATGAGGCCTTCTGCTCGGTGCCCGGACACAGGGAGCTCGGCATGACAGCCCGGATCACCGTAGCACCGTAGAAGTAGCACCCAAGTACCAGCCGGGATTTTGTCCTCCATCTGGCCAGGGTGGCGATCCTCCCGCTCCTGGTGGGAGCCGCGCCGGCCGGTAGCGTGGCCGTTTTCCTCCCGCCACCTTCACCAACACCCCGGTGGGGATCGTGCTGGTCTCCCTGCCGGGGATTGTTTTTCACCATCGCCAGGCAGCCGGCGTTCCGTCCGCCCGGGGGTGGACGGGACCGGCGGCGGCACTGCCGGTGACCCTCCCGGCGCTGCGGCTCTGAGCTGGGCAACAAACCCGACGTATCGCCGCGGGAGTAAGTTGCGGGAGCGCAGCCCCGCAGAAGGCGCTGCGGGCACAGGGCGGGGACCGGAGATCGCACCCCCGCGTGCAGTCCGGCCCGCATTCCGCTAACATTAATCACGAGATACCCCCAGGGGGTATTGGAAGTGCAGGCCGGAGCCTTTGGCGAAATGCAGGGGGAGGTGGCGGTGGCCTCCTCAAAGGCTCCCTGAGGAGGCCAGGATGGCGGGCGATGGCAGGGGAATGCATCCTCGTAGTTGACGATGAGCCATCGGTGGTCCACGTGGTCAAAGCGTACCTGGAGAGGGAGGGGTACCGGGTGGTCACGGCCGGAGACGGTCAGGCGGCCTGGGCAGCTTTCGAGCGGGAGAAGCCGGCCCTGGTCATCCTCGACCTCATGCTGCCCGGCGTGCCGGGAGAGGAGATCTGCCGCCGCATCCGGACCGCGGGAGACACGCCGATCATCATGCTCACCGCCCGCACTGAGGAACCGGACCGCATCGTGGGGCTGAAGCTCGGCGCGGACGACTACGTAACCAAGCCGTTCAGCCCGCGGGAGGTGGCGGCCCGGGTGGAGGCCGTGCTGCGCCGCTCGTACCGGAACCCCACCGGCTCCGGGCCGGAGGAGGATCGGCCGCGCCTGGTGCGCGGACCGCTGGTCATCGACCCGGCCAAACACGAGGTTTTCTGGAACCACCGCCCGGTGGAGCTGACCCGCACCGAATTCGGCCTTCTTGAAACCCTGGCCCGCCGGCCGGGCCGTGTCTTCACCCGCCTGGAGCTCATGGAGCGAATTCGCGGAGAGGCCTGCGAGAGCTGCGAGCGAACCATAGATAGCCACATCAAGAATTTGCGCAAGAAACTGAAACAGGCGGGAATGACGGGTCAGGTAATCAAAACGGTTTTCGGGGTGGGGTACAAATTTGTCGCCCCGTCCTGACCTCCTCTTCAAATCAAAATGAACCTCCAGGCCCGCCTGCTCCTGACCCTGATCCTCTTTTCCCTCCTCATCCTAACCTTCGCCGCCCTCTTCACCACCCGCTTCGTTACCCTCCACTACCTCCAGCACCTGCTGCTCCTGCGTCTCGACCCCGAGCACATGGAGGGACCGCTCGGGCCGGCGATGCGGCAGGCGCTCGAGCAGCTCAGCGGCCCGGAAGAGGCACTGCTCATCCGCCTTCGCTACGGCATCCTCCAGGCGGGCGCCCTCGCCCTCGCCGTCAGCGTGGTTATGAGCTACCTTTTATCCCGCCGCATCACCCGGCCTATCGCGGCCATGCGCTCGGCCGCCCTGGACATAGCCCGGGGCAACTTCTCCCGCCGCGTGCCGATCACCGGCGACGACGAACTCGGCGACCTGTGCCGGACCCTCAACGCCATGGCCCAGAGTCTCGAGGAGGCCGACCGACTGAGGCGCAACCTGGCTGCCGACCTGGCGCACGAGCTCCGCACCCCCCTCACCGGCCTGCGCAGCTACGTGGAAGCCCTCAGGGACGGCGTTTTGCCGGCCAACGCGGAAAATCTCGGTGCGTTGTGGTCAGAAACGCTGCGTCTTGAAAGGCTGGTCCAGGAACTTTACGAACTCTCCCTGCTCGAGGCCCGCGCCCTCGAGCTCCAGATCCAGCCGGTCGAGCTGGCCCAAGCGGTGGCCAGGGCCGTCTCCCTGCACCAGCCGGAGTTTCGGGCCCGGGACCTGCGTCTTGAAATTGACGTTCCGGCAGGGATGCAGGTAAAAGCCGATCCCGATCGCCTGGCCCAAATCCTGCACAACCTTCTGGCCAACGCCATAGCCCACACCCCTCCGGGAGGAACCATCAGCGTCAGGGCCGCCCGCACCGCGGGGGACGACGGTTCCGTGGTGCGGATAACCGTGGCCAACACCGGGGAAGGCATTCCTCCGCAGGACCTCCCCCACATCTTCGAACGCTTCTACCGAGCGGACTCGCGCAACCGGGCCCCCGGGGGCACCGGGCTGGGTCTGACCATCACCCGCAAACTGGTGGAGGCCCACCGGGGCGCGATCGAGGCGGAAAGCCGCCCCGGTGAAGGAGCGGCTTTCACCTTCACCCTCCCCCTGGGCTAGAGCTGCCCAACGGCTGAAGGATGCGGCCCGCCGGAGAGAAGCGCGAGAAAGAGGGGAGCCGGGAGGACGGGGATGCTGTCCACCACCGCAAAGGTACCCCGGGAAACGAGGATGCCACCACCGAGGTGCCTGAGCGGCCTGACATCGTAAATACCGACCGATCCCTGAGACCTGACCTCGACGGGCACCAGGCCGTGGCAGGTCCGGATAGCCAGATCCACCTCGGCCTGGTTACGCCAGTAGTAAACCCGGCCGGGGAAGCGCGCCACCATGGATTCTGCTCGGCCAGACGCGCCAGCTCCATGAGCGCTCACCCGGCAGTGCACTGCCGAAAAAGTTCACATTTTCGGCAGTCTATTGCCGATTAAATTGTAGGCTATCTCCCGGGGACCTAAACGGCTTTCCCGCCCGGCCCCGGTTCGGTCGTACCCGCCCCGGCCCGGTTCGGCCGCACCCGTGGGGATCTCCCGGATGGGGGTCCTGCCTTTCGGCCCCTCCCGAACTGACGCCACCGGGACCTAAAAGCCCTCCCTCCGCACCGGCAGCTTCCCAAAG
>FWWL01009349.1_pt1 | contig 11958 bp, 11 predicted proteins | sample 2228331 | NCBI WGS metagenome assembly FWWL01 (sample SAMEA103939775, study PRJEB20133) | metagenome | reverse complement strand
CCCCAACCCAATACCAGGGCGATCACCGGGACGACCAGTCCGGCGGCGCAGGCGACGGTGGGCAAAGGCCCCAGGCGCTCCCCCACGGTCAGAGGCCGAAGGAAGTCCTTGGCGACCGCGGCCGTCAACAGCGCCTGCCCGATCCAGAAGACGACCGTCCCGACCGGCGTGGAAAACGCCCCCCCACCTGACACCAGGGGGGCCGCCAGGACCGCCAGCCCACCGATCCCCGGAGCGACCGTCTCCACAGAAAGCCGTCGCGCCCAGCCCTGGCCCAGGTAGAGGAGCGTCAGGCCCAGCGCCCAGGCCGCGCCGCCCGCGATCCAGGCCGCCGCGGGGTTGGGTGAACGGAGTCCCGCCCAGAGAATCCCCCCCGCCGCGGCCATCCCGATCCAGAGAGTGCGCCGGTCGGCGTCTGTCGTCGCCCAGGCCAGGAAACTCCCCACAAGAAACGTCGCCGCGGCGACGACCTCCAGCCAGGGGGAGAAGGGAATCTCCAGCCCCGCCTGCGCCGACATCCGGGCCAGCAGTCCCCAGGCCAGAAGAGGCTCCAGCAGCAGCGCGGCGGCAATGGGACGCCCCCGCCGCATCTCCGCCGGAAGCACCAGATGGAAAGGATAGACCCCCAGGCGCAGCAAGGCCGCCAGGAGCAGAACCATCCCGCCCCAACCGGCAGGCATCATCCCCGGCCAGGAGAGCCCGCAACCGAATTGCTCCAGGGTCAGCGCGCCGATCCAGAGGAGGACCGTCGCGGCCATTCCGGCGCCCGTCCCCCAGACCGCCCGCTCCGGGGGCAACCCCGCCACCGCCATTCCGATCCCCCAGGTCAGGTCAAACCCCGCCCAGGCCAGCAGAACGGTGAGCACGTTCTCCCCCCAGAGGGCACCCAGCCCGAAGGTCAGCATTCCCAGCACCGCCCCGCCGACGGAGAGGCGCAGCAATTGCGGGCGGGACATCTGGACCAGCGCGCTCCCCGCGACGGCGCCGACCCATGCCAGGGCCAGCGGCCAGACGGGCCGGTCGGCCAGGAGCGCCGGGAACGTGCCGAAGAGCGGGAGCGGCTGCCAGCGGGAGAGGAGAAACGGTCGCGGGATTTCCAGAGACGCGAAGAGGACCCCCAAAAGCGAAAGCCCCGCCCCCAGGGGCACCACGTAGCGCCCGTACGGTTTCAGGCGGGGAGTATAGGCCACCGTTAGCAGCACCAGCAATCCGCCCAGTGGCGCGGTCAGCGCGAAAATCGGCGCAAACGGCATCGGGGGAATATTGTAGCACAGAACGGGGGATTGGCAAAAGTGAGGACTTCCCGGCGGGGCCGGATGGCGGTCACCTGGCCAGTACCCACGCAGGTGGCCATTCGGCCGTAAACCCATCAGGGATGATCTCAATCGCCAGGGGCCGAATCATTAGATTTTTCAGGTCGCTTCTCCCTCGCAGCCAGCCACTTTTTCAGCGACTCGGCCGACTCGCCGGATCGCCTGCCCGCCAAAATACCTGCTACACTCAAATCTTCATCCAGGTCCGGCCAGTGGATGATGGTTCCATCCCCGATGATTTCAAAACGTGCCCGTTCCTCCGGGGTGCCATACCATAAGCGGGGATACCATGCAAGCGGGACACTGATCGTCCGCCCATCCAGCAATTCAAGGGTAAGGAGTTCGTCGTTGACTTCAACGCGTCGTGCGCGCGCTTCCCGGATTTCAACGACCAAAGAATTGATACCACTGCTCCAGAAATTCATCGCGATGCTCCTGCACAAGTTTAGCGATCTCGTTGAGTTCCCTGGGCTTGAAGCCGCCCGTCTTCTCTACAGTGACCGGGTCCAGCCAGAATTTCGCCACCCGGTTTTCGCGCTGTACATGATATGAGGTGGTTCACCGTAGTCCACCGATACGAAAAAGAAACGATAAGGGCCTATACGCTTGATAGTGGGCATTCCGTTGCTTGCTCCACATTGCCTCTATTGTTTTGAATGTTTTGCAAGTCATTTCTGAAAATTTTAAATCTACGATAGGGCTTGCGCAGTAATTCGCCCTCCATGGGAGAGGGGTGAGGTGTGGGGTTTGTGGGGGCGGCTTCGCCGCCCACACAAACCCCACTTTCCCCTTTTTCACAGGCACGCTGCTCCCCGCAAGGGATTTGCTGCACAAGCCCACGACAGGCGGGGAGTTGACCCGCCCGTCGTTCCGTGCTATCATGCAGAGTTGCAGGTCGCAAAGTCGCAGGTCGCAGGGGGAAAAGGCATCGCCACGGATTACATAGATTTCATAGATTTTTAAAAATCCGTGCAATCCGTGTAATCCGTGGCAAAAAGGGTATCTAAAAAATCCGTGTAATCCATGAAATCCGCGGCAAAAAGAGCATCCGATGAGTCCGTCTCCGGAAGAGGCCCGCAGGGTCAAGTTGAGCAAGTTCCTCTCCCTCATCCTCCGCCATCAACCCGAACGGTTCGGGCTGAAACTGGACGAGGAGGGATGGGCGTCGCTGCCGGAGGTGCTGGAGATTCTCCAGGGACTGCCGAACTTCCGCTGGGCCACGCGCGCCGACGTCCTGGAACTGGTGGAGAAAGGGAGCGGGGACGGGAAGCGGCGGTTTGAGGTGGCCGGGGAGCGCATCCGGGCCCGCTACGGCCACACGGTCGCCCTGGGGGCCGAACCACAACCGTGCACCCCGCCCTCCCGTCTCTACCACGGCACCTCTCCCGGCGCCCTGAAGCACATCCGGGAAGAGGGGCTGCGCCCAATGCGCCGCCAGTACGTCCATCTTTCCACCGACCCGGAGACAGCCAGGCAGGTGGGCGCCCGTCAAACCCCCACCCCCGTTGTCCTGACCATCCGCGCCGATGAGGCGGCCGCCGCGGGCATCCCCTTCTACAAAGCCGAAGAGTCCGTCTACCTGAGCAGAGCGATCCCGCCGGAGTTTCTGGAATTTCCCCCACAGGAGGAGGAATGAAGCGCGCCGACTGGGTGACGGCCGAAGGCATCCTCTACACCGACCAGTATCAACTCACGATGGCCCAACTCTACTTCCGGATGGGCCTGCACGAAAAACAGGCGCAGTTTGACTACTTCTTCCGCAGTTACCCTAACTACGGCTCCCACCGGGCCGGGTACTGTATCAACGCCGGGCTGGAGTGGCTGGTGGACTGGATGCAGGAGGTCCGTTTCCGGGAGGAGGACCTGGCCTACCTCCGGAGCCAGGTGGGGCGGACGGGGCGCCGTCTCTTCGGCGACGATTTTCTGGACTGGTTGCGGGAGAACGGGCACTTCGGGTGCCTCTCCATGCAGGCGATCCCGGAGGGGCGCGTGGTCCATCCCAGCGTCCCCCTGGTGGTGGTGCGCGGGCCGCTGGCGATGGCCCAGATTCTGGAGACGTCGCTCCTCAACCACCTGAACTACCAGACCCTCATCGCCACCAAAGCGGCACGCATCCACGAGATCGGGCGGGGACGGACGTTGCTGGAGTTCGGCCTGCGGCGGGCGCAGGACAAAGCGGCCATCGCCGGGGCGCGGGCGGCCCTCATCGGTGGCGCCGACTTCACTTCCAACGTGGGCATCTCCCACGTCCTGGGCTATCCCCCCAAGGGCACCCACGCACACAGTATGGTGCAGGTTTTTATGGCGATGGGGGAAGGGGAACTGGGCGCCTTCCGGGCCTACGCCGAAGTCTATCCGGACGACTGTCTGCTCCTGGTAGACACCATCAACACGCTGGAAAGCGGCATCCCCAACGCCATCCGGGTCTTTGAGGAACTCCGCCGCCGGGGCCACGAACCGGTGGGCATCCGGCTGGATTCGGGCGACCTGGCCTATCTGAGCATTCAGGCCGCCCGTATGCTGGACGAGGCGGGCTTTCCGAACACCGTCATCGTCCTTTCCAACCAGTTAGACGAACTGGTCATCTGGGAGATCATCACCCAGATTCAGAAAGAGGCGCCCCGCTACGGGGTGGACCCGGACCGCCTGATCAACCGCCTGGTCTACGGCGTGGGGACGCGGCTCATCACCTCGGAGGGCGCGCCGGCGCTGGACGGGGTCTACAAACTGGTGGCGGTACGGGACGGCGGGCAGTGGGTTCCGGCCATCAAAATCTCCGAGACGCCGGAGAAGACCCTCAACCCCGGCTACAAGCGGGTCTGGCGGCTGTACGACCGGCGCGGGAAGGCCACGGCAGACCTGCTCAGTCTGGAAGACGAGGACCCCCGGCAGATGGAACGGGTCGTCCTGCGCCACCCCACCGACCACACGGCTTACCGGGTCCTGCACCGCAACGAGATTTCGGAGATAGAGCCTCTGCTGGTGGACATCCTGCAGGAAGGCCGTCTGGTCTACGAATTCCCGACGATTGAGGAAATCCGCCGCGTCCGCCAGGCCGATATGGAGCGTCTGGACGACGGGGTCAAGCGCCTGATCAACCCGCACACCTACCACGTCTCCCTCACCGAGGGGCTGTGGAATTTGAAGCAGGAGTTGATTCAAAAAGCAGGAAGCAGGTAGCAAGTCGCAGGGTCGCAGAGTCGCAAGTCGCAGGAGCACACCCCCTCCATTTATGCCTTACTTTTTACGTTTTACGTTTTACGCAATACGGAATACCCAACACGGAGGACGCTATGACCGTCAAAGCTCAGGTAACCTGGATCGGCCCCGGCCTGCGGCTGGTCGGGGAGGCCGAAGGGCCGGCCATCGTGCTGGACCACGCTATGCCGGAAGAGAACCGGCCGGATACCGGGCCGACGCCGATGCGCGTCGTTCTCATCGGCCTTTGCGGCTGCACCGCGATGGACGTCGTCTCCATCCTCAAGAAGAAACGACAGCCGTTCATCGGCCTGGAGGTCCACGCCACCGCCGAGCGCGCCAGCGAACATCCCCAGGTCTACACCCAGATTCACCTGGAATACGTCGTTAAAGGAAAGGGGGTGGACCCCCAGGCAGTGGAGCGGGCGATAGAACTCTCCCAGACCAAGTACTGCTCGGTGTCGGCCATGCTGGGCAAGACGGCCACCATCACCACTTCCTACCGGATTGTAGAGGAATAGCCCGAAGAATGCTTATGACCCCAGACCCCCAGATCGCTGAACTGGAACGGCGCATCGCCGACCTGAAAGCCCGTCTGCCCAAACACTCCGTCCCGCCCGCGATGCTCCAGGAACTGGAAGACCTGGAGGAGGAACTGGCGCGCCTGAGACGGGAGGTGCAGAATGAGACTGGGAGCCCATGAGTCCATCGCCGGGGGGCTTCATCTGGCTTTTGACCGCGCCCGCTCGGTGGGCTGCGATGCCGTCCAGCTCTTCGTCAAGTCCAACCGCGCCTGGGCCGTCAAGCCACTAACCGAGGAGGATATTCGTCTCTTCAAAGAATGGGCCGCCGAGACCGGCATTCATCCCGCGGTGGGGCACGCGTCGTACCTGCTGAACCCCGCTGCGCCGGATGAGGACCTTTGGCGGAAGTCCCGCGATACCCTTATCGTAGAACTGGAACGGTGTGAGGCGCTGGACATCCCGTATCTGGTGCTCCATCCGGGCTCCCATATGGGCGCGGGGGAAGAGGAAGGGCTGAAACGGGTGGCACGGGCCCTGGGGGAAGTCCACGCCGCCACCCCGGGCTTCCGCGCCCGCATCCTGCTGGAGACGACTGCCGGGCAGGGCACAAATCTGGGGTACCGCTTTGAGCAACTGGCCTGGCTGCTGGAGAATACCCCGCAAGGGGAGCGATTAGGGGTCTGCCTGGATACCAGCCACATCTTCGCCGCGGGCTACGACATCCGTACGCCCCAGGACTACGCGGCCACCCTGGAAACCTTTGCCCGGATTATCGGCCTGGACCGCCTTCTGGTCATCCACCTCAACGACAGCAAAGCGGACCTGGGGAGCCGGGTGGACCGCCACGAACACATCGGCAAGGGGCGGCTGGGCCTGGAGGCCTTCCGGCTGGTGGTGAACGATGTGCGCTTCGCCGATCTGCCGGGGCTGCTGGAGACCCCCAAAAGCGACGACCTGCACGAGGACGTGGAAAATCTGCGCGTTCTTCGCTCACTGGTCCAGACCTGAGGGATGCAGATAGAGATTCCCCCCCACTGGGAGCAACTCAACCTGGAAGGCCTCTCCGGCGTACTGATGGTTATCGGCGCGCCGGATACGGGCAAATCCACTTTCGCCCGATACCTCTACACCCGCCTCTGCGCGTTCCACCAACGGATCGGGTTCATAGACGGGGACATCGGCCAGGCCAGTTTGGGCCCGCCGACGACGATGACGCTGGTGGTCCGGCAGTCCGGGGAGACGGAGTTCCCGCCGGGCGGCCCGCGTATCCGCTTTTTCGTCGGCGCGACGTCGCCGCGCGGGCACATGTTGCCCACCCTGATCGGCCTCTATAAACTGACCCGACGGGCGCAGGAGATGGGGGCCACCGTTACCGTGGTGGATACCACCGGCCTGGTGGCTCCGGAGCAGGGTGGCCCCAGCCTGAAGCACGCTAAAGTGGACCTGCTGGAGCCGGGCGCGGTCTTCGCCATCCAGCGGGGGTGCGAACTGGAGCCGATCCTGGGGCCGCTGCGCCGCTCGGCCCGCACACGCATCGTGGAACTTCCCCCGGCGTCTGCCATCCGGCCGCGGGATATGCTCACCCGCCGGGCGCACCGGGCTCGCCTCTTCGCCCGCTATTTCGCCAGTGCCTACCCGCTGGAAATCTCCTGGGCCCGGCTGGCCGTGTTCCCCGCGCCCTGCTTTGAGCGGGGGCAACTGGTGGCGCTGGAAGATGCCCGCGGCTTTGCACTGGCCCTGGGCGTTGTGCAGGAGGTGGACCTCACCCGCCAGACCGTCCTGCTCCTCACCCCGGCCCACTCCCTGGAGAGGGTGGACGCCATCCGGCTGGGAGATATCTGGCTGAACCCGCAGACGTGGGAGGATTCCCGCTGGGGAAACACGGGCGACCGGCCAGTATTTGCGGCCGGTCGCCCACAGGGGGGAGAAGAACTGCGCGGCGATCAGGGCTCAAAATAGTACCCCTCGCCCCGAACGGTGTGAATGTAGCGGGGGGAATCCGGGTCCGGTTCTGTCTTTTGGCGCAGGCGGTAGATATACTGCTTAACCAAATCCGGCTCACCGACGTATTCCGGCCCCCAAACCTGGGCAAGGATGGCATCCGTGCTGAGCACACGCCCCGGATGGCGCATAAGGACGCGAAGAACCTTAAACTCATTGGGGGTCAGGTAGATTTTACGCCCTTCTATTTCTAACTCATGGCGCCCGCAATCCAGCATCACAGAGGGGGAGGGGAAGATAACCTGTCCCTGCTCTCCGCTGCGCTCTATACTCCGCCGGAGACAGGCCGTCAAACGGGTGAGCAGTTCCAAATGGTGAAACGGTTTGACCAGATAATCGTCCGCCCCGGCGGCAAATCCGGCGACAATGTCCTCAATGCTTGCCTTTGCGGTGACGAAGACAATCGGCGCCTCTGTGAAGTCGCGCATCCGGCGGCACACCTCAAACCCATCCATCCCCGGCATCATCACATCCAGAAGAATCGCGTCCGGGTGGTGCTGATAGGCGGCCCGAAGCGCGGATGCACCATCCGATGCAGTCGTCACCTCAAACCCGGCAGACCTCAGCACGGCCTGTAACATTCCCACCATTTCGGGTTCATCATCTACTACCAGCACACGAACTTTATCCGCCATATAGCCCCTTCCCTGAGCAATTCCGACAACCCTCTACCTCCCTGGCACTTCCAAGCCAAAAAAATCACGGCAGGGGCACTTCAAAAATCGCGCGGGTGCCACGACCGGGGCTGCTCTCTATCTGGAAGCGTCCTCCCAGCATTTCCACCCGCTCCCGAAGCGTTTCCAGCCCCATTTTTTCCGCCGTGGCGCCCCCCTTGCCCAGTTCGGTCATCTCAAAACCGGTCCCGTCGTCCTCAACGAAAACCAGAATCCGGTCCTCGCCAAGGTCCACATTGACCTGGGCGCGAGTTGCATCCGAAACATCCCGTGCGTTAATCAACAGTTCCTGGATTACCCGAAAAACGGTAACCTCCTTATGAGAAGCGAATCGGCGCTCTCGCCCCGTAATGGTCAGGTTTATCCGAAAGCCATCCCCTTCTCCCAGGTCTTCAATGTAACGCCGCAATGTAGGTACCAATCCTAAGTCGTCCAGCATCATCGGACGAAGATTGGAGATAAACGCCCGCACGCGCTGGAATGTGGCTGTTACGGCTGCCTTTAAGTTCGCCAATTCGGCGCGAGCCCGGTCCGGATCGGTGTCAAACAACCGCTCGCAGATTTCCGCCTGAAGAACCAGATTGGTCAACGCCTGAGCCGGCCCATCGTGCATCTGACGGGCCAAAATCTGGCGCTCCCGTTCCTGCGCCTCAATTGCCCGTACCACAGGTGGAACACTCTCTGAAGGGCCATGGACCCGCTCTTCGGGGAGAGCGCCTTCCTGACAGGATTCCAGCACCCGCTGAATCAGGCGAGCGTACCGTTGAAGATGGCGCTGATCGGACTGGAGTTTTTCCAACTGTCCCCGCATTGTGAACAGACGCTGCTGGGTTTCTACCAGCACCTGATACGCCTCGCGGATATCCTCCCGAGGAATAGTATCAAAATGGGCTTCCACCTGCTGAAGCCGATTGGCCGCCTGAGTGCCCCGTTGGGCCAAGCGGTCCACTTCACTGACCGTTTGCTGGATCAGCAGGTCCACCTCCTTCAGTTCGGCCTGGACCTGACTGTATTCCTTCCGACATTCCTCCAAGAGTGTCTGTATAGGACTGCTGGATGATGGAGTTGCCGGCATACTGCCTCCTCGTAAATCTTCTTGCTTGTTAAGGAAAAACACCGTAATCGCTCGGCCGATTCTTACGAATGCTCCTGGCTGATCTATGCCGTCACATCCCACAATTTACGACTCACGCTTTGCAGAATCTGAAGAATGTAAGGGAATCCACCCGTGGCGCAGGGCGTAGACGGTTGCTTGGGTACGATCGGCAACCCCCAGTTTGTTCAGGATCGCCGTGACATGGTTTTTCACCGTCTGATGGCTAATACCCAGACGATAGGCGATCTCTTTGTTGCTCATTCCGGCCACCATCAGACGCAATACCTCCATCTCCCGACCGGAAAGAGGCGCCTGATGTCGCTCTTCAGGGAATACCTCTCCACCAAACTGTCGGTACCGTTCCCTCAACCAAATTCCCAACTCCCGCTCCGTCAGCACCGTATCGCGCAGAACATACCGTCCCGCAAATACATGACGAATGGTGCGCACCAGTTCCTGAGGATTGACATCTTTGGAATGGTACGCCGATGCTCCAGCCCGCACTGCGTGGTAAACCTGTTCCTCATCATCGTAGGCGGTGAGGATGACCACACTTACCTCCGGGTAGGCCCCCTTTATCCGCTGCGTGGCCTCCAGCCCATTAATCCGGGGGAGGTTAACATCCATAACGACCACCTGAGGGCGTAAGCGGCCTACCTGTTCTACCGCCTCTTCCCCATCTGAGGCCTCACCCACCACCTCTATATCGCCCTCCGTAGAGATCACCCTCCGCAGCCCCTCGCGGAAAAATGGGTGATCGTCCACAATCAGCACCCGAATCCCGCTCATGGCCCCCCTCCTTAACGGCGGCTCAATCCCCTCGCCGCCGACAGGTTCCCGGTTTTCAGAGAACTCTCACAAATAGTATACCACAAATACTGCAAGATGGGTACTGTAAAAGAACCTGCCATACATACCCGCTGGACAAACCGGCCCGGACAGATATAATAGTGTCCATACCCGCAAGAGATCGGCGTATGACCCACTGCTCCAGTTGCGGACGATTCATCGGCCCCTACGAGGCCTGCCCCTACTGCGGCGCCCGGCAGGCCCCCCGCGTCTCCCTGCGCGCGGTGAAGTGGGCAGCCATCCTCCTGGCTACCGTCGGGCTGGCCCTCCTGTGGTTCGTCGCCACCCGGGCCCCCCTGCCCCATATCTCCATCAATCAGGCCACCTCCACGATGAACTTCGCCTACGTGGAGATCGCCGGCCAGGTCGTGCGCGGGCCCACCTGTAACCCCGATTCCCAATCCCTCTCCTTCACCGTGGACGACGGCAGCGGTCAGATGCGCGTCTGGGCCTTCCGCGACGTGGTGGAGAAACTGCGCGCCCAGGGGCGCATCCCCGGCCTGGGCGACCACGTTGTCGTGGCCGGCACCCTTCGGGCGCGCGAGGACGACATCTCCCTCACCCTCAACGTCCCCGAACACCTGGACGTCCTCCGCCCAGAAGCAGAGGAGCGCACCATCAGTTCCATCACCGCCGACGACGTCCTGCAGCGGGTGCGGGTGCGGGGCCAGGTCTGGGACATCCACGAGCCCTACTCCGGCCTCACCCTCATCACCCTGCGGGACGCCACCGGCGCTATAGACGTGGCGGTGGATAGCAGCCTCCAGTGGCTGACCGGCGGCCTCCGCCCCCTGGAAATCGGCCAATCCGTGGAGGTCATCGCCACCGTCTCCCTCTACCGGAACACCCCCCAACTGGTCCCCCCCTCGGCGCGGGATATCGCCCCGATTCCGGAGACGGTTCCCATCGCCGAAGAGCGGGCCATCGGCGACCTCACTGCCAGTGATGATGGCCGAATGGTCACCGTCCGGGGAACGGTAGAGCAGGCCCGCACTTTCTCCGCCGGATACCGGCTGGTGCTGAACGACGGCACCGGTTCGGTGACCGTCGTCCTCTGGCAGGACATCTACCGGGCCCTTCCCGACCCGTCGTCGCTGAAGGAAGGGGCGGAGGTGGAGGTCACCGGTGAGGTCTCCCGGTACCGGGGCGAACTGGAAATCATCCCGTCCCGCCCGCGCGATGTGGTCGTACACACGGTAGCGCCCCCGGCCCGCGTGCTCCCCATCGGCGCGCTGGAGGGCGAACCGCCGGGGTCCCTGGTGACGGTGGAGGGGGCTATCGTCGCGGCCGACTCCTTCCGCGAGGGTTTCCGGCTCACCCTGAGCGACGGCTCCGGACAGGTGACCCTGCTCCTGTGGCTTTCGGTCTACGACGAGATGGCCGGCGCCGCGGACCTGCGCGAGGGGGCCTGGGTCCAGGCGACCGGGACGCTGGAGGAATACGAGGGCCAGCGGGAGGTGGTGCCATCCCGCGGCGACGATGTGCGCATCACCGCCCCCGGCACAACCGATATCCCGCCGCGCGCGGTCGCTTCCCTCACCCCAGCCGACGTGGGGACGGTGGTCATCGTGGAGGGGACCGTCACCCGGGCCGAACCCTTCTCCCAGGGCTACCGGGCCTGGATAGACGACGGCAGCGGCGAGATACTGGTGTTGCTCTGGGAGAACGTCTACCGCCGGGTACAGGGGTGGGAGCAACTGACCCCCGGGGCGCGCATGCGGGTCGTGGGAGTCGTGGAAGAATACCGGGGCACCCTGGAGGTCGTCCCTCGCCTGCCAGGCGAGGTGGTCATCCTGCCGTAGGTTTTTACACCGCCGAGAACGCTGAGGTCGCAGAGAGTACAGAAAAAACCACCAAGACACCAGGACACCAAGAAAATTTTTTCAAATACCTGGTGTCTTTGTGTCCTGGTGGTTATATAGAAAATTTCTCTGCGCTCTCTGCGGGCTCTGCGGTTCAGCAGGAAACCGTTCAGGAGGCAAAATGACCGAAAAAAGCCGGATTTTTCTGGCAATTCTTGTGCTCGGTCTGATGTTGTTGACCGGTTGCGGCGGGCAGGTCGCGCCGACCCCCACCCCACTCAGCCTGCCGCCCACTCGCCCGCCGGTCACCCCGACCGTCCCGCCATCCCCCACCCCCATCCCGCCGACGGCGACGTCCACCCCCACCCCGATCCCGACCGAGACGCCGACCCCCACGCCGACGGCAACATCCACGCCCACCCCGACGCCGACCGAGACGCCGACGCCCACGCCGACGGCAACAACCACGCCCACCCCGACGCCGCCCGCGACGCCAACCCC
>FWWL01008521.1_pt1 | contig 11964 bp, 14 predicted proteins | sample 2228331 | NCBI WGS metagenome assembly FWWL01 (sample SAMEA103939775, study PRJEB20133) | metagenome | reverse complement strand
CTGATCGATTTAATTCAAGAATTTGGCTAATACGTCACTGCACTCCATCAAGAGATACTCTTCCCCATCGATCTTGAATTCGGTGCCTGTGTATTTGGGGAATAACACCTTGTCATTAACCTTTAAGCACACCTCTTCGGAATCGCCCACTGCGATGACCACCCCAGTTTGAGGTTTCTCTTTGGCGGTTTCGGGGATATACAATCCTGAGGCCGTTTTGGTTTCTTGATCTAAGGGTTTGATCAAGACACGCGTACCAAGGGGTTGAATTTTGAGTTCACTCATTGTTTACCTCCAAATTTGAAATTTTCCTATCTTAAGCCAAGATATTGGTCAATTTTAGCCCGGTCGAATCCGACAACGATTTTGCCGCCGATATCGATGACCGGAACACCGCTTTGCCCAGAACGGCGTACCATATCGCGAGCTGCGGCGGTATCTCGACTGACATCTACATCACGAAATTGGATGCCCCGTTCGCGCAAGTACCGCTTTGCCGCATTACAATAGGAGCACGTAGGTGTGGTGAAGAGAATGACTTTGGGTTGTGGTTTTGTTGGGTTTGCCATCTTTCCATCTCTCCAAATTGCTAAGTTCGGTAGATCATCGATTTAGATGCAATACCCAGAAAAACGTTACACCTTTGAGGCGCAGAGTGTGTCCTTCTCTAAGATTAGCAAGCCACAAATTCATCCCCAAAGTCTGCATCCTCGCCTGAAATCAGTGCTAAAGACGATTAAAATTAGATCCAATGTCCTAGACCATCATCGCAGAAAGGGTACAATCCCTTTGCAGAAAGGAAATTTTCAATGGCAAAATATCGCATTGCATGGTTACCTGGCGATGGGATTGGGGTCGATGTTCTTGAAGCCGCCCAGATTGTGTTAGATCAGCTTGACTTGGATGTCGAAATTCTCCCCGCTGACATCGGATGGGAATTTTGGCGTACGGAAGGCGATCCGCTTCCTCAACGCACCATTGAACTGTTACACACCGTTGATGCAGCCCTTTTCGGGGCAATCACTTCCAAACCGAGTGATGCAGCAGAAGCAGAGTTAATTCCCGAATTACAGGGGAAAGGATTAGTCTATCGCTCGCCGATCGTGAGGATGCGCCAACTCTTCGACTTATATATCTGTCTCCGTCCATGCAAAGCCTATGCAGGTAACCCCCTGAATTATAAAGAAAAGATTGACCTTGTGGTCTTCCGTGAAAACACTGAAGATTTATACGCCGGGGTGGAATTCTTTCCTGTCCCAGGGGAGGTAAGGCAAGCTCTTGAAAAACACTCCCCCAACTTCACTCCCTTTATGCAATTAGGTGGTGATCAATACGCCATTTCGTGTAAGGTGAATACCAGACACGCCTCCGAACGGATCGTGCGCGCCGGCTTCGAGTATGCCCGTAAAAACCAACGCCGCAAAGTGACCATCATTCACAAAGCCAACGTGGTACGTGCCTCCGATGGGCTGTTCCTCAGCGCTGCCCGTGAGGTAGCCAAAGCGTATCCCGATATCCAATGGGAAGAAGCCAATGTGGATGCAATCTGCATGTGGTTGTTGAAAAACCCTCATCAGTACGACATCTTGGTCGCCCCGAATCTGTATGGGGATATTATTTCCGACCTGTGTGCCCAAATGGTCGGTGGGCTTGGTTTCGGTTGCTCTGGAAACATCGGTGAGAAATTAGCGGTGTTCGAACCTACGCATGGCTCTGCGCCGAAGTACGCCGGTCAGTACAAAGTGAACCCGATTGCAACCATCCTATCGCTCAAGATGATGCTCGATTGGCTAGGAGAGAGCGAGAAAGCCCAGCAGGTAGAGGCAGGCGTGGCAGCGGTGATTGCCGAAGGCCGGGTACGCACTTACGATATGGGAGGCAGCCATTCCACGCTTGAAATGGCGCGCGCCATCGCCGAAAAGCTCTAAACATAAGCTCTCAAAGAAAGGAAAGCGGTGAAAAAATCTACTCTCTTACGAAAAGTCATTATGGAGCGACGCGCTGTCGTCGTCCCCGGTTGTCATGACGCATTGTCCGCCAAGGTGATCGAAAAAGCTGGCTTCGAAGCAGTACAGGTCTCCGGCTTTGGTTTGGCTGCTTCTTTTTTAGGGAAAGCAGATGTAGGCATCGTCCAAATGAAGGATATCTTAGACATCACTTGGAATATCGTCCAGGCGGTTAATATTCCAGTCATGGCAGATTTGGATACAGGGGGCGGCAACGCGATCAACACCGCCGAGAACTTAATGCGAGTGATTCAAATCGGCGCAGCCGGGGCAAACATCGAAGATCAGGTGTTTCCAAAACGCTGCGGTCACATGGCAGGTAAAGAAGTCATCCCTGTTGAAGAAATGGAAGGAAAAATTCGCGCCGCAGTTGATGTCCGCAATGCGCTCGATGCGGATTTCATCATCAACGCTCGCACAGACGCCTACGCTGTTGAGGGTCTGGAAGCTGCCATTGAGCGTTGCAACCATTATCTGGATGCGGGCGCCGATATTGTCTTTATCGATGGCATTCGTTCCCGAAGCGAAATCGAGCTTGCCGTCCAAAAGTTGCATGGTCCGCTTTCGGTCAATCTTATGGATGCCATCACTGGCGTTCGTACGGAACTCATCCCAATTCCAGAATTAGCTAAGCTGGGAGTCGGCCGAGTATCCATCCCGATTGCCTCAATTCTCGTCACCCATCGCGCCTTGACCGAATTCTTTTTGACACTCAAAGCCTCCTCCAGCGGCATTCTCGCTGGCCAACGACAGTGGATTTCGTCTTTCGAGGAATTTACCGATTTTGTGGGTTTAAAGGACTATCAAGCGATGGAAGAGGCATATCTGCCGCCTTGTTATTTAGATACCAAATATCACCGAGCATCACAAAATTAATTTGGAGGTAAAGATCATTATGGGTATGACAATGGTTGAAAAAATCCTCGCTAGGGCAACCGATCGCTCGTCAGTAGAGCCCGGCGAAGTCGTTGAACCGCGGGTTGACTTGGCAATGTCTCATGAAAACTCTGCCTTGGTCATCAACCAATTTCAAGAAGTGTTTAAGGGAACCGGTTTAGAAGCGAAAGTTTGGGATCCGTCCAAGCTAGCCATCATTTTCGACCATCGTGTCCCGGCAGAAAGCGCTAAAACAGCCACCAATCAGAAAAAGATCCGCCAATTTGTGCGCCAACAAGGCATTCAAAAATTCCATGATATCCGCGGCGACGAAGGTGGCATCTGCCATCAAGTGCTTGCCGAATCGGGTTATGTGCTGCCTGGCTATGTCGTAGTAGGAACGGACAGCCACACCACAACCCATGGCGCTTTAGGCGCCTTTGCGTTTGGGATTGGAGCCACCGAAATGGCAAGCGTTTGGACGCTCGGTCGTGTGCTGAATGTTGAGGTGCCGGCGACCATCAAAGTGATCATCAGCGGCAAAATCCCGCCTTTTGTCAGCGCCAAAGATGTTATTCTGGCACTAATTGGCAAAATCTCTGCCCAAGGAGCCAACTTCAAAGTATTGGAATTTCACGGTGACACCGTTCGCCGCTTGCCAACCTCCGGGCGGTTGACCCTGTGTAATATGGCAATCGAAGCTGGAGCAACCAGCGGCATTGTACCGCCCGACCAAGAAACCCTGCGTTACCTGCAAACCGAATGCGGGATTTCGGATTTAAAGATTGACCTTTACCCCGATCCCGATGCGAACTACGCCGAAGTGGTTGAATTGGATGTCTCTACTCTAACTCCCATGGTTGCCTTTCCGCATACCGTTGACAATGTCAAACCGATCGAGCAGGCTTATGGATTGGAAGTCGATCAAATCATGATCGGTTCATGCACCAACGGCCGGCTTGAGGATATCGAAATTGCTGCCGAGATTTTGCGCGGTAAAAAGATCGCCCGCACTGTCCGCCTGTTAGTCTTTCCTGCTTCCTATCGCATTTATCACCAAGCGCTTGAAAAGGGATATATCAAAGATTTGCTCGAAGCAGGAGCAGTGATCATGAACCCGGGTTGCGGTCCTTGCTTGGGCGTACATGAGGGCATCCTCGGCGATGGCGAACGAGGGTTGTCAACTACCAATCGAAACTTCAAAGGGCGCATGGGCAACCCAAATGCCGAGGTCTATCTTTGTTCCCCAGCAGTGGCAGCAGCCAGTGCTTTGACCGGCGTGATCACCGACCCGCGCAGCATTGAAAGCAGCGCTTTAGCTAGCAACGCATAAGGAGAGCAAGATGGCAAAAGTGGTTCTGAAACTTGAGGATGACATTTCCACCGACCATATCTACCCCGGTCGCTTCATGGCAACCGTCCTTCCCAACGAAACTCCCCAGCACGTATTTGCTGATTACCCGCTGAATAAACAACTTAACGCTCGCCAAATCCCCGCTGGCAGCATCATCGTCGCCGGAAAAAATTTTGGCTGTGGCTCGTCTCGAGAACAGGCCGTCTCGGCACTCAAGGGTTGGGAGCTGATTGTGATCGCCAAAAGCTTTGCACGCATTTTCTTCCAAAACGCCATCAATCTCGGCTTAAGGGTGGTGATCTGTCCTGACATCGAAGCCGAAGAAGGGGATGAATTGGAACTGACCCCCAGCGAGGTGATCAACTTAAGCAGCGGCAAGCGTTTCCCCATCACGCCCTTACCCGCTGCCCGACAAGCGATCATTGAAGCTGGCGGTTTGATCGCTTATACCCGTCAAAGATTACTGGCAGAACGGGGTATCGCAGAAAGCAAGCCACCTATATAAAACCATTCATTTCATTGACTTTACCACACCGCCTGCTGCAAGCATCCGTTGACCCACTCATAGATTAGACATCAGCAGGTGACTGCTGACCGCGCACAAACCGCTACACAACAAGGACAATTTCACCAAGAAAAGGGGGGATTTTTTGGTCAAACTTGCGCTTGACCGATGAGATTTTGCTTCTATAATCACGACTAATTCAGTCGTATATTCAGGATCAAAGGATGAAAATCTCTAAAAAGTGCGACTATGCCTTGCGAGCGCTGATGACCTTAGCCGAATGCTATGGCAAAGAGCCGCTTTCCATTCGCCAGTTAGCCGAACGCAACGCTGTGCCCAAACGTTTCCTTGAGCATATTATGCTGGACCTAAAAGCTAAAGGCTGGGTCACCAGCCTTGCCGGTAAGAATGGTGGCTATCTTTTAGCCAAAAACCCAAACGAAATCTCGATTGGCGAGGTGGTGCGGTATTTTGATGGCTTGCTAGCACCAATTGGCTGCGTTTCGATCAGTCACTACGAATCCTGTCCCCTCGAGCCCGTCTGTCGGTTTCGGCGCATTTTTCTGATCATACGCAACGAAATTGCTCACATCATCGATCACACTAGCTTAAGCACAGCAATTCGAGGGGAACCGGTCAGGCGAAGGGAAGTCTTTGACGAATCGCTGATCGAAGGTGCCGGGATTTAGCTAAGCGGTCTCCCGCAACTTTCTGAAAGACCTTGTAAGACGATCGCTTCATTCCTAAATTCAAAGGAGTAAAAAATGGCGAAAATCGCAAACGATGTAACCGAATTAATTGGCAACACGCCCTTAGTGCGCCTGAATCGGGTGACCCGAGGCGTCCACGCAGAAGTCGTTGCCAAGCTGGAATTCTACAATCCGGCGAAAAGCGTCAAAGACCGCATTGGCTTCTCGATGATTGAGGCTGCTGAAAAAGACGGCACGCTGACCCGAGACAAGATCATTGTTGAACCCACCAGCGGCAATACCGGCATAGCCCTCGCCAAAGGATATAAACTGATCCTCTTCATGCCCGAAACCATGTCAAAAGAACGGCGGATTCTCTTGCGCGCTTACGGCGCCGAACTGGTCTTGACGCCTGGCGCCGAAGGGATGGGCGGGGCGATCCAGCGGGCTGAGGAACTGGTGAACTCCAACCCTGAGAAATATTTCCTCCCGCAACAATTCAAAAACCCCGCCAACCCCGAAATCCACCGTAAAACAACGGCGGAAGAAATCTGGCGCGATACCGATGGCAGAGTCGACTTCCTCGTAGCCGGTGTAGGAACGGGTGGAACGATAACTGGCGTTGGCGAAGTGCTCAAAGCGCGCAAACCGTCCTTCAAAGCCATTGCTGTCGAGCCAGACGCCTCGCCGGTCTTGTCTGGCGGAGAAAAAGGACCTCATCCGATCCAAGGAATTGGAGCTGGCTTCATCCCGGATGTCTTGAACACCCAAATCTACGATGAAGTCATCCGCGTGCGCAACGAGGACGCCTTTGAAACCGCACGACGGGTTGCCCGCGAGGAAGGGCTGCTCATCGGCATTTCAGCCGGCGCAGCCACATGGGCTGCCTTACAGGTAGCGAAACGCCCCCAAAATGCCGGCAAGCTCATCGTCGTGATCATCCCATCGTTTGGTGAACGTTATCTATCCACTGCCTTATACGCCGATCTGGCGGATTAACACCCTTGCTCCCGAAACCTAACGCAGAAGGAGACTCTCATGGAAGCAGCGCAACATCAATTTGGTTTTACCACCCGACAACTCCACGCTGGCTATGCCCCCGATCCCACCACCGGCAGCCGCGCCGTCCCCATTTACCAGACAACCAGCTATCAATTCAAGAGCACAGAACACGCTGCCAATCTGTTTGCTCTGAAAGAATTGGGCAATATTTATACCCGCATCATGAACCCTACGACCGATGTACTCGAAAAACGGGTAGCTGATCTCGAAGGTGGCGTCGCCGGGCTAGCGGCTAGCAGTGGTCACGCCGCCCAAATTCTAGCCATCCTGACCTTGGCTGAGAACGGCGACCACATCGTCTCCTCCAGCCGCTTGTATGGAGGGACCTACAACCAGTTCCATTACACGCTTCCCAAAATGGGCATCGAGGTCACCTTTGTCGATCCCACCAACCCCCAAAACTTCGAGGCTGCTATCCGCCCCAATACCAAGATGATTTATGGCGAAACATTGGGGAACCCAGATATCTCTGTATTCCCCTTCGAGGAAGTAGCTGCGATCGCTAAAAAGCACCAGCTTGTGCTGATGATCGACAACACCCTCGCAACACCCTATCTCTTCCGCCCCCTCGAATGGGGCGCCAACGTGGTCACTCACAGTACGACCAAGTTTCTTGGCGGACATGGGACAACCATCGGAGGGCTGATCGTCGATGGGGGCAACTTTGATTAGCGCAGTGGGCGTTTCCCCAACTTCACCCAGCCAGACCCTTCTTACCACGGCTTGGTTTACGCCAATTTAGAACAAGCCGGCTTGCCCCCCTTTGCCATCAAAGCCCGCGTTCAAATGTTGCGGGATATCGGCGCATGTCAAGCTCCCTTTAACTCGTGGCAGACTCTGCAAGGCATTGAAACCCTCTCTCTACGCATGGAGCGCCACGTGCAAAACGCCCAAGCGGTGGCTGAATTTCTCGAAAAACACCCCAAGGTCAATTGGGTCACCTACCCCGGACTAAAAAGCCATCCCGATTACGAGCGCGCCAAACGTTATCTTCCCAAGGGGGCTGGGGCAATTCTCGGCTTCGGGATTAAGGGGGGCTTAGAAGCCGGCAGAAGGTTCATCGAAAGCCTGCAACTGTTTAGCCATCTAGCAAATGTGGGCGATGCAAAATCCTTAGCCATCCATCCGGCTACCACCACTCACAGCCAGCTTTCCCCCGAAGAGCAGCTATCCGCCGGCGTCAGCCCGGATTTCATCCGTCTCAGCATCGGTATCGAAGACATCGACGATATTCTCTGGGACCTCAATCAAGCTCTTGAGGCGTGAGGTTATCGATCCAATGCTTGTCATCATCCTTGAAAGGTAGGTGAAACTATGCCCGTCATCATCCCCTCTACCCTCCCAGCACGCGAAATCCTGCAGAAAGAAAACATTTTTGTCATGGGGGAGGAACGCGCCCAACGTCAGGATATCCGCCCTTTGGAGCTTGCAATTCTCAACCTGATGCCGACCAAAGTCGCTACTGAGACCCAGATCTTGCGCCTGATCGGGAACAGCCCTCTGCAAGTAAAGATCACGCTCTTGCACACCGCAACTCATGAGAGTAAAAACACCTCCGCGGAGCATCTGCTCAACCACTACAAGACTTTCACCCAAGTCCAACATCGCAAGTACGATGGCTTAATCATCACCGGAGCGCCGGTAGAGCAGATGGAATTTGAGGAAGTTGATTACTGGCAAGAGTTGGTAGACATCATGGATTGGGCAGAAGAGAACGTTGAGTCCACTTTCTACCTCTGCTGGGGCGCCCAAGCAGGCTTATACCATCGTTATGGGATTCCAAAGTACCCCCTGCCCCGTAAAATGTTTGGCGTCTTTGAGCATCGCCCTTTAATTCGCACCTCGAAGCTCCTGCGCGGTTTCGACGATCTCTTCTATGCTCCCCATTCCCGCCACACCGAAGTGCGGCGGGAGGACATTGAAAGAATTAGCGAGATAGAAATTCTCTCCGAATCAGACGAGGCCGGCATCTATATTGTGGCAAGCAAAGACGGACGGCATATTTTTGTCACCGGCCACTCTGAATATGACCCATTAACTTTGAAAAGCGAATATGAGCGCGATGTCAATAAGGGATTGCCGATTGACATTCCCAAGAATTACTTCCCAAACGATGATCCCACTCAACAGCCGGTTGTGCGCTGGCGAGCGCATTCCAACCTGCTCTACACCAATTGGCTGAACTATTATGTCTATCAAGTGACCCCTTACGACCTCGACCAAATTCCTCACGGCATATACACCGATTTTTAGCACATTGCTGTAATCAAAAAAACACCGTTCTCCCTAGAAAGATCATTTCCGACTCTAGGGAGGACTATTTTTTGAAGGAGGGTGAGTTCCTTTTTTCTGCGTTAAGCCAGATTAATCTACCCTAGAGTAAAATTCCCACAAGTTAGTTTTTGTTTTACAATTGGGGTATGAATGCCGAACAGACTGCCTGGATTACCCAAACGCTTGAAAGGCTTCAAAGCCAACGCGTCATCCCCCGCATTTGGGAACATGACTACACCCTTTGGAGTTCGGAACCAACCGAAATCACCAATCGGCTGGGATGGCTACATTGCACAGAATGGATGCCAACTCGCCTGCACCAACTGACCGCCCTCGTAAAGGGCCTGCAAAAAGATGGCTATCGTCAAGCTGTGCTGCTTGGCATGGGCGGCTCCAGCCTTGCACCACAAGTTTTTCGACAAGTCTTCGGTGTGAAAAAGGATTACCTCGACCTGATCGTCGTCGATACCACCGACCCTGACTCGATTGCGGCGGTTGAAAGACAGTTAGACTACTCTAAGACCATTTTTATCGTTTCAACCAAATCCGGCGGCACGGTCGAGACTTTCTCTTTATTTCGATATTTCTACAATCGCTGTCTCAATGAATTAAACGCGGGAGAAGTAGGCGGTCATTTTATTGCCATTACCGACCCCGGCAGCACCCTAGCTGAAATCGCTGAAAATTTGCGTTTTCGAGCCCTTTTCCTCAACGATCCCAACATCGGCGGGCGCTATTCGGCGCTCTCTTTGTTCGGCATGGTGCCTGCTGCCTTGATTGGCGTTGACTTACACACCTTCCTCGAACAGGCTGCTGCGGCTGTGCAAGCCAGCCAAGCCGAAACCCTTACCCCAGAATGCCACAACCCGGCAGCAATGCTCGGCGCCACCTTGGGCACAATGGCATTGCACGGCAAAGATAAGGTCACCTTCTTCATTTCCCCTAGCTTGAAGAGTTTTGGGGATTGGGTCGAACAACTCATCGCCGAAAGCAGTGGGAAAGACGGCAAGGGTATCCTGCCGGTGGTAGGCGAACCGCTCGGCGAGCCACAGGATTATGCTTCTGACCGTCTTTTTGTCTATCTGCGTTTGGATGGTGAAGAAGAACTAGACCATCTAACCCTCGCCCTGCAAAAAGACGGCCATCCTGTGTTGATCTTACCCTTAGCCGGCCGATATAACCTTGCCGAGCAATTCTTTTATTGGGAAATGGCAACCGCCATCGCCTGCCATCTCATTGGCGTTCATCCTTTCAACCAGCCCAATGTCGAAGAGACGAAAACCCTCACCCGCCAATTCGTGGCTGCCTTCAAAGAGAGCGGCAATCTGTCTACCGCCAAGCCGCTGCTGTATACGGAAACAGTCGATGTTTTCGGGAATCTCACCGCAAAAACCCCCCAGCAAGCCTTAGCCGATTTTGTCCGCGCTGCGTCGCCGCCCGCGTACATCACCATCCATGCCTTCGTTTCTTAAACTTACGAAATCGACAACGCCCTTCAATCCCTACGCCATGCCTTACGTCGTCAGACGCGCTGCGCTGTCACGTCCGGTTATGGACCCCGCTACCTTCATTCGACTGGACAATTCCATAAAGGAGATGCAGGGATGGGTTACTTTATTCAATTTACCTGTGACCCGCAGATTGAAGACCTGCCTATCCCTGACGAAATCGGATCATCCCATGCCAGCATCAGCTTTGGCAGTTTAAAAACCGCTCAAGCTCTTGGCGATCAGCAAGCCTTGCTCAACCATGGCCGTCGCGTGATCCGCTTTCACATAAAGAAAGACATTCCGTCAGTCATTTTGTCCCTCATTGCCGGTCAAGACGAGCCAATTTCATCGTCAGTTCAATGAGGACGATTGGTTTTTACGGAGGTACGATGGCTTTTACCCCTCAGCAAATACGCGAATTGATCAATCAAGATCACGAACATTGTTGTGACGGCTATGGCCCCGATCAAATTTGCGTACGGATCGTGGCGATTGCCGAACTCCCCACCCGCTTCGGAAAATTCCATGTGGTCGCCTTTTACAACAATAAGGATGGCAAGGAACATGCTGCTTTAGTTCACGGTGATGTCATCGGTGCAGAGAATGTCCCCGTCCGCATTCACTCAGAATGCCTCACGGGTGACGTTTTTGGCTCCTTGCGCTGCGATTGTCGCGATCAACTCGAAACTGCCCTGCAAACCATTGGTCAAATGGAAAACGGTATTCTCCTCTATCTCCGTCAAGAAGGACGGGGGATCGGTTTTATCAACAAAATCAGGGCATACAGTTTACAAGACCACGGCTTGGATACGGTCGAAGCCAATTTGGCATTGGGATTTCGAGATGATGAACGCGAATATTGGATCGCCGCTCACATGCTCGATTCGCTCAAAGTGAGATCCATTCGCTTGATGACCAACAACCCTAGAAAAATCTCCGAATTAAAACGCTATGGAATCCGCATCACAGAGCGTATCCCCTTGGTCATCCCGCCGAACCCCTATAATGAATTCTATCTAAAAACAAAAGCCCTAAAATCGGGGCATATCATCGATCCAAACGGCAAACGCCATCTGTTAGAGCAAATTGACTTTCCCCTCATTGAAGGGATGTCCCTAAGCTCGCAAGAAGAGCAGGAGGATTGATTCGATGGAAGCCAACAAGGTTGTCGTCATTGCTGGGGCAACCAGCCCTAGCGGAAAAGCCATCGCGCGGCGTTTTCTAAAAGAAAATGCTTCCTTAGCCCTTTTTTCACGCGACCAGCAACATCTAACTCGAATGTGCGAAGAACTCGCCCTCAACTCACGGGATGTCTTGCTTGCGCCCTTGGACTTTCGCCAAGCTGAAGCTGCCCAAGAAGCAGCCAATTTAGTCAAGCAAACTTATCAACGATGCGATGTGCTGATTAATTTGGTGGGCGGATGGATAGGCGGAAAGTCGATCGAAGCGTTCGACCTACAAGATTATGCTACCATGTTAGATCAGCATTTCTGGACGACCCTTCATTTAGTAAGGGCTTTTCTACCCTTATTGCGTTTGTCCTCACAGGGGCGGGTGCTGATTGTCAGCTCGCCTTCAGCCGCTTTACCCCCGCTAAAAAGCGCCCCCTATGCGGTTGCTAAAGCTGCTCAAGAAACTTTGCTGCTCGCCCTTGCCCAAGAGACAAAGGGCACTTCGATCACCGCTAACATCCTACGCGTCTCCACCT
>FWWL01009346.1_pt1 | contig 11965 bp, 7 predicted proteins | sample 2228331 | NCBI WGS metagenome assembly FWWL01 (sample SAMEA103939775, study PRJEB20133) | metagenome | reverse complement strand
CCTTTCTTTGGTATGCTGTTGGCGTTGGTCATCTGGCTGACTCAAAAAACGCGCAGCCGCTGGCTGGGTTTTCAGGCTTTGCAGGCGCTCATCTTTCAGGGCATTGCCTTTGCGTTGTATTATCTGGTTAGTTTGGGGATGACAGCTGGTTATTTTCTGTTTGCGTTGCCCCTGATTGCGCTCAGCGAAAACGGTTGGGGCGATCGCGCTCCGTTTTTGTTGCTGCCGTTCATGGCTCTTTTCTTTGGCATGCTCCTTTTGCTGATGTCGGCCGCATTTGTGTATTACCTGCTGGCGGCTCTGGCCGCCATCCACACGCTGCGGGGTAAGGATTATCGTTACCCGTGGATTGGAAAATTGACCGAGAATTTGACCGTCCGCCGTTGATTCTACCTTCACGAGGTTCTGAATGACCGAATACGAAGCCATCATCGGGTTGGAAACCCACATTCAACTCAACACGACCACCAAGATTTTCTGCGGGTGTAAAGCCGATTCGTGGAACGATCCGCCCAATAGCAACATCTGCCCGGTTTGCACCGGTATGCCCGGCGTGCTGCCGGTACTCAACCGCGCTGCGGTGGAAAAGGGGGTGCTGCTGGCAGCGGCCATGCGCGCCGAACTGCGCCCGTTGTCCTACTTCGACCGCAAGAATTACTTTTATCCCGACCTGCCCAAGGGATATCAGATTTCGCAATACGATCAATCGCTGGCGTTTGGCGGCTGGATGGATGTGCCGATACCGGCAGCAGCCGGCAAAACGGCTTATGTGCGGCGGGTCAACATCCAAAAACTGCATCTCGAAGAGGATGCCGGCAAGACCAAAAATGTCGGCAAGCGGCGCTGGATTGACTTCAACCGTTGCGGTGTGCCGCTCATCGAGATGGTCACCGCCCCGGACTTGCGTTCGGCGGATGAAGCCGCCCAGTATCTGATTCGACTGCGCCAGTTGTTGCGCTGGCTGGGCGTTTCCGAAGCGGACATGGAGAAGGGCCACCTGCGCTGTGATGCGAATGTGTCCATCCGCCCGAAGGGCGCTGATTACCTCAATCCCAAAACCGAGATTAAGAACGTCAACTCGATTGACGCCGTGCGTGAGGCCATTGCTAAGGAAATCGAACGCCAGGCGCGTGAAATGGAAGCCGGGCGGCGCATTGAAGCCTGGACGCTGGAATGGGACGAGGATGCCGGCGTGCTGCGCAAGATGCGCTCCAAAGAAACCGAAGCCGACTACCGCTACTTCCGCGAGCCGGACTTGCTGCCTCTGCGTCTGGATGAGGAATGGAAACAATCCATTCTGGCGCAGATGCCCGAGTTGCCACTGGAGCGGCGGGCGCGTTTCGTCGAACAGTACGGTTTGCCGGAATACGACGCCGATATTCTGACCGCTGAGCGCAGTCTTTCGGAGTATTTCGAGGCCGCCGTCAGAGCCTTTGGCGGCGACCCGAAGAAGGTGTCCAACTACCTGATGAACGATGTGCTGCGCATGATCAACGAGAGCAGTAAAATGGCAGCCGAACTACGGCTGACGCCGGCCTACCTTGCCCAAATTCTGACGCTGGTGGAAAAAGGCACGATCAACACAACCACGGCCAAAAGTCTGCTACACAAAGTAGAAGAGAGCGGCGAAGCTCCGCAGGCGATAGTTGAGCGCGAGGGCCTCGCCAAGGTCAGCGATGAAAGCGCTATTCTGACGGTCTGCCAGCAGGTACTGGCAGCCAACCCCAAAGAGGTGGACTCCTACCGTGCCGGTAAAACCACCCTGATCGGTTGGTTTGTTGGGCAGGTGATGCGCCAGATGGGCGGAAAAGCCGACCCGAATGTAGCCCGCCGTCTTCTGGAGGAACTGCTCGGCAAATCCTGAGTTTTCCGCTCAGCCTTGCGGAGAGGAGCGGCGTCTTTTGGCGGCGTGGCGGCGGCGCGGGTGGTCTTCTGTGCCGATCCAGATGCCAAAACGCGGCAGGATACGGCGGTGAAGCAGGAGAATCAGACCGGTCAGGCCGAACGCTGCCGCAAACACGATCAGGGCGGTATTTATGTCATCCAGCAGGTTGGGGTTCAGCGCCATCACCAATGCCAGGGTCAGCATCAGCACCCCGCCGACCAGTTTGAGGATGCGTCCGTGCTTTTCTTCCAGCCGGCTGGCTTTGAGGGTGAACACGGCAACGAAGAAGATCGCCAGTTCATCCAACTGGTAAATCAGCATGTACAGCAGCAGGAGCAGGACGAAGGTGAGCGGTTCCACCTGATTGGCAACCAGCAGGTTGCTCCACAGCACGGGGAAGCCAGCCGTGCAGGAAAACTCCACCAGCGAAACCCCGGCCGCCAGCGCAATGGTGGCGCCGATCAATCCCCACAGCGACTGGCTGGCATCCATCACCCGCCGGATGCCGCGCGCGATGCCCGGTTTCTTTTCGTCTGCAATCGTGAAGGAGATTCCCTCCTTGTAGAAGAAGTAATCCTTGATGTTGACTGCCGCAAAGAACAGGGCAACCAGCGCGACGACCACCCGAATCCAGCCGACAAAACTGATGAAGGTAAAAATGGTGAACAGGCCGGCAATGAACAGGGCGTAAACCGCTGCGGTGACGGTCAGAAAGACGATCCCGATGATGATCACCTTGCGCCGTGATCCGGTGTGCAGGGTCAGCGCCAGCAGCATGGTCAGCACCCATACCGAGCAGGGGTTGAAGCCATCCACGAAGGCGATCAGCGCGGTGCTGACGGCGAGGGACTGGCGGCTGAGATTCACTGCGCCGATCAGTGGCAGGGTCAGCGTGTTGGTTTGGGGCGGGGAAGGGGCGCTGGGCTGAGGCGCTGGCGGAGCGGGCTGAGCTGGAAAAATTACCCCCGCACCGGCATCCGGACAGCCAAAGCGATGGCACTCTTCGACCACTTTTTCGATTTCAGGATGGATGGACGGGTTGTATCCCACCCAGCGCTGACTGCCGATGAAGATGGTCGGCACATAGCGGGCTTCAAACCCGTAGGCAGCCGCCATTTTTTCGAACAGGGCGCGGTTGTCTTCGTCGTACCATACTTCGTAGAAACGCAGTTCCACCCACGGGTAGCGCTGCGCCAATCCTTCCAGATACGGCTTGGCCTCTGCGCAGTGCGGGCAGCCATCTCCCCAAAACATGTAGATGACGGCTTTGTTTTCCTCGGGCGGCTGATCCTGTGCCTGCGCGCTTAGACCGGCGCTCAGCAGGGCAGCCAGCAGACTGATCAAAATGCCCAACAGCAGATGGGAAATATGCAGCGGCAAACGAAGCATTCGGTTCATGGGGATACCTCAAGTCATTTTTGTAACAAATACCGGGACACAACGATAAAACGAAAAGGATGTCTTGTGAATTGTATCACAAGATGGATGGGCGTTTGGGGATTTCCAGATAAAATGTTGCCCCTTCGCCGGGTACGCTGACCGCCCAGGCCCGTCCGCCGACCCGCTCCATGGCTTTGCGGACAATTGCCAGCCCAATGCCGGTGCCGGGGTACTCTTCGCCGTGATTGAGGCGCTGGAAGATTTCAAAAATGCGCTCGTGATATTGCATGTCGAAACCGGCGCCGTTATCCCGCACCCACAGGATGTGGCTGTCGGCGCGTTCCTCGCCGCCAATTTCGATGCGCGGTTGAGGCTGGTTGCTGCTGAATTTGAGCGCGTTTTCCAGTAAATTGTGGAGCGCCTGATACAGGCTTTGGTAATCGTGATGGACAACTTCAAAGGGCAGGTCAATCACCACCTGCGCGTGGCGCTTTTCGATTTCGAGGTGAAATTCGTTCATCAGATTTTGAAGCAGGGGCTTCACTTCCAGCGGGCTAACGCTGAGGTTGCGCCGCTCCATGCGCGAATAAGCCAGCAGCGCGTCAATCAACTGCGCCATTTGGGCTGCCCCGCGCCGGATGGCGTGCAAAAACTGGCGGCCTTCCTCGTTGAGCGAGGCGGCGTGATCTTCCAATAGTAGGCGGCTGTATCCGTCAATCCCGCGCAGGGGAGCTTTCAGGTCATGCGAAATGGAGTAAGCAAAGGTTTCCAACTCGCGGTTCTTGCGTTGCAGGTCGGCCGTGCGCTCGGCAACTCGCTGTTCCAGCTGCTGGGTCAATTGCCGCAGGGCTTGCTGGTTTTGCAGCAATTCGGTGATGTCGGTGATCGAGAAGACCGCCGCGGTTTGACCGTTCCAAACGGTGGTGCGTCCGGTGACGGTTACATCCACCCTTCTCCCATCCTTGCAACCATGCCGGGTGGTATAGCGGTAGATTCCCTCGCGGGTAAGAGCGTCAATCATTTCACCGATTGAGGCTCTTTCTTCCGGCGTGCGCAGATCGGCTAATTTCATCTGGTAAAACTCATCGCGGGTGTAGCCGTAAAACTGTTCGGCGGCCTGGTTGACGGCTAAAAATCGCAAATCATGCAGTCCCACTACCCAAACCGGATTGGGCGCTTGATCGAAGAGCGCGATGCGCTGATTGAGCAATTCAGCCTCGCGCTGCTTCTGGCGGATGTCGTGGGCGCGTTCGATGTACAGCAGAACCGCCATGGTCAAGACGAAGCCAACCCCTTTGACGCTCTGCCAGCGACTCAGTTCAGCGGCATCCTGCACCAGCGATTCTAAAATGCGGTCAGAGAAAAGAATCCAACCCCCGCCAATCAGCAAGTAAAGGAAGGCAACCCGCAAAGCGGGTGAAAAAGTTTTCAGGAAGCGTCTGAAAGGTGAAAACATGCGGAAACTCTGCCCCCACGATCCTGAGTGATTGCGCTTATATCTTTTTATACCATTTTTTTTGGGTGGCGTGAACCGCCAAAATAAGATTACAATGGGGGTGATTTTTATGGCAATTGGAGGATGGTATGTCGCCGCTGACGCCGCGAGAACGCGTTTTGGCTGTGCTGAATCATGAAATACCCGACCGCGTGCCGATTGTGATCGGCGCCGACCTGACCACCGGCATTCAGGAGCGCGCCTATCGCCGTCTGACCGCTCATCTTGGGCTGGAAGATGCCTATCAACCGCTGTACGACTGGCCGGAACTGGGCGCGCCGTTGCCTTCGGAAGCGGTGTTGGAACGGCTGCATTCGGATGTGCGCGGCATTCAGGATCGCTTTCCGGCGGCCACCTATGCGCGCAACCGCAGCCGTGCGCCCGGCAGCCCGTATGTGGACGATTGGGGGGTGGGGCAGCCCGAAATCGAACCGGGCGTCTATTTTCCGGCCATCCATCCGCTGCAAAATGCCCAGCGACTGGAAGATTTGGAAACTTACCCGTGGCCGGATATGCGCGACCCGACCCGCTTTGCCCATCTGCGCAGCGAGGCGCAGCGGCTGGCCGCCGAAAATCGTTTTGCCATCATTGGCGCGCCATGGCTGATCTCACCCTTGGAGCGCGCCTTTCAACTGCAAGGGATGCAGACCTTTCTGCTCAATCTGGTGGATGCGCCCGACTTTGCGGCGGCATTGCTGCGCCGAATCACCGATCTGTGCAAAGCCCATTTGAACCGCTTTTTGGAAGAGATCGGCGAGTACCTTGATATGATCATCCTGGCGGATGACCTGGGTACTCAGAACAGCCTGCTGATTTCGCCGCGCGCGTACCGCACGCTGCTCAAACCCCTGCACGCCGAATTGTTCGATCTGGTGCGTCAGCGCAGCCGGGCGCACGTTTTCTTCCATTCCGATGGGGATGTATTTCCCTTGTTGGATGATCTCGTGGAGATTGGCGTGCAGGTGCTGAACCCGATTCAGACCACCGCCGGGCGGATGGCGAATTTGGAGGAGTTGAAGCGCCGTTACGGCAATCGGTTGGTTTTTTGCGGGGCAATGGACACCCAGCGCGTGCTGCCGCTCGGCACGCCGCAGGAAGTGCGCGCCGAGGTCAGGCGGGTGATTGATCTGCTCGGCGCGGGCGGCGGCTATCTGCTGGCCTCCGTACACACCATCCCCAACGAAACGCCGCCGGAGAACATTCTGGCAATGGTGGATGCCGCTCTCGAATTCGGGCAGTACGGCTAAACCGGCGCGCAGCCGCTGCTTAACCACAACACCAGCACAATCAACCCGATGCCAATCAGGGTGACCATCACCTTGCGTTCCATCTTCTCCTCCTGCATGCGGGGCGTTCCGCTGAGATGAGGGCGGAAATGCACAGAAAAAGGGGCTTCTCCACCCCAAGACGCGCTCCGATGAGGATTTGTTCCACTGGCTTGACCACTCCGGTATAATGAAAGAGAAGGTTTTAATGGTTCGATAAGGAGCGTGCAAGATGGTGACCTTAGCCGAGCGACTGGATGAAATGACCCGCCCCGGCGAATTGTACGAAAAACTGGATGACGGGGCTGTGCGCTGTTATGCCTGCGCTCACCGCTGCCTGATCAAACCCGGACGGCGCGGCATTTGTCAGGTGCGCTTCAATGCCGGCGGCGAGTTGCGCGTGCCGTGGGGCTATGTGGCTGCTTTGCAGGTTGACCCGATCGAAAAAAAGCCTTTCTCGCACGTCCTGCCCGGCGCTGATGCGCTCACCTTTGGCATGTTGGGTTGTGATTTTCATTGCAGTTACTGCCAGAACTGGCTCACCTCGCAAACCCTGCGCGATCCGCAAGCCGGCATTGACCCGGACTACATCCTGCGCATTTCACCCGAAAAAATCGTGGACTATGCCGTGCGCAACGGCGCTCAGGCGATCGTGTCATCCTACAACGAACCGCTGATCACCTCTGAGTGGGCGGTGGACATCTTCCGGCTGGCAAGGCAGCGCGGGCTGTTGTGCGCCTATGTGTCCAACGGCAACGCTACGCCGCAAGCGCTGGAATACCTGCGCCCGTATGTGGATGCCTACAAAGTAGATCTGAAAACGATGCAGGATCGCCAATATCGAAAACTGGGCGGCGTGCTGCAACATGTGTTGGATAGCATCTGCCGGGCGCACCAGATGGGCTTTTGGGTGGAGGTAGTCACGCTGGTGGTGCCGGGCTTCAACGACAGCCCGGAAGAACTTTGGGAAGCAGCCCGCTTTCTGGCTTCGGTTTCGCCGGATATTCCCTGGCATGTTACCGCCTTTCACCCGGACTACAAGATGACCGACCCGCCGCCGACTTCGGCGCGCGCCCTGCTGCAGGCGGCGGAAATTGGGCAGGAAGCCGGTCTGCGTTTCGTGTATGCCGGTAACCTGCCGGGACGGGTGGGGTCGCTGGAGGACACTCACTGCCCGCAATGCCATGAAACGCTGGTGGCGCGGCGCGGCTACATTGTCAGCGATTACCGCCTGACGGCCGAGGGCAATTGTCCGCGCTGCGGGACGCACATTCCTGGCATTTGGCACAGCGACCCGCAACACGTTCGCCTGCATGGCTGGGGCTTTCCGCGCCCGGTGCGCTGAACGAACTGGCGGGAACTGCGCAATTTAGCCGGCGTCTTAACCGCATGAAGCCCCCATTGCCGACTTCTAATGAAATCGAATGGCAGCCGCGCTGGCTGGTTTGGCTGCTTGGCGGGCTGGCAGCGCTGCTGCTGGTTGGTTACGGGCTGTTTGGCGTGTATGTGTACTACCGTTTTGCCGGGCCGGTGGCAGCCCCCGTGCGGGTGGGCCAAACCGTCATCGGCGGTTTGAGCGAGGCGCAGGCGGCCGCGCGCATTGATCAGCAGTGGAATCGCGAGCGTATCTGGCTGGTAACGGACGGCGAGCGCTACTGGCAGGCTCAACCGCTGGACTTCGGCGTGTGGGTTGATCCGGCGGCAACCGCGCGGCAGGCTTATCAGATTGGGCGCGGCGAGCGGCGCTGGCGGGAGATTGCCCGCCTGCTGGCGGACAGGCAGCCGGTCGAAGTCCCTCCGGTGGTGGTATTCAGCCCTACCGTTGCTGTGGAGCAGCTACGCAATTGGCGGTCGCTGGTCGAGCGCCCACCCTCGCCGCCGGTTTTACGCTACGTGGATGGCGAATGGCAGGCTGCGCCAGGCGAGCCGGGCTTGACGCTGGATGTGGAGGCGACCGTGCGCTGGCTGGAGCAACATGCGGCGCTGGCGGCGCGCAGCGGCCTGCTGACGCTGGCAACGCATCCTCAGCCCTCTTCCACTGCGCCGTTGGAAGCCCACCTGCCCGAGCTGCGCGCACAACTCAACCGCCCGCTGCGCGTGGAGGGCTACGACCCGATTTTGGACCGCAGCGAAGTGTGGGATGTGCCGCCGGCTCAACTGGCCGATTGGGTCAGGCTGGAGTGGCAGGACGGTCAGCCGCGCCTGCAACTGGATGAGACCGCGTTTCCGGCCTACCTGGACGGGCTGCAGGAGCGTCTGACCGATGGACGGACGGTTTGGCTGCCGCCCGATCCCTACCGCCTGACCGAACGCTGGATGAACGGCCAGCCCTACACGGTCATCCTGCGCCATCCGCCCACCGCCTACACCGTTCAGCCGGGCGATACTCTGCTCTCCATTTCATACCGCACCCAGATTCCGGCTTGGATGATCCTCCGCGCCAACCCGGGTTTGAACGCGGATGTGCTGCCAGCGGGCAGTTCGCTGACCATTCCCTCGCGCAGCGACCTGCTGCCGCTGCCGGTGGCGCTGGGCAAGCGCATCCTGATTTCGATCTCGGCGCAGCGCATGACGGTTTTGGAGAACGGCCAGCCCATCCGCGAGTTTGTGATCAGCACCGGCATTGACCGCTCGCCGACCCAGCCGGGCGTGTTTCAGGTGCAGAGCCACGTGCTGGAGGCGTATGCCTCGGTGTGGGACTTGAAGATGCCCTTCTTTTTGGGAATTTACGAAGCCTGGCCGGGTTTCATGAACGGCATCCATGGCTTGCCTACCCTGTCCAGCGGGCGGCGATTGTGGGCCGGCAACCTCGGGCGGCCGGTTTCGTACGGCTGCATCATCCTTGACCTGCCGGCGGCCGAGTGGCTGTATGACTGGGCGCAAAACGGCGTGGTGGTCGAGATTCGCGAGTAGGCAGAAGAGAGAAAACGGGTGGAGTTCGGCGCGCCGCTCTCGCGCACAGGACAGCCGGCTTGTTATCTCAGGAGAGATTTCTTGCAGGCGGCAATTTGGGCGGTTTTTTTGCAAAGCCGCTTTAACCGGCTGTGCTAAAATCCTCGAGGGAGGGCAAATTTTTGCTGGGTGGGAGGCTGGCAATGAAGTCGCGACACGGGGAGATTTGGATTGGTCGGCGGGTGATGGTGTGGCTGCTGATCGCGGGGATGACGGTCAGCGCGTTGTTGGCAAAAAACGACCCCCTGGGCAGAGCCGTATCGGCTGGAGTGGCCGAGGGGGTTTTGGTTAAGACAACTGACGCGAGGGTGTCCGCTTCCAATTCCCTGCGCTATTTGATTATTGCGCCGGATGAATTTGCGCCGAGCTTGGCCGGTTACATCACTGCCAAACAAGCGCAGGGCTATGATGTCCTTCTCAAGACGTTGTCGCAAACCGGCCCAACCCGCGAACAGATTCGCGCCTCTATCCTGAATCTCTCGCCGCAGTTTTTGCTGTTGGTGGGAGATGAAGACATCCTGCCGGCCTGGCCGAGCCGCAGCGGACTGGAAACCCTGACCGATCTGTACTACGCCACCCTCGATGGGCCGCTCGATTACACCCCCAACCTGGCGTATGGACGCCTGCCGGCGCATTCGGCGGATGAGTTGGAGAGCGTGCTGGCAAAATGGGCGGCTTACGAGGCTCTGGATGGCAGCCAGGCTTGGCTGAGCCGGGTGGCCTTCATTGCCAGCGGCGAGGGTGATGACCGTCCGGTTGCCGAAGTCACGCATGACGAGATGATCCAACAGTACACCCGGCCGTTGGAATTTGGCGGGCAGTTCCCAAATGACCCTCAGCCGGGCGGTGACCGCCTGTACGCCCACGCGCACTCCGCAACGACTGCCGATCTGACCGCCGCGCTGAACGCCGGGCGCGGGCTGGCAGTTTACTTCGGGCAGGGCTGGGCTGGCGGGTGGAATTCCCCGCGTTGGACGGTTGCGGAGGTGAACGCCCTCAACGGCGCGCCTCTGCCGCTGCTGATTAGTTTCGCCAGCCGCACCGCCTATCTCAAAGGCGATCACTTCTCTCTGGGCGAGGCGTGGCTGCTGCGCCCGACTTCCGGCGCGCTGACGCTGATTGCGGCCGGCAGCGACACGACCCGCAGCGCCGACCAGCGCTTGGAAAGGGAGCTGTTTCGGGCGTTGTTTGACCGCCTTTCGCCGTCCCCGCCGGTGGGCGAAGCGTTGCGCACCGCCCTGCTGGAATGGAGCAGTTTCTACTGGCCGAGCGAGCCGCTGGTGCGCCAGTATTTTGAAATGTACGGCCTGTGGGGCGACCCGACCCTGCGCCTGTGGCTGGATGCGCCGCAGCGGTTCGGCTTGGAACTCAGCCCATCGGCGGTTTCGCGGTGCAGCGGTCAGGCGCATTCGCTGGATGTGACGGTTAACCTGACCAGCGCCGCCTCGCCGATGGTCAATCTCTCGGTGAGGGGCGTGCCGAGCGGCGCAACGGCGCGTCTCGACCCGGCTCAGCTGACATTGCCCGGCGCGGCAAGGCTGACGCTCGACCTGCCAGCCAGTCTGCCGGCCGGTTCGTACGCGCTGGCGGTGCGCGGTGAGAGCAGCTGCCTCGCCCAGCAGCGGGAATTTCGGCTCACTCTGAACCCGGCTGCGCCTTCTGAAACGCCGCTGCCATTGCTGCCCGCCAACCGCCAGAATCGGGTCAGTTTGCGCCCGCAGTTGCGCTGGTCGGCGGTCAGCGGAGCGTCCGCTTACGAATTGCAACTGGCTGAGGATGCCGGCTTTGAGCCGCCTCTGTTCACGATCAGCGACATCCCCCAAACGGAGTACACGCTGAAAGAAGATTTGCAGCCCAACCGCGTCTATTATTGGCGGGTAAGGGCGGAAAACGGCTGCGGGGCGGGTGAGTTTTCCCCGCCGGCGCAGTTTGCCACCCTGCCGCCGCCGGGCGAATGTCCGCTGGGCAGCCGCGCCGAGACGCTGTCTGCCCAATTGTTTGATGCCCTACCAACCGATTGGCAGCTGGGAGCGGATTGGCAGGTGGGCAGCGCTTTTGAGCGCGACGGGGTGGTCAAAGCCGCTGCGCCGAACGCAATCGGCTTGCAAACCCTCACCTCGCCGCGTTTTGCCTTACCAGCCGATCACCTTTTGGCGGCGCAGATGCGCGCCGAGATGGTCTACGACTTCGGCGAAGGGCCGGCCTGTTTGGATGGCGGCTTGCTGGAAATTTCGACCGATGACGGTCAAACCTGGCGCGGATTGGGGGAGGAAAACCTGCTCACGCCGCCGTACGAGGGCAGCCTGGCGGTTTCTTTTGGAAACCCGCACGCCGGTCAGCGCGCCTGGTGTCATCAGCGGGGTTGGTCGCTGCTGGCTGCCGACCTGACCGCCTGGCAGGGACGGGACGTGCGCCTGCGCTTCGTGGTCGCAACCGGTGAGGATGGGCAGTCCGCGCCCGGCATGGCGCTGGACAACTGGCAGGTAACCGCCTGCTACGCGGAAGCGGCTGCCGCTCAACTCGGTCTGACCCCAGCGGAGCAGTCCGTCATCTTGCCGGCCGGCGGCAGCGCAAGCGTTACGTGGGAAGTATTCAACCAGAGTTCATTGACTCAACCCATTGAGTGGACGGTAAAAAGCGATTCTGCGCATTTATCCGTTGACTTTCCGCAAACCCAAATCATTCCGTCTGGAGAAACAGCCGCGTTCGAGGCGCAAGTTCGCCTGTCCGACTCGGCTGAGCCGGGCGCAGCATACAGTCTCTCGCTGCTGGCGCGAAGCGCAGCGGACGCTTCCCTCTGGGCGACGGCCGAACTGCGCATCACCGTTCAGCGCTGCGGCTTGACCCTGACCGTCCCAGAGGAAATTCCCGCAATTCCAAAGGATGAGACTGCTGTCTTTTATGCCAGCCTCGCCAACACCGGCAATGCCGCCGATACCATCCGGTTGAGCGCGGCGATTGGAGGCGGGTGGACCGTCAGCCTGCCAA
>FWWL01009345.1_pt1 | contig 11965 bp, 13 predicted proteins | sample 2228331 | NCBI WGS metagenome assembly FWWL01 (sample SAMEA103939775, study PRJEB20133) | metagenome | reverse complement strand
CGTCTTGCCGTGGGCCCGGGCGACGGCCTCATAGCGTTCCCACGTCACGGGAAAGGCGTCCATGTAAAAAGACTGGAGGGCGACCTGCCGACTCGTCGGGCCGACGCCCACCACGGCCGTCGTCGTAGCTGGGACCGGGACCATGTCCCGGAGGGTCCTTTGGAGGCGGGTCAGCTCGTTCCATGCGGGCGTCCATACCGACCCGAGCGTCTCGACCTGGTGGCGGACCCCCGGGTGCCGCCAGGTCGTCCGCTTGACTTGCTGCCAGACTTCCTGGGCCTCGACCCAGTCGTCCCGTCGGACGGCCTCGGTCCATCGGGCCAGTAAGCGCATCCACAGGGAGCGATCGGCCTCGCTCGTCTGGCGGGCCTGCTCAAAGACCCGCCAGATTCGAGGGCTGGCGACGTCCCCGGGCGGTGTCCAGGTCGGCTGGATTTGCAGGATGGCCCGAAAGCGCTCTTCGGCCGTCGAGAGACGCCCCAGGGCCACGCTGGCATACGCCTGCAGGGCCAGGGCCTCGATGCGAGCGGCGTCGCTTAAGCCATCACTTTTCAGGACGGCCTGGGCCAGGCGAAGGGTATCCTCAAAGCGGGCCTCCTTGAAGGCTTGCCAGGCCGCCTGGAGTCGGGCGCCGACGTCTTGGGCCCGGCCGGGCGCGCCGACCAGGCTCCCGCCGGCCCATACCCATACCCAAAGCCATAGGGTCCATCGATGACGGGTCATCCGCTCTCCCAAATTCCCGGACTCCCGGTGGCTCAAGCCCCGACCCCGAATCCCCGCTCCGATTCTCCCGCCAGCAGGTCCATCAGGCGGAGGGCATTCCGGGGGGCCGACCCACCTACGTCATTATTGAAGAAGGCAAAGCATTCCTTCAATCGGGCCGTCCGGATGCGGTCGGCCCATGCTTGGAGTTCGGCATCGCTGTAGTCATACCGGTACCAGGCCGTGCGTCCATGGAAGCGGACGTAGGCCGTCCCGTGGGTCACGATCAGCTCTTCCGGCAGACGCGTCGAGGCCGGGGCGCTCACGGAGACGATCCCCACGTGGGACGGCAGGTCCTCGACGATGCGACCCAGGGCCTGGAACCAGGTGACGTGGCGGAACTCGACGAAGTGGAAAAACGAGCGGGAAAGGGGTTCCAGCAGACGTCGCCAGAAGTCTTCGTCCATCCGGGCCGAGGGCGGAAGTTGGACCAGGATGCCCTTCAGCCGGTCGCCCAGGGGCTCCATCGCCTCGTAAAAGGCCGGCCACCGGTCGTACTGATGGAAGTGACTGATGGAACGGTGGACCTTGGTCACGAAGGCAAAGTCCGGGCGGGCCTGCCGGACCCAGGCCCGGGTCGTCGCCGCCCGGGGGAAGCGGTAAAACGTACTATTCATTTCGACGATGGGGAAGTAGGCCTGGTAGTACCCGAACCATCGGTGCATGGGGAGGTCGACCGGGTAGAAGCGGCCCCGCCAGCCGCGATAGAACCAGCCGGAACATCCGACCCAGTACCGTACCGGTGGCATGCCGGTCCGCCGTCCTGAGACCGTCGGGAAGGACGATTATACCCCAATTCCCGGATTCCCGAAGGGCCCGATGCCGGAGGTACCGGATGTTCACCCGGCGGAATCCCTCCCACAGGACGTCGGCCGAGGAAAGGCCGTACCCGTCCAAGCTGACCCAGACCCGTCGGCCGACGACGACCTGAATCTCGCCCCGCCCCTCCGTAAAGTAGAAAGCCTCAAAGCCGTAGTAGTCCGGCGTGCGGATGCCCCGGCGGTAGTGGTCGGTCGCCTCTTCCCGAAATTCGACGGCCTGGGCCAGGCTCTCGACCAGAAAGGGGGCCGACCGGACGTCGACGACCCGGATTTCGACCTGGGCCGGCGGGCGGACCCACACCTGACGGGCCATCGTGTACGCATACGTCTGGTGCTGGAACAGGGTCCCATAGGGCGGCTCTTGAAGTTCCCAGCCCGGCCAGTCCGACGGCAGGGCCCGCAAGAGCTCCCGATAGGGGATGAGGCCTCGGACGGGCTCGGTCGACCCCGGCCCGGCCCACTCCAGCGTCTCGACAGGACGGGGCTGTTCCATCTGAAGGACGGGGTTCAGCCACGTATGGAGGAACCATCCGAGGGCGACCAGGCCCCCGAGGATGCCCAATCGGAGGAGCCATCGGGCGGTCCGGCGGAGGATCGACGGTAACCTCACGACATCCCTTCCAAGCGGAATCGGGCGATGGCCGGATGGTCCGGCCACAGCCAGGCGACGAGGGCCAGGACCTGGCCCCGGGTCTCGGCCATCGAGCCCTCCGTGTCGATCACGACGTCGGCCATCCGGCGTTTCCGCTCGACGGGCCACTGGGCCTCGATGCGGAGCCGGGCCTCGGCCTCCGAGAGGCCGTCTCGCTCCTGGAGCCGGCGGACCTGGGTCGCCTCCGAGCAGTCGGTCACGACGACGACCGGGTACCGCCGGTGGGTCCCGACCTCCATCATCAGGGGCGCCACGCCGACGACCAACCCGGCCCCGGCGGCCAGGTAGGTCTCGATCAGCCGAGCCGTCTCCCGGATCACGAGGGGGTGCAAGATGGATTCCAGACGGCGACGGGCCGCGGCGTCCTGAAAGACCCACCGACCCAGGCGCCGGCGGTCGACCCGGCCGTCGTCGTTCAGGATGTCCCGACCGAAGGCGGCGACGACCGCCTCGTAGGCCGCCCCGCCGGGCGCCAGGAGGGCATGGACGACCCGGTCCGAGTCCACGACGGCGGCGTCAAAGTCGGCGGCCAGGATGCGGGCCACGACGCTCTTGCCCGTGGCGATGCCGCCTGTCAGGCCGATCAACCGGACGCGGCGGTCTCGGGTCCTACCCACGGCGGGACCTACGGGGGCACCCCCGTTTTCTCAGCGGCCCCATCATAGGGGGACGCCCTCCGGAGGGCAATCCGGCAGTCGGACGGTGAGGCGGGAGGACGTTCCGACACGCCGTGCCTACTCGCCGGTCTGCCGCACGGCCGAACCGCCGGTTGCCTGACTGCCCTCCTGCCTTTCATGTAAAATACCCCTGCGCCCCTCGGCGCACCCTTCCATCCCATCCGTCCGAGCGGTAGAGTCGGTCGATGGGCACGCTCCGGTCGAATCGGGACACCCGGTGGACCGAACGGGTCGTGACGCCCCTCCGTCTCCAGGAGGACGCCCCCTTCGATAACCTCCTGCGACCCCGGAACCTGCGGGACTTCATCGGTCAAGCTAAGCTCAAAGAGAAGTTTGAAATTTACGTCCAGGCCGCCAAGGCCCGGGGCGAACCCTTGGACCACGTCCTCCTGTACGGCCCGCCGGGCCTGGGGAAGACGACCCTGGCGAACATCCTGGCCCATGAGATGGGCGTTCAGATCAAGGTCACGTCCGGCCCGGCCGTCGAACGCCCCGGCGACCTCGTGGCCATCCTGACGAACCTGGAGCCCGGGGACATCCTGTTCGTCGACGAGGTCCACCGCCTCCATCCGGCCTGCGAGGAGGTCCTCTACCCGGCCCTGGAGGACTTCCGGGTCGACATCGTCCTGACCCAGGGCCCCAACGCCCGGACGATCCGCCTGCAACTCCCGCGCTTTACCCTCGTCGGGGCGACGACCCGGATCGGCCTCCTGACGCCGCCCCTCCGGGCCCGGTTCGGGATCGTCCATCGCCTCGACTACTACACGGCCGAGGAGCTCCGCACGATCCTCCTGCGGTCGGCCCAGATCCTGCAGGTCCGCCTCGACGCCGACGCCGCCTACGAGATCGCCCGGCGGGCCCGGGGGACGCCCCGGATCGCCAATCGGCTCCTCCGGCGGGTCCGGGACTTCGCCCAGGTCCGGGCCGACGGCGTCATCACCCTCGACGTGGCCTTGAAGGCCCTGGACCTCTTCGAGGTCGATGCCTACGGGTTCGACGACGTGGACCGGAAGCTCATGCTGACGCTCATCGAGAAGTTCGACGGCGGCCCCGTCGGCCTGGGCACCCTGGCGGCGGCCATCTCGGAGGACAAACAGACCATCGAGGAAATTTACGAGCCCTACCTGATGCAGATCGGCTTCCTTAAGCGGACGCCCCGGGGCCGGGTCGCCACGCCCCAGGCCTTCCGGTACTTCGGCTACACGCCCCGGGGACCGGCCGCCCACCAGCCGGGCCTGATCCCCGGGGAATCGGGGTAGGGGGATGGCGGATTGCGAATTGTGCATCGGGTCTCGGGTGCCGAGGGTCAGGTCCCGCCTCCCGTATCTCGGACTCCGCCTCCTGCTCCCCGTCCTGACCGGGTGGTTCGGGGTGGTGCCCGCATACGCCCAGGGGTTCGTCTTCCGGGCCGGGGTCGGGGTCGTTCAGCCCCAGGACATCCCGAGGACGACCTGGGCGACGGCCGAACTATACTACTACCCGGACCCCCACTGGGGCCTCGGGTCCGACGTGGGCTTTTGGGCTCAGACCGAACGCCGTTGCGAACTCATCCCCTTTCCGCCGAGGGACCCTCACCTTTTCTGTGAGGACGTGCAGTTTCGGGACGTGACGGTCTCGATCAACTTCGTCGTAGAGACGGCCATCCGTCGGACCGTCCGGCTGTTTGCCGGGGGCGGCTTCGGGTCCCACGCCCTGGATGCGAGTTCCGGCTCCCTGCGGTTCGGGTTTGGGGACTCCCCCATCGGGGGGAGTGACATCCGGGTCGGTTTTCAAGTCTTCGGGGGTCTGGACGTGCCCCTCTCGAAGGGGTGGGGCCTCTTTCTCATCGGGCGCTACGACGGCGTGGCCGACGTCGCCCAGTGGAAGGCCTACGGCGGCCTGCGGATTCAATTCCAGGGCGGACCCGGCCGGGTCCCGCGCGGGCCCCTCCCGCCGCCCGAACCGGAACCGTAGACCCGGTCGGTCCGACGGTGGAGGCGGCGAGAATGGAGACTCGATGGGCCCTGATCACGGGGGCCAACTCAGGGATCGGGGAGGCCTTTGCCCGGGCGCTGGCGGCTCGGGGCTGGTCGCTCCTCCTGACGGCCCGGGACGAGGGGCGTCTGGCGGACCTGACCCGGGCGCTGACGCACGCCCATCCCGCCCAGTCCTTTGCCTACGATTCGGCCGACCTGGCCAACCCGGCGGCCCCGGGTCGCTTGACCGACTGGGCGACCCGGACGGCCGGCTTCGTCGAGTTCCTCATCAACAACGCCGGGTTCGGCAGTTTCGGGCCCTTCCACGAACTCCCGGAGGACCGGGAGGTCGAGATGGTCCGGGTCAACGTCGAGGCCCTCACGGAGCTGACGTACCGCTTCCTCCCGCCCATGCTCGAACGGGGCCGGGGGACGGTCCTGCTGGTCGGCTCGGTCGCCGGATTTCAGCCCGTGCCGTACATGGCGACGTATGCGGCGGCGAAGACCTATGTGGAACGCTTCGGCCTGGCCCTGTGGTACGAGGTCCGCCGACGGGGCGTGCGGGTCTACGTGCTGGCGCCCGGCTACACGGCGACCCGCTTTCACGAGCGGGCCCGGATGGCCCGACGGCCTCCGTTCCGGGCCCCGGTCGCCACGCCCGAATCGGTCGTCGCCGAGTGCCTGCGTCAGATGGAGCGGCATCCGGACCGATGTCTCATCGTGCCGGGCTGGACGAATCGGCTGATGTACCGGCTCGTGGGGTGGTCCCCCCTGTCCCTGGTCGTCCGGACGGCGGGAGCGATGTACCGGCCCCGGGGGCGACAGGGATGACATGGAACGCCGTCGGATCTACACGCCGGACTGGACGGTCTTGGAGGAATCCGGCCAGGTCGTCTGCCGGGGACCGGCCGTCGAGCGGATGCGCCGGGTCCTCCGGCTTCGGCCCGGCGACGCCTTAGAGGCCCTCCCCGGCGACGGCTGGCTGTATCACGTCCGGGTCGTGGCCTTTTCGTCGGACCGGCAGGCCGTCCTGCAGGTCGAGGCGAGGGTCCAGCCCCCGACGGAGCCGACCCGGCCGGTCTATCTCGGCGTCGGTTTCCTGAAACACGACCAGCTCGACGAAGTCCTCCGGCAGGCGACCGAGCTGGGAATCACCCACTTCGCCCCCCTCCTCACGCGCCGGACCGTCGTCCGACCCCAGCCGGAGCGTTGGGACCGGCGGTACCGCCGGTGGCTCCGCCTGGCGGCCGAGGCCCTGGAGTCATCGGGTCGGACCCGTCTGCCCGTCATCTTCGAGCCGATGACGCCGTCGGAGTTTCTCCACCGGGTCCCCCCGTCGGCCGTCGTCCTCTGGTTGGTCGAGCCCCGTCATGAGCGGCCGGGTCCGGCGCTGTGGGAATACCTCCACGGACGTCCGACGGAGCCGCCCGGCGGATGGGCCCTCGTCGTCGGCCCGGAGGGCGGATGGGACCCCCAAGAACTGGACGCCGTGGCGGACCCCCGCGTCGTGTGGGTCCACCTGGGTCCCCGGACCCTTCGGACGCCGACGGGGACCCTGGCGGCCCTGGCCCTCCTGATGGAGCGGACGGCCTCTCGTTAGGGGTCGGGGAGCGGACCTCAGCCCGACATCCGGCCCAAATCCTTAATCCTTCGAGACGACCCGGGCCTTGATCTTGGGGCGCCCCCCCTCGATGGTCACGTAGAACTCCAGGGGACGGTCGCCGACCTTTTGCCGGATGGCCTGGGCCTGGACCTCGACCTGCTGACGGAACCGCTCCTTGTCCAGTCGGACGTCCTGACCGACCTGCCGGTAGGCCTGGACGAACGCCTGATACAGGCGCTCGTAAGGGTCCTCGGCCGGGGGCGACGGAGGGGGCGCCGTCTCGGCCGGGGCGGATGCGACCGGCCGCGGCCCCGGCGCCTGCATGGCCCGCCGTAGGACCGAGGGGTTGTGGACGCCCATCGCCGCCAGGACGGCCATGCGGCCCTGCGTCTCCATCAGGTGAAGCCACTTGTTCCAGCGCTCCCGCAGGCTGTTGAACCGATAGGCCAGATTGGAGAAGACAAACTGCTGGGCGACCCGGAGCTTATAGCGGACCGGGAACTGGCGGATCTGGTGACTGAGGTCGTCGGTCTCCTTGTCCGGCGGGTGCCGCTGGTCCGGACTGCCCATGAAGAAGAGACGCCACTTCACGTCCAATTGGGAAATGGCCTCCTCCAGTTGGGCGAGGGCGATGTCGGCCTCATCCCGGCCGGTCTTTTTCGTGTCGGCCATCCTCGGCTCCCGGGGGAGCCCGTCTCAGTCGTTCGGCTCGGGCTCCGCCAAGTAAAAGAATAAAAGGGGGAGCCACAGGCCGGCGCCGTAAGGCACGGGTCGGCCTTGGATCCAGACTTCCTTGCGGGGCCAGGCCTCGATGGCTTCGTAGGCCGCCTGGAGGTCCCGGACCTCGCCCACGTCGAAGTCGGCCCAGTAGGTCCGGAAGCGGCTCGTCGTGACGGTCCGGACGATGCGGTCCCGCAAGACTGCCGGGACCTCCCAGACGGCGTCCGGGGCCGCCTCATCCGAGGGCAGGGGGTGACCGAATACCAGCGTCACCCGGACGGGACGCCGGTCCGTCTCGGGCCGGAGGAGGCGTTGAATCTCCTCCTCGACCTCTGGACTCAGACGATACGTCTTCTTCGCCATCCCGACCGACCCCCAGTCGAATCGGATGCAGGATACAAGATGCAAGATAGGGGATGCAAGATACGAGGTCCGGACCGCATCCGTAGGGGCAGGGCTTGTCCCTGCCCATGTCATGGGACTCCAGGGGTTGCCCCATGAAAGTGTCCTACGGTCCGGCGGTCGTCGCCTTGACGCCCGTCGGGAAGGATGGGATACTGATGAGGCCGCCGCCGCTTTCTGGCCGGTCCCGGCGGGACCGACATCGGAGAGGCATCCGTGGGCCGAAAGCGTTGGACCCGTAAGCAGATCAAGCACTACGAAGAACCGACCTTTAAGTTCCTGCGTCTAATCCTCACGGGGTGGCAGACCCATCCGGGATGGTGGTGGATGACGCTGGCCCTGGCCATCGGCGCCGTCTTCACGTGGGTCGTCTGGGACCAGCGGGTCGAGCGGCAGGCCCGACCCATGATCGACCGTGCGATCCAGGCCGCCCAGGACCTGTCGAACGACCCCCCGGCCGACCCGAAGGCCTATCAGGAGCGTTTGGAAGCCGTCACACGGGACCTCGAGCGGCTCCTGCAGGAATTCCGGGACCCCCGCCTTCAGGCGTACGGCACGTATTACCTGGCCAGTCTGTATCTCCGGACGGACCGTATGGCCGAGGCCCGACGCCGGTTCGAGCCGATCCGGGACGCTCCCGAGCCCATCGGTTCCCTGGCCCGACTGGGCTATGCCCAGAGCCTGGCCGGCCTGAATCGCTACGGAGAGGCCCTGGAGGAACTCCGACGTTTGGAACAAAAGAAGCCTCGGGCCGTGCATGACGATTACATCCTCTACCTGCGCGCCCGCTGGCTCCTGGCCCAGGGCCGAACCGACGAGGCCCGGCAGGCCCTCGAACGACTGGTCCAGGAGTACGGCGGGTCGCCCCTGACGGCCGAGGCCCAGCGGCTTCTGGGTCGCCTGACCCCTGCGGCGGAGACGGCCTCATGACGGTCTGGACCCCCTGGACGGTGTTTCAAGCGGTCCAGCCCCCGCCGGGGGCCGGGATCGACCTGTGGGCCATCCTGCTCCGGGCTTCCTGGGTCTCCAAGGGCGTCCTCCTGATTCTCCTCGTCTTTTCGCTGGTCTCCTGGGCCATCATCGTCGGGAAGGCCTTCGTGTGGTGGCGTCTGAACCGGCTGGACGACCGGTTCGTCCGGCTGTTCCATCGGACGAACGACCCGGAGGTGCTGTACCGGGAGGCGTATTCCACGAAGGCCAGCGGGTACGCCCGGGTCTTCGTCCAGCTGTTTCAACAGCGCCGGGCCTGGGCCCAGGCGGCCCCGGACCGGGCCCCCGACTGGCGGCGGGACCTGGAACCGGCCGTCGAACGGACGGTCCACGAGGTCTTGGAGGACCTGGAGCGGCAGTTGGGCTTCCTGGCGACGACGGCCGGCGTGGCCCCCTTCGTCGGCCTCTTCGGGACCGTCCTGGGCATCATCGCCGCCTTTGAGTCCATCGGCCGCTACCGGACGGCCGACCTGTCGGTCGTCGCCCCGGGGATCGCCGAGGCCCTGGTCGCCACGGCGATGGGCCTGGCGGCGGCCATCCCGGCCCTCATCGGCTATAACGTCTTTGTCCAGAAGAACCGGCGCTACCGGACGGAGCTCCGGGACTTCGGGTCTTACGTCCTGGACCAGTGGACCTTCCAGCAACGGCTGGCCGAGACGGCCCCGCCGGCCAAGGCGGCCGAGGCCCGTGTGTCCGAGCGGCCCCTCCGGTCGCCGGGATGAGTCCAAGTATCGGGGCGTCGGGGCTGGGTCGGTGGCCGACCCCTGACACCGAACGGGGGAGCGGATCGATGCCGCAAGTTCGACAGTCTCGGGACGAGGACGACGTCCTGGCCGACATCAACGTCATTCCCCTCGTCGACATCGTCCTGGTCCTGCTGATCATCTTCATGCTGACGGCCCCCTTGCTCCAGCGGACCATCGACGTCCAGCTCCCCCGAGCGCGTTCGGCGAGCCTGACCCAGGAAGAGCGGATGGTCGTGTCGATCACCCGGGAAGGCCTGTACTACTTCGACCGCTTCCCCGTGGCGGCCGAACAGCTGGAAGACTTCATCCGGCACGGGGCCCCGGCGTGGAAGGACCGGTCCGTTTACGTGCGGGCCGATGCGGCCGTCCCCTACGAGCGGGTCATCCAGCTCTTGGACGCCCTGCGGCGGTACGGGATCAGCCGGGTCGGTCTGTTGACGCGGCCGTGGACGCCCGAGGGGAGACCATGAGCCTGAGCGGCGCCGGCCGGCGGGTCGGGTGGGTCGTCTCGGTCTTGCTTCACGTCTCGGTCCTGATGGCCTTTGCCCGGTGGGGTGGGCCGGCGCTTGCGCCGGGTACGGTCGCCCGGCTGGGCGGCGGGGGCGCCTCGATCCGGGTCGACCTGCTGGAATCGGTCGGTCCACCGGGGTCGCCGCCGCCCGTCGTGCCCCGTACGATCCGTAAGTACGAGGAAACGCCCCCGGCCCCGCCGCCCCGGCCGGACGACATGCCGGAGCTTCCCGAAAAGACGTCGGCCCGGAAGCCCCCGCCGGAACGTCCGACGGTCGCTCCCAACGTTCGGGCTCGGAAGACCGACCGACCCGTCGCGCCGCCGGTCCCGGCCCCGACGGCCGCCGAGCGTCCCGGGGGGACGGCCGTTCAGATGGGGATCGGGAGCGGCACCGGCTCGGGCGGCGAGGAAGGCCTGAGCGGTATCGTCTTCCCCTATCAGGACTACGTCCAGGCCGTGAAGTGGCGCATCCGAACGAACTGGCGCCCCCTGATCCCGCCCCGGGGCGAGGCGGCCGTCTACCAGGCCCGGGTGTTCTTCACCCTCAATCGGGCCGGTCAGGTCATCGAGTTCAAGGTTTTGGAATCCAGCGGAGACCCTCAGTATGATATGTCCATCGAGCGGGCCGTGCGTCTGGCGGCGCCCTTTCCGGCTCTGCCGCCGGCTTACGCCGGGGAGACCCTCTCCTTCGACATCGTGTTCCGGTACAAGCCGTAGCCCGGCGCAGGATGCAAGATGCAGGGTGGCAGGATGCGGGATGTAAGATACGGGATCGGGGGGTTCGGGATGGGGGCGGTGAAGTTTGAGGGTGTCCGACCCGTCCGGCTTCCGAGGGGTCTCTTATCGGGTGTCCTCCTGGGGATGGCCCTGGTCGGGTCCGGGACCGTGGCGTGGGGCCAGGCTGTCGTGTCGGACGTCATCGCCGCCGAGGGCTTCCAGCCCTTGCGGGTCGCCGTCCCCCGGGCCTGGACCGTCCAGGCCGACGCCGAGCTCGTCGAATGGGCCGCCACCCTGCGGAAGACCCTGGCAGACGACCTGGCGTTCAGTCGCCTCTTCACGCTCCTGCCGGAGGCCGCCTACGACGCCCTGCCGCCCTATCGGGGCGAGACCCCAGACGTGACGCCCTGGAAGGCCCAACAGGTCCAGTTCCTGGTCCTCCTGAAGGTCGGTCGGGACCAGCGACAGGTCTGGGCCGAGGCCCGTCTGTGGGACGTAGCGACCGACGAGCTCCGCCTCGGGCGCCGCTATACCTGGAATCCCAAGCTCGTCCGCCAGATGGCCCACCACTTCGCCGACGAAATCCTGGCCGTCCTCTTTGGGATCCGGGACCGCATCTTCACCTCCAAGATCGCCTTCTCCTCGACCCGGGACGGCAACCCCGAGATCTACATCATGGACTACGACGGGGAGAATCAGACTCGCATCACCCGCAACGATTCCGTAGACCTGTTCCCGGACCTCCGGCCCCGCCACCACCAGATGGTCTTTACGTCCCTCCGGCAGGGCCTCTCGGCCCTGGTCCTCTTCGACCTCATCACCGGCCACCTCCGGACCCTGGTCGACCGGGGCGGCCTGACCTCGACGCCCCAGTGGTCCCCCGACGGCCAGCGGGTCGTCTTCGTCGGGGCGATGGACGGCAACGCCGAGATTTACGTCATCAACGCCGACGGCACGGGCCTCCGGCGGCTGACGTTCTCGCGGGCCATCGAGAGCTCGCCGACCTGGTCGCCCTCGGGGAACCAGATCGCCTTTACGTCGGACCGCTCGGGACGGCCCCAGATTTACGTCATGGACGCCGACGGCGGGAACGTCCGCCAGCTGACCTTCTTCGGGGAGTACAACGACCGCCCGGCCTGGTCGCCCGACGGGGCCCGCCTGGCCTTCGTCTCCCGCCAGGGCCTGATCTTCGATATCTACGTCCTGGACCTGATAACCAATGAAGTCATCCGCCTTACGGAAAATCAGGGAAGCAACGAGTCCCCGGCGTGGGGACCCGACGGGATTCACCTCGTATTCTCATCGAATCGTACGGGCTGGTTCCAGATCTACACGATGGACCGGTGGGGCCGGGACGTCCGCCAGCTGACCCACGTCGGGGACAACAAGACGCCGACGTGGCGACCCTT
>FWWL01009343.1_pt1 | contig 11972 bp, 10 predicted proteins | sample 2228331 | NCBI WGS metagenome assembly FWWL01 (sample SAMEA103939775, study PRJEB20133) | metagenome | reverse complement strand
AGTATTTCAAAGTCGCTGCCGGTTCCCGATCCACCTCGGCGCCTGCGCCTGGAAGCCCGTCCGCGGAGTCGGGGGTGCCGCTAAAATGGCCCCATGAAGGCCTTCCGGATCCTCTGCCTTGCTGCCTCTGCAGTTCTGAGTGCCCAGGAGCTCTATCAAATGCCCGCAGCGCGCATCGAAACGCGCTGGGCCAGTCCGGAGAACCCCGCCGCGGAAAAGGGTGCGGGCGGCAGGGAAAACGCAGGGCGAAAAGGCCGTCCCTTTATCTCGATCCCTGCCGGCGCTGAAGCCGTGCTCGCCCAGGCGAACGGCACGAGCGGCACCGTGCGCCGCATCTGGCTGAGCTTCGGCGAGCGCTCGCCGCGCAACCTCCGCGGGCTGCGCCTGCAGATGTTCTGGGACGGGGCTCCGCAGCCTGCGGTCGATTCGCCCCTCGGGGACTTCTTCGGCCACATGATGGGGCGCATGGCGCCCTTCCAGTCCGCGCTCTTCTCCAGTCCCGAAGGCAGAAGCTTCGTCTGCCATGTCCCCATGCCTTTCCGGAAAAGCATGCGCATCGTCGTGCGCAATGAGACGGGCCGCGAATTGCCAAATCTGTATTATGACGTGGACTACACGGTTGGCGATCCTCACCCGGAAAATACTTTGTATTTTCACGCCTGGTTCCGCCGGGAAAATCCCACCACTCTGCAAAAGGATTTCGAATTCCTGCCCCTGGTCCGCGGCCGCGGCCGGTTTCTCGGAGTCATGTTCGGAGTCCAGGCGGACCGGCAGAAATACAGCTACACATGGTGGGGCGAGGGCGAGGTGAAGGTCTATCTCGACGGCGACCGCGAGCTGCCGACTCTCGTGGGAACCGGAACCGAGGACTACATCGGCACGGCTTGGGGCCAAGGGCGGTTTGACAACCTGTACCACGGCTGCCACGTGGCTGACAACGAAAAAGTGCAATACTCCTTTTACCGGTTCCACATCCCGGATCCGGTCTGGTTTTATCAGGAAATTCGCGCCACGATTCAGCAGATCGGATATCTGAATCCGCGCTGGATGGGGCTGGTGCACCAGCTGGGCACGAAGCTCTACCGCGCCGGACCGGGGCTTTCGGAACGGGGTCCTCTCGAGGAAGGGCTTTTCGAGCGGCAGGATGACTGGTCGAGCGTCGCCTATTTCTACCTTGACCGCCCGCAGAACGGGCTTCCGCCCATCCCGCCGGCGGAGGAGCGCATCCGGGGTCTCGATTGATGGCTGCGGCTCCGCCCTTGATATACTCCCATCATCCGGAACCCTGAAGAGGACAGGACCATGACCACCCGTCGCATGGCAATCTCCGCTCTTTTTCTCTGGGCAGGCTTCGCGATTGCCGAGGAATTCCCTTACCAGAAGCCTCCGAAGGAAATCCTCGATGTCCTGCATGCTCCTGCGCCGCCGCAGACCAGCATCAGCCCTGCGCGGACGCATGTGCTGATCTACGAGCGCGAGCTGGCGCCTCCCATCGCCGAGCTTGCCAAGCCCATGCACCGGCTCGCAGGGCTGCGGATCAACCCCGCCAACAACGGCAGGCACCTGCCGCCGCTGACTCTCACGAGCCTCGCAATCAAGCAGATCGACAACGGCGCGGAAACGAAAATCGCCCTGCCGGCGGGCGTGCGGTTTACGCCGCCGCAGTGGAGCCCTGACGGGAAACGCTTCGCGCTTCTCGGCTATTCGCCGAACGCCGTCGAACTGTATTTTGGCTCGGTAAACTCCTCCGTGCTTCGCCGGGTGCCCGGGCTTCGCATCGACGACACCATGCAGGGGATGATCGGCTGGCTGAGCGGCAGCGAGGAAGTCCTGGTTCGCGCCGTGCCCGCCGGGCGGGGCGCGCCCCCGGTCAAGCCTGCTGCTCCCGTCGGACCCAATGTGCAGGAATCCTCCGGGCAGTCCGGTCCGGTTCGCACATATCAGGACATGCTCTCCAATCCCCACGACGAGCGGCTGTTCGACTATTACTGCACCTCGCAGCTCATGGCCGTGAATGCAAGTACGCTGCGCGCCCAGGCGATCGGCCAACCGAGGATCTTCGTCGATGCCGACCCGTCTCCGGACGGACGCTACCTGCTCGTGGAGTGGATCCACAAACCCTACTCTTACCTGCACCCCTACACGGCTTTCCCTCGTGAAACGGAGGTCTGGGACCGCACGGGCAAGCTGGTCCACAAGGTTCATTCCGCGCCGCTGCAGGATCGCATTCCCATCGAGGGCGTGCCGGTGGGGCCCCGCAACGTCTCCTGGCGCCCCACGGAAGGCGCCACGCTCCTCTGGTGGGAAGCGATGGACGACGGCGACCCGCGCAAGAAGGTTCCGTTCCGCGACCGCCTCATGATGCTCAAGGCGCCATTCACGGAAGCCGCCCGTGAGATTTACAAGGCACGCCACCGCGCCCGGGGCATCCTGCATGCCGAGCGCGGCGGGTTGGCGCTGATCACCGAATACGACCGCGACCGCCGCTGGGTCGAGACCGTCCGCATCTTTCTGGACGATCCCGGCGCCGCGCCCAAGATCATCTGGTCGCGCAACATGCAGGACCGCTACCGCAATCCTGGTTCGCCTGTCATGAAGACCCTGCCCAACGGGCGCAGCGTCATGCATCAGAGCGGCGAGTGGATCTTCCTCGACGGCGAAGGCGCCACCCCTCAGGGCGACCGCCCGTTCCTCGACCGCTTCAATATCGAAACCGGCGCGAGCGAGCGCCTCTTCCGCGCGGGTGAGACCGGCTACGAGAGCTTCGCCGCCCTGCTCGATCCGGACGGGTCGCGCTTCCTCACACGATTCGAAACGCCGGACTCGCCGCCGAACCTCTACATCCGCACGCGCGGCAGCAACGAGCGCCGCGCCCTCACCAATTTCCGCGATACCACTCCGCAGCTCCGCGGGATCCGCCAGCAGCTGGTCACCTACAAGCGCAAGGACGGCGTACAGCTCTCCTTCACTCTGATGCTGCCGCCCGGATACAAGGAAGGCGAACGCCTGCCGACCATCCTCTGGGCCTATCCGCTCGAATACACGGACGCCGACACGGCCGGCCAGATCGGCGGCTCCACGCAGCGCTATGTCCAGATGCGCGGCGCCTCGCACCTGTTCCTGCTGCTGCAGGGCTACGCCATCCTGAACAACGCCACCATCCCGATCGTCGGCGATCCCGAGACGGTCAACAACACGTACATCGAGCAGCTCATCATGGGGGCCGAAGCCGCCATCGACAAGGCCGTGGAAATGGGCGTCACGGACCGCGACCGCGTCGGCGTCAGCGGCCACAGCTACGGCGGGTTCATGACCGCGAATCTCCTCGCCCACACGCGCCTCTTCAAGGCGGGCGTGGCGCGCTCCGGCGCCTACAACCGCACGCTCACGCCCTTTGGCTTCCAGAACGAGCGGCGCACGTTCTGGCAAGCCCGCGACATCTACATCAAGATGTCGCCCTTCACCTACGCCGATCAGATCAAGGACCCGCTGCTGCTGATCCACGGCGAGGCGGACAACAACCCCGGCACATTCCCGATCCAGTCCGAACGCCTCTACCATGCAGTGCGGGGCAATGGCGGCACGGTGCGGCTCGTCATGCTTCCTCACGAGAGCCATGGTTATCAGGCGCGGGAAAGCGTCGAGCACGCCATCTGGGAGATGCTCACCTGGTTCGACAAATATGTGAAGAATGCCGGCGCCAGGGCTACGTCCGAGTGAAGCGTAACGGTCCGGCCGCAAGCATCGTCGATCAGAGTGGGGACCGCGGTCCCCGCTCCTCTCCCGCCCATGGCGCGCGCGGCGCCGGGCGGATCAGTCTCCAAATTGGCCGGAGGATCAGGATCAGATGAAAGCGGTTCTTTGTGTGCTGGCTGCCGTGGCGATGTGCGCACAGGCGCAAACCCAGCCCGCGGCGCGCGATTTGCCGACTGTTTCTGCGGATGTGCTCGCTGCCGTTGCCGGCGTGAAGAACCATGCTTCCGTCCTCCTGAAGGAGCTCGACAAGCCGCAGCCCGACCGGCAGGCTGTGCAGGCGCAAGCCGCGGAGGCTGTGGCGCTCGCCAAACAGATCCGCAAACTGATCGAGGAACTCGACGCCTTCTACGGCAGCATGCCGGAAGCGCAGCAGAGCGCCCTGCGCCGCTCCTGGTCGGTTGCCACGATTCTCAACGGCTGCATGGAGTCGGCGCTGGACTCGCTGGAGGGCAACAGCAGCAGCGTGTGGAGCGAAGTCCGCACGGGCGTGGAGTGCGCGCAGCGCCGGGCGGGGCAGTTGGAGGAAGTGCTCGCGCCCTTCCGCACCGGGCGCTGACGGAATCACCCTCCGGCCGGCGCACGGCGGCGCGAGCCGGCAAAGGCTCGCGCTCCCGTAGCCATCGATATCGGCTGCTGCCTGCGGATGCAGCCGAAGCGCAGCCGCCGGCCGGTGTGGGGAACGCGTTTCAGCGTGCCGCGCGCCGCGCTTCGCGGGCGACCGTTACCTGCCCGTCCGCATCCTGAATGCGAAGTTCAAAGGCGCGGCGTGATTCCAGAACTGCCGCAGGAACGGAAAACGATGCCGCCACGGTTCTGTCCACCGTCTCGCCCGCCCGGATGCGCTCCTGAAACTTCAGCACAGGAGTGTAGCGGGGACCTGCCAGAGGGAAATAGGAGAGCACGCGGTCCAGGTCCGTTTGCGACGGCACCAGCCCGCTTGTGCTTTCCCCGTTGGCATCGATGAGATTCGCTTCCACTTCCTTGACCTGAAAGAGCACCCTCGCCGGGTTGTGGATTCGAAGGTCGAAGACGGCCAGGGCAGACTCGGGACCCGTGGAAATCACCCGCACATTCAGCCAGCGCACCTCCAGGCGCGCCTGCGAGCCCCGGTTCCACCAGTAACCGAGGGCTGCCAGCAGCGCCACGGCGCCGAGGCCCGCGCAGCTCCACCATACAACCGGGGGGACGCGAAAACGGCTCACGCGCTACGCCTCCGCGACGATTTCGAGGATCCTCTGCATGCACAGATGGGCCTTCTCGATGAGCGTGCCGTCGAAAACGTGCGTCTCCAGTCCGATGCGCCCCGGATATCCGTCCCGTCCGAGAGCCTCGAAGATCTCTTTCCACGGAAGGAACGTGGGGCCGATGACAAGGCCCCGCGCCTTCATCTGAACGTTGCCCAGGCGCTCCAGCGGCAGCAGCCGGTAACCGTCCGGCCACGCCTGCTCCTGAAAGCCCAGAGCATTCACCGGATCCCAGTTGATCCCGAGCCCCGCGTCCGGCACGAGTTCGCAGATGCGGCGCAGCTCGGCTGCCGTGGCGACGTTGCAGGAGGCTTCGTTCTCCACCAGCAGCTTCATCCCTCGCCGCCGCGCTTCTGCTGCCATCGGCGCCAGCACTTCCGCGACCTGCGGCAGAATGGAGGCGGGATCCGCCACGCGCGTGAATGTGAAAACGCGGACGAGGGGCACCTCGAAGATCTCGGCGGCGCGCAGGGCGCGGCTCAGGTCCTCATGGCGCCGCTCGAAGCGCGCCCGCTCGCGCTCTTCCCGCTGCTGCCGCTGCTCCGGAGTCTCGTTCCGCCGGCGGGCGGGCTCGGTGCCGGGCATCGTGAACTTCAGCATCGGCGTGTTGAGGAAGGACACGCGCAAGCCCGCGGCTTTCAGCTGCCGGGCTGCCTCGATCAGCGCGGATTCCGGCAGAAATGCATAGGTGCCGCCCCCTCCCGGCACTTCGCGAAGCTCCACCCATCGCACCCCGTACTTCTTGCAGAAGGCGATCGCGTCCTCCGGCGAACGTGCGATTTCATCGGTCAGCAGGCTGATGCGGTCCAGACCGATTCGCCCGCCCGCGCGCGCCAAGGGCGCAGCCAGCGCTCCGCCCAGAAACGCCCGTCTGTCCAGCTTCATGCCAAGAGTCTATCAGGAAGGCGTGGATGCTACTGCTGCTGCGCCTGTGCGGGGGCTGTTGCCAGGAACAGCACGCCGCTCGTCAGCGGCGGAAGCGAGAGCAGAACCGCAGTCCAAAGCCCCGCACCGCCCTCGCCGGACACCGTGGACCAGTAGGCGCAGAAGACGACCATTGCCAGAGCCAGCAGCATGGCGCCTCCGGCGGCCGGGTTTCGCCAGGCAAACAGCGAGACGCCGATGAAAATCAGCCCGGGCAATGTCTGCAGCAGCACGTCCCCGATGGACGCGTATTCAGCCACGCCCGATGCGAAGCCGAACCACGCCCAGAACACGCCCCATGCCAGAGACAGGACGCGCGCCACCATCCGCTCCCAGCCGTGCAGGCCATACCAGTTCAGTTGCAGTTGCCTCATCGCGGGAGCCATCGGGAATCATATGCGTCTTTCCCCGCGATGACAAGCAAACAAACAGCGAACCGGTCAACTGCCAGCGCGCCCGTGGCGCGCCAGGATGTCTTCCAGAATCTGCGGAATCTCGAAGAGCGCGCGGTTCCGGTGCCTTCCAGCGGCGGCTTTCATCGGCTCCAGCCGGTTCTCGCCGATCAGGCGCGCAACAGCCTCCCCGGTCTGCCGGTATGACTTCAGGACGATCCCGGCGCCCTGCTGCTCGAGCCATTCCGCGTTGTAGCGCTCCTGCGGAAGCGTCCATGCGTTGCGAACCGTGATCACCGGCAGCCCGCAGTGCAGCGCCTCGGAAATCGACCCCGGCCCCGGCTTTCCCACCAGAAAATCGCTGATCCGCATCCAGTACGGTACCTCTGTCGTGAAGCCAAGCACGTGCTTGGGAAGGCGAGTGCGCCGGCTCTCCAGGCGCGCGCGCAGCGCTTCATTCTTCCCGGCGATCAGGATGAGCTGAACCTCTGCGCCCGCGCGTTCGATGCTGTCCAGAACCGTCTCCATCGCGTCGGATCCGTACCCGCCGAACAGCACCAGCCCCGTCGGCAGGGAGGGATCCAGCCCGTGCTTGCTGCGCTCTGACGCCGGATCCAGTTCCATCGGCTCGTAAAACCGCGGATGGAGGATCATTCCGGAGACGAGAAACACGCGCTCCGGGGGATGCCCCATGGAGAGAGCCTGCTTTCGCGCCTTTTCGGTTCCGCAAATGAAGTATTGCGGCTGACGTTCGATCCAGAATGCCGGCGGATAGTCGGCAAGGTCGGTCAGCAACGTGACGTAAGGCGCGCCGGGCTTTACTGCCTGCCAGGCTTCGAACAGCGCGCGGTTGAAGTTCGGCACCACGCTCACCACCATGTGAGGCGCCGGTTGTCCGGAGCGCTCCTCCCACCACTGACGCAGCAGCCGCACTTCGCTGGAATGATAGAGGCGGATCACCGCCTGCATGAAACGCAAACCCTGCGCGGAGCCGAGCGTCCAACCGCGCCGCAGCATGAGGTTGTAGATCTCCTCCAGATCGATCCCCAGCACCTTGCGGAAGACGTCCACCGGCGCGAGGATCTCCTTGAGGTGGACGAGCCGGATTTGAAAGGGGCGCTGCTGCTCGCGGCACACCAGCTCCAGGGCGGTGGCGGCAGCACGGTGCCCGCCCCCGGCGTCGAAGTAGATGACATCGACCAGACTCATGGCGGGCAGGGGCAGCCTTTCCGGAGGATAACAGAGTCATGCCTTGCCGCCGTGCGCCCACGCGCTGCCTTCGCAGGAGGATCGACTTTCGAACATACGGGGGACGGACCGCCTCCGTCGCGCAGGGGCAGCACAGAAGCTCCAGACGAGGCGATATGCAATTCCGGCAGGCTCTTCCTGCCCTTGTGAGTGAAATTCGGATCCTCGGCGGCGCCCGGATGCAGCCGGGATCTCAGGCGAGCGGCGGGAAAATCGTCACGGAGCGGATGGCGGTGAGGGTGGGATTCGAACCCACGGTACCCGGAAGGGTACAACGGTTTTCGAGACCGCCCGATTCAACCACTCTCGCACCTCACCGTACACCAATGTAACGGATGCCGGACGCGCGCCGCAACGGAGGAGACGCGGGCGGCAGGCAGTGTTGCGGGCGAGGTGCGAGCAGTATGACGCGAGTGCTGCCGTGTCGCTGTTGGCAGCCTCACTCTCCTTTGCGCGGGGCAGCAACGGCAGAAGGCATGCCGATCGGATAGCATTGTGCATCATGAGGAGGCGCACAGTTCTGGGCATGGCGGCGGCTGCGGCGGCACGCGTTTCCGGAGCGAACGAGCAAGTGCGGCTCGGCGTCATCGGCTGCGGCGGGCGCGGACGGTACGTTGCGCGGTTCCTGAGAGAAGCCGGCGCGCAGATTGTGGCCGCCGCCGATGTCTACCTTCCGAATGCGGAGCGGCTCCGCGCAGACTCCGGCCCGGATTGCGCCGTCTACCAGGATTTCCGGCGGCTGCTGGAGCGCCAGGATATCGATGCCGTACTGGTGGCGACGCCCGACCACTGGCATGCAGGCGCGGCCGTTGCGGCTTGCGCCGCGGGCAAGCACGTTTACCTGGAGAAGCCGTTCACTTATTCGATCCGCGAGGGGCGCGCCGTGGTGGACGCCGCCCGGCGATGGTCGAGAATCGTGATGCCCGGCATGCAGCACCGTTCGGCCGAGCATTTCCGCGAGTGCGCCTCAATCGTTCGCGAGGGCGTCATTGGCAGAGTGCATTTCGTCCGGGCATGGAATTGGGTGAACATGACGCCCGGCGGCATCGGGAAGCCGGAACCGGGCGAGCCGCCCGCAGGGCTCGACTGGGATATGTACTGCGGACCCGCGCCGCTGGTGCCGTTCGACCGGAAGCGCTTCCTCGGCACCTACCGCTGGTTCCGGGACTACTCGGGCGGATACATCACCGACTTCGGCACGCACCGCCTCGACACGGTGCATCAGAACATGGGCGCCCACGCGCCCCTGACCGTCTGCGCTGCCGGCGCGCGCTTCGCGCTGCAGGACGCCGGCGAGATGCCGGACGTGCTGATCGTCACCTGCCAGTACGAAGGCTTCGTGCTCCAGTACGAGGGCATGAACCTGAACGGGCTCGGGCTCGGGCTGCGCAGCCCGGGCATGCAATACTACAACGCCCGGGGGCCGCTCGACCGTCCCAACGGGATGGCTTTCTACGGAACGGAGGGCACGCTGCTGGCTGACAGGGTTGGCTACGAGATTCTGCCCGAACTTGCTCCCGGAGCGCCGCCGCCCGCTGGCGCCGCCCCGCGTTTTCGCACGGAGCGGCGAGCCCGAAACGTGCGCGATGCCACGCCGGAGCATGCGGCCGCATTCCTCGATGCGGTACGAGGCGTGCGCCGGCCCCCCGCAGATGCGGAAACCGGGCACAGATCCACAACCGTGGCGCATCTGGGCAACATCAGCCTCCAGACTGGGCTCAAGCTGAAATGGGACGCAGCCCGCGAGGACTTCGACGGGCAGCCGGAAGCTTCCCGCCTGCTCGCGCGTGCGCCGCGCCGCGGCTGGGAATGGGCCACGGGAGAGACGCTGTTGCGCTGATTCTGAGCCGCAATTCCCCAGGATCACACCGGCAGAGTCACGGCACGCGCCACGCACCCCCGCCTGCCGCTGCGTCCGAAGAAGTCTCAGGGCTGGATCCAGCCCGAGCGCAAGATCCAGTAAACAACGGGCACGGAGAACAGGGAAGAATCGACCCTGTCGAGCCACCCCCCGTGCCCCGGCAAGGAGTTCCCGCTGTCTTTCACGCCCGCACCGCGCTTGATGGCGGACTCGCACAAATCTCCCACCTGCCCGGAGACGTTCGCCGCAAGGCACAAGACGACGGCCTGAAGAAGAGTCACCTGCGGAAACTTCCAGTGCAGGAACCAGAGCCCCAGCAGGAGCGTGCCCGTGAGGGAAGAGATGGCGCCCGCCCACGTCTTTCCGGGGCTGAGCACGGGAGCGAGCTTGCGCTGGCCGAAGTTCTTGCCTCCGTAGTAGGCGAACGTGTCGCCGGCCCAATTGATAGCTGTGGCGAACAGCATCCACCACGGGTTCATCACCCGGAGCGACAGGCCGCACTTCCACGCGCCGAAAATGTAGACGATGCCGAACACCGCCATCGCGGCGAACGGCAGAATGTGGGAGAGATTTTTCGCCCGCAGCGCGAAAATCCACATCAAAAAGGCAAAAAGAATCACCGTGAGAATCTCGCTGCCGGGCAGAATCAGCAGAAGAATTCCCGCCAGATAGCCGGCGGGATTGCGGCGCGGGTCGAATTCGAGGCTGTGAAGATGCCCGGCAGCGATTCCCAGGAATTCGTAGTAGCAAATCAGGCCGACCGCGGCCAGAACGGCCAGAAATACCGCGTCCGGGGCGAAGACGACGACATAGAAAAAGAACGGCGTCAGGATGAGGCCGGTCAGGAGGCGCTTCATCTGGCCGTGAGCCCGGGGGAGCCGATGAGAGAAGGCTCGTGAAGGGGGGTGGCGCCTTGCGGATGGATCCCTCCGAAGCGGCGGTCGCGCTTTTGGTACGCGGCGATGGCTTCGAGCAGGGCGAGGCGGTCGAAGTCCGGCCAGAGCGTGGGGGTCACATAGAGTTCTGCGTAGGCGATCTGCCAGAGGAGAAAGTTGGAGATGCGCATCTCGCCGGAGGTGCGGATCAGAAGGTCGACATCGGGCTGCCCGGCGGTCCCGAGATGGGCGGCAAGAGCTTCCTCGTCGACGGAAAGGCTCTCCAGCGTGCCGTTCCGGCGGGCTTCTTCGATCAGCGCGTTGACAGCGTCCACGATCTCGGCGCGCCCGCTGTAGTTGATGGCGAGGTTGAGAATCAGCCCGGAATTGCCTGCCGTGGTGCGGGTGGCATCCTCCAGCTGACGGCGCACATCCGGGGGCAATGCGTGCACCCTTCCGATGGTCCGGAAGCGGACATTGTTTTCCACCAGCCGGGAAAGCTCCCGGTTCAGGTAGTAGCGCAGCAGGCGCCACAGCGTCTCCACTTCGGAATGGGGGCGCTTCCAGTTCTCCGCCGAGAATGCGTAGAGCGTCAACGAGGAGACGCCGAGCCGGGCGCAGGTGTCGACGGCCATGCGGACGGGCTCCACGCCCGCGCGGTGGCCGGCCGCGCGGGGCAGGCTGCGCCGGCGGGCCCACCGGCCGTTGCCGTCCATGATGATGCCGACATGGGCCGGGATGCGCGCAGGATCGAGGGACAAAGCCAGCTCCCGCTCACGGCCGCAGTGCGGCAAGATCTCGAGAAGCGCCCGCATGTCGGATTGCTCTTTCATCTTATCTCAGGGCCGCGGCCGCAACCTTCCGCCCCGGGCGCGCTCTCGCTGGACGAGCGAACGGCTGCTGTAGGATCATCAGGTACGTATGGGCCTTCCCAGTGCGAAGATCGGCGTCATCGGCGGCAGCGGGCTGTATTCCATGCCCGGCTTCTCCGCGCAGCAGGAAGTGAAGCTGGAAACGCCTTTCGGCGACCCCTCGGATGCCTACATTGTGGGCGAGCTGGAAGGCAAGCCTGTCGCCTTTCTCGCCCGCCACGGACGCGGCCACCGCATCAGTCCGTCCGAGCTCAACTTCCGCGCCAACATTCACGGCTTCAAGCAGCTTGGCGTGGAATGGATCGTCTCCCTGTCTGCCGTCGGAAGCCTGAAAGAAGAGCACAAGCCCCTCGATTTCGTCATTCCCGATCAGTTCGTGGACCGCACCCGCGGACGCGTCTCCACGTTCTTCGGCAACGGCCTCGTCGCCCACATCTCCTTCGCGGATCCCGTCTGCCCCGTGCTCATGAAGCTCCTGCACGAAGCCTGCCGGGAAGCGGGCGTGCCCTCCAAGCTCGGCGGCACCTACCTGTGCATGGAAGGGCCCGCCTTCTCCACCAAGGCGGAATCCAACCTTTACCGCAGCTGGGGCATGGACGTCATCGGCATGACCAACCTGCAGGAGGCCAAGCTCGCCCGCGAGGCGGAGATCTGCTACTCCACGGTCGCCATGGTCACGGACTATGACTGCTGGCACCCGGAGCACGACGCCGTCACTGTGGCCGACATCATCCGCAACCTGACCCACAACGCCGAAAATGCAGCGAAAGTCGTTCGCGCTGCCGTGCGCCTGCTCGACA
>FWWL01009341.1_pt1 | contig 11974 bp, 8 predicted proteins | sample 2228331 | NCBI WGS metagenome assembly FWWL01 (sample SAMEA103939775, study PRJEB20133) | metagenome | reverse complement strand
GGAGCACCAGCGGCAAGTCCAACAAGGTGTCCACGACAGTTTTCCATCGCCCCCGATATTGCGCCAACGCGTAAGCGGATGGGACGCCAATGAGCAGGCTAAGGAGGGTGCTGATAGTGGCGGTCGCAACAGACAGTTTCGTGGAAAAGCGCAGTTCTTCCGAAAGGATGGCAGCCGCAATGTTTCCCACACCTGCGTAAATTGCACATGCCAACACAACGAGCAAAAGAAGCCCCAAGTAGGCAGTCAACGAACCAACACACCAAAGCCAAAAGAGGCGATTGCTTACGGGTTCTTTTTGGGCAACCATTCCTTATGTGCCTCCGCTATTGGTGCAAGTATTCGTTGCGGCTACCGTTGGCGATGGCGGGGATTGCTTTTTGAGCCGGTGAGGGTTGGTGGGCGCACGCAATACCCGCAGCGAGCGTAGCAGGCTTTGCCCTCGTTGGAGGCTAAGAAGTTGACAAAGCGTTGGGCTTCTTTTTTGTCGCTTGCGAACACCGTGACGCCAGCGGGAATGTGCCGCACCCGCAAAACTTCCGGCGGGATGGGCACAATGTCCATCGGCGTGTCGGGATACCAGTAGGCGAACACATCCCAACCGATAATGGCGTCCACCAATCCCAACTTGAGTTGCACGGCTAAATCGGCGCAATCCTTCGCTTCCACCACGATGTTGGGGCGCACCTTTTCCCATAGCCTGGTCTGCTCCAAAATCTCCTTCGCCACATCGCCCAAGCAAACGGAACTGGGCGCAGCGATGCCCACGCGGATGCCCGGCTTTGTCAAATCTTGGAGCGACTTGATGCCCTTGGGGTTGCCTTTCGGGACATTGATGACGGGCGTCAGCCAGCAAATCACTCGGATGGACTTGGGGTCAACGACGCCTTCCTTGACGGCTCTCTCCATGTAGTCGTCGCTGCCGGGCACATACACATCGCCCTTGCGGGCTAACTTCATTTGGGACAACACGACGCCCGAGCCACCGAAAGTGAGCCGCACCTTCACACCGTAACGCTTCTCGTAAAGGCGAGCGGCTTCCGTCAAGGGTGGCATGTTCGCTGCGCCTGCAAAAACCAGCAACTCCTTCGCAGGCTGCCTGCGGCTGCTTTGGTTGCTTTTATTTTGGGCGAATAGCACGGTCACCCCTGTCAGCGCTAAAATCAGAGCCGAAGTCAGCAGCCAACCCGAAAGGCGCATCCATCTTTGCACCTCCGCTCTACCAGAATGCTGTTGCCATAGCCATTAACGCATTAGCGCAAGGGGAAAGTTCCGCACCACACTGGAACGGAGGGATAGCAAATGCTTTTGGGCGCACTATTTGACTTAGACGGTGTCTTGGTGGACTCGTCACAGTTCCACTACGAAAGTTGGGTGCGGCTGGGAGAGGAAGTAGGGTTCGTGATGACGCCCGAGTTCTTCCGCCGAACTTTCGGGCAACGCAACGATGCCATCATCAAACAGTTAGTGCCTCACGCAACCGAAGAGCAAATCGCTCAATGGGGCGAACGCAAAGAAGCGCTGTATCGGGAAGTGGCGCGCGGTCGCTTGCAACCGCTGCCCGGCGCAGTGGAACTCTTACGCGGGTTGAAGGCAGCGGGTTTTCGGTGCGCCCTTGCGTCTTCCACGCCCCGCGTGAACATCGCTTTCGCCATTGAGCAACTGGGGTTGAGCGATGTCTTTCACGCTTTCGTCGGCGCCGAAGATGTCACGAAAGGCAAACCAGACCCTGAAGTGTTCTTGACAGCGGCGCAGCGGATTGGGGTGCCCCCTGAGCGGTGCGTCGTCTTTGAAGATGCCGTTGCCGGGGTCATCGCTGCCAAGCGTGCTGGCATGAGATGCATCGCTGTCACCACCACGAACCCGCGCGAGGCGTTGTCGGAAGCAGACTTGGTTGTGGACAGTCTGGCGGAAGTAACCGTTGAGCAGGTGTTGGCTCTTTTGGCTTAGGAGGCAACGAAGATGAACGACCCAAGTTTTTGGGGCTTTCTTGGGATAGGCATAGGCACAGCGGTGCTCCACGCTTTATTGCCCAATCACTGGTTGCCCTTTGTGGCAGCAGCGCGCGCTTACCGTTGGCGCAAAAGCGAACTTCTGCGCTTCACAGCAGGAGCAGCGGTTGCTCACGCTTTAATGCTTGTGGCATTGGCAGGAGTAGTGGGCTTGGTGGGCGAGGGCGTTGCCCATTTCCTCCACGAACAGGCAACGCGTCTTATCGGCACCATCTTTGTGGGCTTGGCAGTGTTGATCTTCTTCGCCCCAAACCTTTACAGGCATCGCCACATCCACCACCCTGAGTGCGAGCATTGTCACGATGCGGGACAAACCCTTACGAAAGCGGGTTTGTTTGCGGCCTTGGTTTTCTCCCCGTGCGAGGGGTTGCTGCTCATCTTCTTCGCTGCTGCCGTCCGATTGGGTTGGCTCCATGCCATTGTAGTTGCTGCTTTCAGCAGTTTTTTGGCAGCGATGTTGATGGTGCTGCTCGTGTTACTGGGTTATCGCGGATGGGAGCGCAGCCTCGCCCGCTTGCACGAAGCCCACGAGCGCTACTTCGTCAGCGGGGTGCTCTTGGTGTTAGGGCTGCTCCTTCTCTTCGGTCACCTTCATTGAGCCCTCACTACTTGACATGGCTACCTCAAGGTGCTAAAACAAAGATGGCTTGTCATTTGTGCTTTGTGGGAGGTGTGACAAGAATGCGACTGCGGTGCTCGTTTTGGTTGTTGGTGGGGTTGGTGGCTGTCGCCTTGGTGGTGGGATGGCAGCAAGGGCTCACACAGTCTCCCCGCTACGAAACCCGCATCGTCGTCCTCAAGAGCAAAGCCAACTTAGCCGCCGTTTTTGGGAACCGTGCTGCGGTCAAACGCGTGCTAATGCGCACCGCTGACCTGAGTCAACGGGCGTTGATTCCTCAACTGGAGACTTGGCGCCAGCAAGGGGAGGTGCGGCGCTATCGCCGCTTCTGGATTATCAACGCCATCGCGGTAGAAGGGACGGAGCGAGTGTTTGAGGCGTTGCGGCAGCACCCCGAAGTTTTAGCCATCCGCCCGAACCCTGTCATTCCTCACCCCCGTCCCATCCCTTCCCGGCGTATCACCCCGCAGCAAAACTTCACTTGGGGTTTGCAAAAAATCCGCGTGCCTGAGGCATGGCAGACCTTTCAGGTGCAAGGGGAAGGGGTTGTCGTCGGTGTGATTGACACAGGCATTGACCCCAACCACCCCGATTTGCAAGGGAAACTGCGCCCCGTCAACGGTTGGTTTGACCCTTTTGACCCTGGTTCATCTCCTTCGGACTGGGAAGGACATGGGACCCATGTCTCTGGCACAATTGCCGGCGGGAACGCCAGCGGCATTCACATTGGTGTTGCGCCAAAGGCAACTCTGATTGTGGCGCAACTGTTTGACGAGGACGAGCCAGGCACCGCAGCGGAGGACATCCTCTGCATGCAATGGATGATGGACCCCGACGGAGATCCCAACACTAACGACGGTGCCGATGTGGTCAACAACTCGTGGGGCTATTCCCCATCACACTCGCCAACGATGTGGGATCTTCACCGCGATACTATCAACGCTTGGATTGCTGCCCGCATCTTCCCCGCTTTTGCCATCGGCAACGAAGGTCCTGCTCCCCGCACGACAGGTTCGCCCGGCGATTACCCGATGGCGTTTGGCGTGGGCGCAACGGACATCAACGACCGCATCGCCGATTTCTCCAGTCGTGGTCCCGTGTTCTGGGAAGGGATTGGCGACATTATCAAGATGTCTCAGCGCCTGGCGTGGATGTTTACTCGTCTGTGCCCGGCGGCGGTTATGAACGGTTTGACGGAACTTCTATGGCGTGCCCCCATGTCGCAGGCACAGTGGCGCTCATGCTTTCTCTCGCCATCAAGAACAATCGCGACAACGAGATAGATGTGGACTTCCTCAGGCAGGCGTTAGAGCAAACAGCGGTGGACTTGGGACCGCCTGGCAAGGACAACGATTACGGTTCGGGGCGCATTGACGCTTTTGAAGCCCTGCGGAAAATTCCGCCCCCACCCGTCTTCGGTCTCCCGAACCTCGCGGGTTCCCGCATTGAGGTCTCAGTGCCAGAAGCAGTGGTGGACGAAACTGTTGATTGGACGGTGCGGGTGACCAACACAGGGAACGGGAAAGCCGTCATCGTTACGGTGAAAGTCCCCAGCATCCCGCCTAACCTGGCTGACATCACTCCACTGGACGGGGGCACTTTTGACCCCTCGCGGCGCGAGATCGTGTGGAACCTACCTGAAGTAGTGCCGGGGCAAACAATGGCGCTACGATTCCGCACCACTGCGGCTGTGGAGGGCAGCGTGGGATTGGTTGCGCAAATCAGCGCGACAAACGCCCCGACGATCACTACCGACCCCGCCACCCTCACCATCATTTCCCCTGCTGACCCTTACGAACCGAACAACTTGCCTGTTTCTGCTCACGCTATTGACAACCCTACCGACTTTTCGTCAGAGCGCGCTTACTTGGTTGGCGAAGAAGACTGGTTTAAGTTTTCTGCTCCCGCAGGCAAAGCGTTCTGGGTGGAAGTGCGGGCATGGCAATTGGGTTCCACATTGGATGCGAAACTCGCCATCACCGATGCGACTGGACAACCGCTCCCACCCGATCAAGCGCTGATGGTAAACGCCAACTACTTAGGGCGCGACCCCGTTGCGATTGTCAAGGGCAACGGAGGGGAAGTGTTTGTGCAGGTCGTTGCCGACGATAGGGCAGGGAGCGGACAAAATCGCGGCTCTTACATCTTGCGCATTCGGGAAATCACCACGAGCGCAGCGTTGGAGAATTTCGGCGCGGAGGCGCTGATAGGAGCGAACGCTTTGAAAGCCGGCGAAGTGGGGATGGTTTTCGGCAGCCTGAAGAATGCGGGCGCTGCGCGGCATCATCTGTTGGCGTTCCACTTTGCGGAAGGGTTGAGGCTGGTCACCCCTTCGCAAGCGCGGTTCTTCTTGCCTCCCGGACCTCGCCCTGCCGATTCGCCAGCGGAACCGGCGACCGTTCCCGGGTTAGCGGATTGGCTACCTTTCATCGCTGACCCCAACGAAGCAGCGCTTAGCGAACTGTCGCTCCCTCCCAGAGTGCTCCTCAACTTGGGACGCCTTTGGGTGCAAGAGCGTGGCGACACCCTTTTCTTCCGCGCGGAGTTGGTGGGGCGAGTTCTAACGACATTGACGGAAATGACGCTAACCATTGACCTTGATGCGAATGGCGACAAAACCGGCGATGCGCAAGTTCGCTTGACCGCCACCGACCAAGCCCTTTGGGTTGGCAATACCCGCCGCTCCTTAGCCTACTTGACGGTTGGCGAACGCACTATTGAAGTGGGTGTCAAGTGGGCAGATTTGGGCAACCCCAGCAGCCTATGGGTGCGTGCTCAGTTGACGGACAACACCACAGGCACGCAAGATGATGCCCCTGATTTCGGTTGGGCGAAACTGGTGCGCAGCGATGCTCAATTCGCCTTCGGCGTAACGCCCGCAGCGGGAACCGTGTTGGGCGGTTCTTCCTTGACAATTGCCCTCATCGCTGATGCCCGCAAAGCGACTTTAGGCACCTACACCGCTGCCGCTTCCTTGCCCGCTACTTTTAGCACCTTGCCCGCCGATGTCTCTCATTCGCTGCCCGTAGAAGTTGTGGCGGGACCGCCAGCGCGAGCGCAGTTGAGCCTCAGCAGCGAAACCGTGCCAGCGACGGAACCGAGCGTTCAAGCGACGCTGGCGGTCACCGATGCTGCAGGCAACCCCATCGCTAACCAACGAGTGCGATGGACGGTCACGCCTGTTGCTCTTGGCACAATTGAGGGAAGCAGCAGCGTTGAGAAGGAAACCGCTGAGGATGGCAAGTCCACTGTCGTCATCACTCTCACGGGGCGCGTTGGCGTCCTTACCGTGCAGGCAGAAGTGATTGGCACCTCCCTTGTCGCAACTGGAACGGTCAACATCACCGTTGGCGCTCCCGCTTCCTTGACAATCGCCACTGTCCCCGCTGCGGATGCGGAAGGGAAAGTTCTCGTTCCTGTCAACGGCACCGTTGTGCTGCGTGCCTCCCTGATGGACGAGAAGGGCAACCCTGTTGCTCGCACGGACGCTCCCGTCCGCTTCCAAGTGGGCATCGTGCCTGTGGAGGGATTGCCACAAGTTTGGTTGGTGGTTGACGGCGACCGCACCACCAGCGCTCTCCAACTGGCGGATGAAGACGGCACAGTGAACGGTTCTGCCCAAGTGACGCTATCAGTGGGCACCAAAGCGGGGACAATGAGCATTTCTGTCAGCGTGCCTGATCTCCCACAGCAAACGATTACCGTCGTGGTGCAACCGGGCATCGTGCAGCAACTTCGGTTCACCGATGCGCAACAGGAAATTGCGTTGCAAAGTTCGCTCACTGTCCCGCTGGTGCGCTTGGTGGGCGATACACTGACGCTGACGGTCCGCGCGTCTGATGCCCATGCCAATCCCGTCCCCAACCGCAGCGTTACCTTGAGCATCCAGCAAGGGTTCGTCACGCGGTCACAAGTGCAAACGACAGGCGACAACGGCGAAGCAACCTTCTCCGTCACCTTTGATGTGCCCGGCACTCACCATCTTGCCATTGTTTGCGACGGCGTCCGCTTACCGTCCGACTGGAACAGGATGTATCGGGTGCAAGTGTTGCCGAAGTTGGACGATGTGCCCGCTGAGCAAGTGCGAGGCTTAGGTGTTCCGTTCCTGCATCCCCTCGTGCCTACAGGGCAAGAACCGCCGACGGTTAGCGACTTGTTAGGCGTTGACCCTCAAGCGCTGCAAGGGCGCATTGTCCGTTACAACCCCTTGGACCCGCGAGACCCATGGAAGTTCATTGACCCCAACGCTCCCGTCACCACCCTGTCCAGCGGCGTTGGCTTCTTCATCAAGCCGCGCCAAAGCGTTTCCTTCCGACCGCGAACGGGGCGGTTGCCTGACCGCGACACAGTGGAAATCATGCTGCAGACGGGTTGGAACCTCATCAGTTTCCCCATTCCCGTTTCGCTCCCATGGCGGTTAAGCACGATACAAGTTCGCTTTGGCGGCATCACCCAACCGTTGGCGCAGGCGACAACTGTCGTTGCACCCTTCCTGTTCCGCTGGGACAGTGGTGCCCGCACCTATCGGCTTGTTTACGACCGCACCCTTGCGCAAGGTGAGTTTGAGGGCACGATTGAGCCGTGGGAAGCCTACTTCGCTTACGCTTATCAGCCTTGCACCCTCATTGTTCCCGTTCCCTTCAGCGCTCGCAAGGAAGAAGTTCCAGTTCGTTCAACTCAGTGGCAACTGTTCAGCCTTCAAGTGCAGCGAGAGACGGAAAGCGCCACTTTGCTGTTGGGGTTGAGCCAAGACGGGAAGGGAACAAGCGTGGCACTCCCGCCCCACCCGACGGCTCCTCATCGGACAGCGTTGTTAGGGCAAGATGGCACATTGCTGGGGGCTGTCATCAAACCCATCGCTGCCAAAGTTGTCTGGACGCTGACCGTTACGGGTGGCGAGCGAGAGGAAGAAGTAACCGTCAGCGGCGGCAACTTGGCAGCGTTGGGGCGCAAGTGGCGCTTGACGCTCATTGACCCTGTTGCCAACGCTACTTTCTCGTTGCGGACAGGCGCTTACCGCTTCCGCTTGGCTGCCGGGGAGCAGCGGCAGTTGTTTGTGGTGGCAGAACAAGGGCAGGGGCAACCGTTGCGGGTGAGTTCCTTGCGCACCGTCCCCTTGCGCGGTCGCACCGTCGCAATAGAGTTCGGCTTGAGCGCTCCTGCGCGGGTGGAAGTTTCTGTCCAGTCGCTCACTGGGCGAACCGTCCGCCTTGTGGAGGTAGGGCAGTGGCGCTCAGCGGGAACGCACCGACTGGTGTGGGACGGCACAGATGCAATGGGGCAGTTGCTGCCAGCCGGCATCTACTTGCTGCGGGTGCGTGCGGAAGACGAACAAGGGCGCCGAGCCCAAGCCACCCTCTGGTTGCGCCTGCGGTAACAAAAGGAGGGACAGCCATGCGCTGGCATCTTTGGCTCTTGCTTCCTACCGCCCTTTTTGTGTTGATTGGCTGCGGTGGTGGGAATGGCGGACCAACACCCCGTGATACTGAACCGCCCCGCATCTCTGGCTTTTTGGTGCGCATCAGCCCCACACCGCAAGTGACAGGTGCGAGCGTGGATTTGCCTTTCACAGGTGGCGTCGTGCAAGTGCAAGCCACCGTCACGGACCCATCGGGAGTGGCGGAAGTGGTGCTGCGCATGGAGCGAGACGGGCAACCCATTGAAGAGCGCTCCCTCACGCCCGACCCGAACGGAAATGTCGCTGCTCAGTTTTCGCTCCCACCGACAGAACTGCAAGACCAGCGCTACACCTTCCGCCTTCGCGCCCGCGACCAACTGGGCAACCAAGGGGAAGCCGTTGTGGGGACAGCCACCGTCCGCTCCCCTTTGGGCTCCCCACCACCCCCACCACCTTTCTGAGCAACGGTTGACATCAATGGGGATGCTAATGAGACGAGGGAAGGGCTACCTAACTCTTGCCCTTGTCGGAGCAGAGGTTATGAAGTGTCCAAGCCTTCCAACGGGATAAGGACGACATCGCTCTCCCGCCAAGGGGGCATGGGCGGTTTGGGCACTTTCCTGCTGCCTTCAGGGGCGAAGATGCCGAAGATGACAGGGACTTTGTAGCGCTGCTTCGGGAAGGGTGTGTAGCCGTCCGTCAGCACAATGACGACATCGGGCGTCGGTCGCAACCGCAGTGCGGCTTCAATGCCCGCCACCATGTCCGTCCCACCCCCGCCCCTCAACGGTAACCGCAAGAGTTGAGAACTTGTGAACACCTTGATGGGTTCGTAAGGCACGGCATCGCAGGGCAACACGATGATGGGCAAGCGCAAACTCTCCAAAATGCGGCGCACTTCCGCCAACGCCTGCGCCAACTCGCGCTCGCTGATTGACCCTGAAGTGTCCACGACGCAGGTGACGCGCGGGATGAAATCGCCAGACAAAGACGGTGGCAGCATGGGGTCATAAACTTCCGCCCGCCGATGGGGACGGGCAAAGGAGTAGTCCATCCGTTGCCCTGTCCCAATGGTGATAGCGCCTCGGACCTTCCGCTTCAAAATCTCCCGCCAATCCACTTTGGGCGTCAAAACTTCCTCCGCCCACCGCAACCAACCCGCAGGAATTATCCCTCGGCTTTTGTTGTGATGCGCCACGATTTCCTCTGCAACCGCTCGCCGAATCACTGCTTGCTCCCATGTTGTCACTGAAGGGGCTTGCTCCGCATCGTCAGGCAGTTCCCATTCCCGCTTTTGCCCATGCACCCCGCTGCCCTCGTCCCATGCCTTCATAAACTGGCGGGATTTGCCCTTTTTCAACAGCGCATCGTAGTAGAATTCCGCCAATTTGCCGTTGGGCAGGCGGAAGTTTTGTGGCAGCAAAATGCCTTGTGGTGGCTTTAAACCCTCCCACTCCGCATCGTTAATTTCCAAGTCCCCAGCGATGTTCCACAGGAAAGGCTCTGCGCGTTTTTCTTTCGCTCGCTCGCTGTGCTCCCGCAGCCGGTGGCAAATTTCGTGCACCCAAAGCCACGCCAACTCTCTGACAGCGTCTTGCTCCCCACCCTGTTGTCGTCGCTGCAAGACCCAACGGGGGTTGAAGTAAACTCGCATCCCGTCGTCAATGCCAGCAGGGAAAGGGCACGCCTCCGTAATGACCAACCGCGCCGCATACAACGCGGGGGCAAACCAAGGCAACTTTTCCGCTGCATATGCTCGCGCCATTCGTAAAAGCATTTCCACTTCCTGATGCTCCATAGCAGCCTCACGCCCTCTTTGTCAGTTTGAATTTTGCGGTCAGAACGGAAACCCCTACAATCGTCTTGTTCGCCCGCTGGTCAGGAAGCGCGAGGAACCAACACGCTCACGAATTTTTTCAGGGGCGTTTCTTCAAAAGTGCGCCTCGCTACGCGTTGCAACTCTTCCGACTTTCCCCTTTGCTGCGCTTTTAGGACGGCGTGAGTCAATAATTGCCCTCTTGCCACTTGTCGCAGGGGAACGAAAATCGCATCGGTCTTGCCGTCAACAGCGACGCGCTCCGCCAGTTTAAGGAAAGTCAGCATCGCATCAACGAAGCCATCCTGTTGTTGCCGCCGCACTAACCCTGCTGCCATCGTGGAGAAAAGGACATACAGTTCGTCATCGCGCAACCGTGCGACATTCACCGACACCTTTCCGTCCAGCACTTCGTCGGGGTCGGGCACTCTCAGTTGCAGCAAAAATTGAGCGAAAGCGGTAGCGACCCCTCGCCCGATGCACCCTTCCATCAACCGCAAACAGACTTCCTCACCCTCCTGTCCTGGTTTAGGGGCTTTACCCAGCAAATCGCACGATGCTAACAGGGCGATAGCGTAATCCCAAGTGCGGGGCGAAGCAAAAGCGTGCTCTTCGTCCGACGGCGGAGTGCGGGCAAGGTCTGGGCTGCGCCGCAGGAAAGCGGCAACGATCATCTGCCAATAACTGCTCGCCTCGCTGTGGGCATCAGGGTCAATGGCAGGCAATTCAGGGCGTGCAAAACCATCTGTGAGGGCTTGCAAATAGTCCTGCCCTAAAAGTTCCCAACGGATGTGGACGAAACGGTTGCGCAGCGGGGGCGAAAGTTCCCAACCGCCTGTCACAACATCGGGCGGGTTAGCAGCGGCGACGACCCGCACCCCCTTGGGCAATGCCCGAAAGCCCACCTTCCGCTCCAAGATGACCCGCAAAAGGGCGGCTTGAACCGAAGGTGGCGCCGTCGTCAACTCGTCCAAAAACAAAATGCCTTGCCCCGTCGCATCAAAAGCGAAAGTCCACTCAGGCGGAGCAAAATGGACTTTGCCATCATAGTGAACGGGCAACCCCGAAAAATCTGTTGGGTCGTGGATGGAGGCAATCAAGGTGACGACGGGGAAATCGTCCCGGTGCAGGCTTTCCACGAAACTGGACTTGCCCTCACCAGGGTTGCCCCACAGGAGTGCGGGGATGCCCATGTGCCCTTTTGGCGAAGGTGTCTGCAATGCAATCAGTAACTCCTCCGCCCCTTTCGGCATCACCGCCATCTTCTTTCACCTCATTCGTTGAGCCTGCGAATGATTTCGGCGATTAATGACCGCTTTTTGCGGTTTTCCGTCCGCTCCATAAGTCGCTGCAAACATCGTGCCACACCAGTGCGGGTTAATTCTTCATTGCTCAACGCCTCAATGAGCGGACCAACAGCGGTGTCCCCAATTGCTACCAACGCCTCAATCGCTCCCTCTCGCACTCGCCAGTCCCTCAGTGCCTCAAGAAGGGGGTCAACAGCGGGGGCGCCAATTGCTACCAACACCTCAATTGCTCTTTGCCTTGCCTCGCCTTCCATCCGTGCCAATGCTATGATTGCCCCATAGCGCAGTTGCTCGTCCCTCAATGCCTTAATGAGGGGTTTAACAGCAGGGGTGCCAATTCTTGCCAATGCCTCAATCGCTGCCTTCCCCACTCGCTTGTCATCGTCCCTCAATGCCTTAATGAGGGGTTTAATAGCAGGGGCGCCAATTTTTGCCAACGCCACAGCCGCTGCCCATCGCACTTGCTCGTCCCTCAACGCCTCAATGAGGGGGTCAACAGCAGGGGCGCCAATTTTTGCCAACGCCTCAATTGCTGCCTTTCGCACTCGCCAGTCCCTCAACGCCTCAATGAGGGGGTTAACAGCAGGGGCGCCAATTGCTACCAGCGCTTCAATCGCTCTTTGCCATGCCTCGCCTCCAATCCGTGTCAATGCTATGATTGCTCCAAAGCACAATTGCTTGTCCCCCAGTGCCTCAATGAGGGGGTCAACAGCAGGGGCGCCAATTGCTGCCAACACCTCAGTCGCTTCCTTTCGCACTCGCTCGTCCCAGTGCCCCAACGCCTCAATGAGGGCGCCAACAGCAGGGGCGCCAATTCTTGCC
>FWWL01000403.1_pt1 | contig 11977 bp, 11 predicted proteins | sample 2228331 | NCBI WGS metagenome assembly FWWL01 (sample SAMEA103939775, study PRJEB20133) | metagenome | reverse complement strand
GTGCCCACATTTTTTGTAACGTATCACGGACATGACGGTCCGCGGATTCGAACTGATGTGTGCCTTGCGATAGTTCCTGTGTTTCAAACCCGTTCTTAACGCCCTTTGATTCGAGAAGTTCTATTAAATATTTATTTTCTTCATAGTTCCCCTCCGTTCCTGCTGGAGCGGACTGAATATAGAAATGAGTTTCGGATAATTCCTTTTCCTTACCCTCTACGATCAAATTAGCAGCATTGTTTTGCTTAAAAAAAGACGTATCTATCGGAAAATCGAACGCGTTTTGAAACAAAAACTTAAACACCCCGGACTGCTGGTAAGACACCATCACTTCATCGGTTAAATCATCGATGGCATTTGCTTTAAATACAGGACTGTCATAACTACCTACTGCAGAAAATAAATCAGGAAATTTCAGTGTTGTCTTAAGCGCAATAAATCCACCCATCGAAAATCCATCGATTGCACGGTATTCACGTGAAGGAATCGTACGGAAGTTATCGTCGACATAATCAACGACTTCTAACAGATAATCTTCGAACTTACCCGTACCGATACCAGAAACGTCTGGCGGGGGATTAAGCATATTTACACCGAACGAATAGACGACATCGGATACACCAAGTCCGGTATCAACATACACATCACTCGTTACACTCGGGGCTACGATAATCATTTTTCCAATCTTTTTCTGATGTATGAGTTCATCAAGAACTTCTTTTACAGTAGTCTGCTCACGTGATTGATCGGTTCCATTGAAATTGCTAGCCGAGAACCATTCTTGCTCTTGACCTCTAAGTAAATATAAGACGGGGTACCTTGCTTTCTCCTCTTCATACCCTGGGGGAAGGTATATCATGAAATGCTTTTCCGTTTGTAACGATGTCGAGTCATGCGCGACGCGGTTAACCATACTAGCGGTTTCATTTTCTTTATAAAATGTAGGAGTAAATGATTCTTTTTCTAGTAAAGGGGGTATGACGAAGATTGACATTCCAAAGAATATTAATAATAATGCGGACAAACGCCTTATTCTCTCGTTTCTCCTCCTTCGAAAAAGAACCATTCGTATTTCCCCCTGACGATAATCTTTGTTATTCTCATTTTATGAGAACTTTCAAGGGCTAGTACCGTCACATATCCAATATAAAAGGAGTAGCGGATCATTACGGCAAAGAAATACCGCAGATGTTTATCATCAACGGAATTTCCTAAATATAATATTCACTTAAGCTTCTTGTATATCCTCTTTCAATTGCATAGGTTTACCTTTCTCATCCTCTTTCTTCACTAAGGCCTTCTTCTTCCAATTTCCTGTCAAATAATACGATCCCGCCAAAATGTAAGCGAGTACGAAGCTTAACCCAATTCCGATCCATATCCCTTCTGTTCCGATCCAGTTCGAAAGGACGATCACGAGAGGTACACGGAATATCCACAGACTGGTCGCTGTTAATATCATGGACCACATCATATCCCCTGCTCCTCGTAAAACACCTGTAATAATAAACATGAAACTAAAAGGAATAAAGGTGAAAGCAACGGTTCGCAAGTATTGATCTCCTACCAGAATCACAGCTTGATCGGACGTGAACATGTTCATCAATGCTTCACCAAAGAAAAATACGATCGTAGACAATATTCCTGTAATGACAAACGCTAACGCCATACCTGATCGTGTAATCGCAGATACTCTGTCCCATTTTCCTGCACCGATGTTTTGTCCAACCATCGCTGACACCGCCATTCCTAACGACATCGTAGGCAGAAAGATGAAGGCATCCAATCGGGAAGCTGTACCGAATCCAGCAACGACGGTTGCACCTTGTGTATTCACGACACCCATAACGACAACAACAGCCATTGAAACGATCACTTGTTGTAAACCTGCCGGCATTCCCATTTTGACCATTTGTTTTAGAAACGTCGAATATATTTTTGCTTTAATAAATCGCAAAGTAAAGCCCATTTTCTTTCGTTTAATATAGATAACAGCTAGGAAGAAGGCTAACCCTTGAGCTATGACGGTCGCAAGTGCTGCACCAGCGACTCCCAATGCAGGAATGGGTCCTACACCTACAATCAACAATGGGTCTAAAACGACATTGACAACCGTTGCGATAACGAGAAAATATAACGGGGTTTTAGAATCACCTAGTCCACGCATAACAGCACTTAAATAATTATATCCGAGTAACAAAACGAGTCCTGAAAAGAGCACCCACAAGTAATCGTGTGCCATATCAAAAATATTTGCAGGAGTCTGTAACCATCTCAATATCGTCGGACTTAACGCGATCGCGATAAACGTAAGAATGATGCCTCCAATCATTAACCCTTTCGTCGATGTATCAATTGTCTTTTGCAGTGACTCTTCATCATTCGCTCCCTTGTACTGTGCAACCATCGTAGACGTGGCGATTACAAATCCGAATATAAAAGCAAGGAGTACGAACACGACGGGACCTGAGACAGCAATCGCTGCCAATGCGTTAGGTCCGATAAATTGGCCCACCCAAAAAGCATTAATCAATTGATGTAGTGTCTGTAATAGATTCCCGATCAAGAGCGGCATACTGAAAAGCAATAGTTGTTTGAATACATTTCCTTCGGTTAGATTACTTCTAGATTGAGGTTTCATCATTGTGTGTTTCCTTTCATACGTAGAAATCGTTCATCATGTTTATCAGTATACCATTCCCCTACTACAGTGAAATCAACTTTTTCAAGATTAAATATACGTATATCTCCTATACATGATACATATGATGTGGTGTCAGGAGGCATGTACAATGCAGCGTATACTGTATGCATGGATCGTTTTCCTTATTTATATTATAATGACGAGCGGAATCTACTCGGTGTTTCATATCCCTTATTTTTTGTTGCACGTTTTTTTTGGTCTTTGCTTTTATTTTCTATACGGTTTAAAAGGGGCGGTCATTGCTATTGCACTCGTCTTGTTGTTAATGCTCGTCAGTATCGTTCAACTCGTGTTCTTCTCTACGATTCCATTCTCACCTCACTCCTTTAATCTTATCGGTCCTATCGTTCGCAACGTAGCGAACGTCGTGTTTTTTATTCTTGTAGGAAATCTCGGTGGGTACGGAATTGAGGTTATTCGAAAATTCGTATAGAGATCGGCATTAATGTGAAAACTTGGATAGAGACAGACAAGATGAGGTGCAAAGGGATGGGCACATCGAAGGATGTTTTTCTTCATATTGGAAACCGTGAACTTAAACTAAGCAATCCGGACAAGCTCCTTTGGACAGAGCCCCCGATAACGAAACTACAATATGTTACATTCTTAACCGAAATCGCCCCGTTCCTTATTCCTCATTGTAAAAATCGTTTATTAACGACGATTCGTTACCCAGACGGTACCGAAGGGAAGTCATTTTATCAAAAAAATAAACCCCGTTACGCTCCGGAATGGGTGAAGACATTTAGCTGGAACGACGTGAGTTACATTATGATTGATAATGTGGAAACATTGGTGTGGCTTGGTACACAAGCGTGCCTAGAGTTTCACAGTTCGTTTCATTTCGCTAACGACTCTAAACCTACCTCCCTTGTTATTGATCTCGATCCGATGATGGATTCTTTTGAGCCAGTCGCTGAACTGGCGATTCGTATTTATGAGGAAACGAGGAATTTAGGCTTGAATCTATTATGTAAAACTTCAGGAGCAACCGGTCTTCAGCTCTATGCCCCAATTGAATCGAAGTATACTTTTGACCAAACAAGAGATGTGCTCGAATTTCTAGCAAAATACTTTGCGGAAAAATATCCCCAGCTTGTGACGATTGAACGATTCGTCAAACAACGAGGACAAAGGGTATACTTTGATTATTTACAACATTGGACGGGAAAAACGATTGCGACAGTGTATTCACCAAGAGCTAGAATAGGTGCCCCCGTTTCTACTCCTATAGAATGGGACGAGCTAAAGCGAGGGATAAAGCCGATCAACTTCACAATGCTCAATATAATCAATCGTATTCGTCATAAAGGAGATCTTTTTGCACCACTATTAGAAACGAGTCAACAACAGAGCCTCGATCCTATTCTTCAGTTTTTAAAAAATAAATAAATAATAATTAAAGGAGGGAATTAAGTGAGTAATTCCAAAAAAAATACTCGAGATCCAGATGGTTATCCTATATTTAAAGAACGAAGCCCAGAAGATTTTGATGACATTTCTAAAGACGCAAACATTATAAAAAAATCCCGTGATGAAAGTATGACTGAAGGGATAATTGAGTCATTAGCAGGTAAGGAATACGGTGAGGAATCGAAGTAAGCTAAAAAGCACCCGCGGGGTGCTTTTTAATATGGTGTGCCCAATATTAGGTTCACTTATTATTGAATTCTACCCAATACACCCTGCTGTTCCAACTGCTCTACGGCTATAGCAAGAGTTGCAAATTGATAGGTAGGTGACGTATCGCCCGCATTCCCCGGTCCTACGAAAACGGTTTGTACCCCTGCAGATTTCCCTGCTTGAATATCAACGTCACGGTCCCCGACCATGAAGCTGGTATCCGTGTCAACGGAATAGGTCTTAATCAAGTCTCTCAACATACCCGGTTTTGGTTTTCTGCACAGACAGCCTGCTTTAGGCTTATGAATACAAGCGCGAATGTCAGTGATTACGCCACCACGTTCTCCGATTAGGATCTTCATCGTCTCGTGTATTTCAGTTAGTTGCCGTTCCTTCATATATCCCAGTCCGAACTCATTTTGATTGGTGACGATGAAGACATGATAGCCGTAATCGTTTAATTTCTTGATCGCTTCCGGAACACCTGAAATGAGATGGAATTCATTGTAGGTGTTAACGGAATGGCTCTCGTTCACCACTCCGTCTCGATCTAGGAAAAATGCTTTCATATAGTCCTCCTTTAATCCGTCCATTGTACATATAACTTCTCTAATTCTAACTGGATATCCTCCAGCTCCTGCTTCAGCTTATGAACTTTCGGTCCATCCCTTTGAATATCCTGATCAAGAAACAACTTCTCCATTTCCACTTTCTTTTCTTCAAGCAAAATGAGTTGCGTTTCTACTTCTTCGACATTCTGTTTTGGCTTAGATAGATTTTTTTGTGCATAGGGTGATTGAACTTTTACTTTGGCCTGCTCTTGCTTCTTATGTGCCTTGTTAGATACAGCACTGTTATGAGGAGAAGAGACTAGTCCAAAAGTCTGTCTTTTTTGCCATTCTTGTCGATAATCGTCATAGTTTCCGCTATACGTATAGAGCTTTCCATCCCGAATTTCCCATATGGCCGTAGCGATTTGGTTAATAAAAAATCGATCATGTGATATCGTCAGAATCGTCCCGGGATAAGATTGCAGAACTTCTTCAAGTACTTCACGTGACCCGATATCCAAATGGTTTGTCGGTTCGTCGAATATGAGAAAGTTCGTTTCTTGTGCCATGAGCTGGGCGAGACGGAGCCGATTCTTTTCTCCACCGCTTAAATCCCTGCATCGCTTAAACACACTTTCTCCGTAGAAGAGGAATTTCGCTAATTTGTGTCGAGCTTCCCCTTCGGTCACTGGTACTTCTTCACGATAAGCGTCAATAATGGTAAGCGACTCGTCAGGAAAGACAACATGTTGAGGCAAATATCCGATTTTCACTTGACTTCCTAGCTTAATCAGACCATCGTCTTGATGTTCCTGACCTAATATTAGGTTTAGTAACGTTGTTTTTCCAACACCATTTTCACCGACTAGACAGACTTTATCATTGTAGCGAATGAGTCCATTAATCGCGTTAAATAATGGGCGATCAAATTTTTTGGATACTTCCTCTAGTTGCAATACATCTTTTCCGGATCTGGCCTCTACGCCCAACTCCAGCGCCATTTTTTTACGGTCCATCGTAGGACGATCAATCTTTACTATACGATCTAAAGCGGACTGCATCGCCTTCGCTCTTTTATGCATTTTTTCGTTACCACCTTGGATCGCCCACTGTGTCAGTTGCTTAATCGCGGCTTCCATCTTTGTGATTTTTTTCTGCTGTTCCTTAAATTGTTCAAACAAGGCAAGCAGCCTTTCTTCCTTCTGCTTAATAAAGCTAGAATAGTCACCGATATACGTTTCAGCTTTTCCATCTTCGATGTCCATAATCCGCTTAACGGTTTGATCAAGGAAATAACGGTCATGAGAAACGATTAAGATCGTCTTCTCGTACGTTCGTACGAACTGTTCGAGCCATTCAATGGCATTCACGTCAAGGTGATTGGTCGGTTCGTCTAATAATAACAAATCAGGGGTTTCTAATAGAAGTTTAGCTAGCGCCACTTTCGTCTGCTCTCCACCACTTAAAGAGTTAAACGGCTGATTATATTTCTCGATGATTCCAAGTCCGTTGGATACAATATCAATCTTTGCTTCAATCTCGTATCCTCCATTTTGTTCGAACTTCGACTGAACTTTGCCATATTGACTCAGAAGTCGTTCATATTTATCTGCCTCTTCCCACATGTCCGGACTACTCATCTCTCCTTCAATCTTCTTCATTTCTTGGATCAATGCAATCATATCTTCAAACGCCAACTGTAGTACTTCGTACACCGTAATGTGTTCGGGCAACTTCGGTAACTGTTCTAGGTAACCGATCCTTGTTCCCCTCGCAATAAACCGCTTACCTTTTTGTATTGACTCTCTGCCCTCAATGACTTTGATGAGGGTTGATTTTCCGGAGCCATTTACTCCAACGATACCGACTTTTTCATTAAAGTTGATCTGACAACTTAATTCTTCAAGGATTGGTGTTCCCGCGTAATCTTTCGTAATGTTGTTTAACGTTACTATCATCTTATATTATCTCTCCAGTATTCAATAAATTTGTGTATACAAAAAAAGACACCCATCGCTCTCACGACAAGTGTCTTCACCGTTTTATATCATGTTTAAAATCATCATGTTATGACGGGGTTACTCCTGTGGAACCATAGCTTGTTCTTGTATGCAGTTGCATTGGTGAAAAAGGGCAGACTTCCCCCTTTACGAATACATGCATAAGCGATTACAAGCCCAAAAGTCAACAAGAGTCTATTTATAGAAGATATTGACAGATGTAGTGTTCTCACTGGGTAAACCTCCTTTCAATTCAGACGATTATTATTAATTATATACACAATACCTATATATTACCATATTCTTCTTCGTTTGTGAAGAAGCTATTTTCCAAAAAAAGTTAAGAAGAGTGAATAAAGGATAATCGCAGCAAAACTCAAAACGGTTACAACTAACATCATGATTAGAAAACGTTTAATCATTGTTTATCTCCTATAATTCGCTTTTGACAATAGCATCGTCTGATATTCGACCGCCTGTGCGATATGCTGTAATGGATCAGGTGGAATCCAAGTTTTAAGCGGTCCTTCTACGTTGAAACCGAGCGAATGATAAAGTCTGATGGCTCTCTCATTTAATACATTTGGGGTTACTTTTACATAATCGACATGAATATGCTCAAATGTAAAATCGATAATCAAGCTGAAAACTTCTTTCGCATATCCTTTTCCCCAATATATTGGGAGAAGCTTCACATCTGGATGGGAAGTGTTGTCTGATTCCCGTCTTCCTAATTTGGTCTCGCCTAAATAATGACCGGTTAAGTCCGTTACGGCGAGTATGTAATCTTTCTCGGCAACGTCGATATGGTCATATAACGAAGCATACCATTTCTGCATCTCTTCATCAGACTTCGGTAACCCTTTCGGAAAGCCGACATAGCGCATAACTTGCCCATCTCTCCACAAGTTCTGAACATCATCTAAATCTGACTCTTCGATAGGGCGAAGAACGACACGATTCCCTTTAAGTTGAAGTGGATGTACTTTTTTAAGTTCGATCATAATACTCTCCTTACGTTCTCAATCATGATAAGTAGTTTAAACGGGAAATATTAATGTGTACATTGTACCTCATATTTATATATGTATCTATCTTCTTCATTATTCAATTTACTCTATCATTCCCTTGTTTACTTGTGATACACTTGTAGAAGATTCTGTAAATTTGAATCCATTACAATTCTGGGGGGGCATAAACGATGCGCGTGGATACAAAAAATGTGATCTACACTTTCTCGTCAAAGGTACACCCCGTTGCAACTGTTCCACAAAATAGAGAAGTAACGATCGAAACGTTGGATTGTTATGGGAATGAAATAACGGAAGAGTATAGCGGTGATGTTCGTCCGTTAAAAGGTGGTATCAACCCGGTTACGGGTCCTATCTTCATTGAAGGTGCCGAAGTAGGAGACACGCTCGTCGTTGAAATAGTAGATATAGGGCTCGAAGAAACAGGAACAATGAGACTACGCCCTGAACAAGGAGCATTTGGAAGAATTCTTAGTGAAACAAGTGTGAAAAAGATCAATATCGTTGATCGGTGCGTTCAAATAACCGATCAACTGCAAATACCGATTCGACCAATGATTGGCTGTATCGGAGTTGCCCCTAAATCAGGAGAAGTTGGTACGATTAATCCTGGAAACCACGGTGGGAACTTAGATACGAAACTGATCGAACCAGGGACTACCGTATATCTTCCCATTAATGTAAAAGGTGCTTTGTTCGGTTTAGGTGATCTTCATGCCGTTATGGGTGATGGAGAATCCGCTGTTTGCGGTCTCGAAATCGCAGGAGAAGTAACGGTTAGATTCACCGTTATTAAGGACATTCAGGCGAACTGGCCCGTAATCGAAACAGCCAATGCATGGTCTCTCCTCGCTTCGCACGAGTTACTTGATGAAGCGGTAATTGAAGCATCCGAACAGATGTTACAATTCTTACAAGAGCGTGCTCCATTACCAACGAATGATTGGGTACGAATACTCGGGTTAGGTGCGGACTTAGAAGTAAGTCAAATCGTAAACCCAATAAAGACGGCTCGTATGACCGTACCAAAAATGGTAACCGATGCTTTTAACATATCGTTTTAATTACACAAAATAAATCCACTTTGACCTAGCGCAAAGTGGATTTATTTTGCTTTCTTCATGTAATGCATGTTTGGAGCGACAGCACAAGAGAACTCTACAATATGATTTGTTCAACCATCTTTCACCTAAATCAATTGTTAAACTGGCTTCTACAATCAATGTATGTGTAAGAATATAAAACGTACGTGCTCGTACCTACACTTTTTCCCCTTGAACGGTTTCTTTTCTTTTTTCTACGTAGTATTTCACGATAAGATTAATAATGACAAACACTGCAAGTCCGATCGAGACGTAAGTGAATCGTGCTTGGTTCGTTTCGAAATGAAGTAAGTCATACCCCATAAGCGAACAGATAAATACAAATGGAACGTTACCGATAAACGTTGCGAATGAATAAGCCTGAATAGGGATTTGGGATGCTCCAGCTCCAAAGTTAATGAGGTTGGACGGCATAATGGGAAATAACCTTCCCATTAATACATAGAAAAACCCGCTCTTTTCGAGTTGCTTATTAATTTTTACATAAGCCTTCTTCCTTCCCCATTTCCGTTCAATCCATTGATTAAGAAAATATCTCGCAAGTATAAAAGCGATGAGAGCCCCGAGTAGAGATGAGATCCAGCTAAGTAAGAATCCCCACCATAAACCATATAGCATGACATTCACTGTTGCGAGCAATAGAAATGGCATGAACGTAACGATTTGCTGTATGACAATGAATAGCATCGTCATGCCGATAGCTAACCATCCATAGCTTCGAAACCTATTAGCCATGAGATCGATGTCCCTAATCGCTAGCAATTCGCTTTGATCTAATATGTAAACAAGAATGAGCGTTACGGCTATTCCTAGTAATAATCCCCTCTTTTTTTTCATCGATACGCTCCTTAGTTACAACCGCCTATTTTTCATTATCTGGGTATATATCCAATTCATTCAACCCTAACTTACATACTGTATTAGTGTCCCGTATGAAAACACACACCCTTCGCAAAGGAGGACTGGCGCATGTCTGGTATCTGTGGAGATGACTTCACAATCGTTCTCGTTCTATTCATCTTGCTTGTAATCGTAGGCGCAGATGAGTGCTAATTTTTTGATTAAGGCTTAAAGAGATGAAACCATGTGTTTCATCTCTTTTCCTTTTCCTTACTCCGATAATCGGAAGTATGTCCCTGAAGAGGTTGCAATCATAGTCCCCGAGTCATCCTTAACTTTAGTCTCCAGAACAACAATCGTTCTGCCTCTTCTAGTCACTTGCGTTCTTGCCGTAAGCTTCCCTTCCTTACCTGGAGCTAGGAAGCGGATGTTTAAGTCTAACGTAACCGCCTTACTGTTTTCACCACCGACAATAAATACCGTACTTCCCATAGCCGTATCAATAAATGTCGCCGTAATGCCTCCGTGAATCATCTTATATCGATTTCTAAGTTCATCGGTTATGACCATTTCGTGGACGTATTCGTTACTTTCCTCATCCTTACCTACATAACTGAAGTTCATTAGCTCTTCAATAAAAGCTAACGGGCTTGATCTTCTTCTTTTAGCCGCTTGAATCAGTTTAAAGACAACTTCGCGTTCTTTATTCGTCAAGTCTTGAATTTCTCTATAGATTTGTTCGTGTGTCATTATGTAATCATCCTTTTAAATTTTCTCCCTTAACTATATCTTTTTTTTCATAATTCGTCACTCAAACGGAGATGGTAATAAAGGAGGTGACAAGCTTTGAGTAGAAATCCTTTGTTAGTCCCTGGTGCAGGAGAAGCTCTCGATCGGTTAAAGATGGAAGTAGCCCAAGACTTAGGACTAGACGATGATATCCGTGATAAAGGGTATGCCAATATGACGACCCGTGACGTTGGAAGAATCGGTGGAAATATGGTAAAGCGCTTAATCGGGATGGCGGAAGATGAACTATCCCGTCGTAATACCAACTCAAAATAATCACTCTTCATAATAATAAAAGCACGCTGTCGTGACGACACCGTGCTTTTATGCTTTGTTTGTTTCCCAGACTATTAAACTTTCCTTACTATTTTGCGAATATGTGGTTGCCGATAGTAGCCGTAATAGGCTTTGACGTGAACCACGAGCTTGTTGTAATTTTAGGGTTGTAAAACACAAATCCACCATTGGAAGGATCTTGTCCTTCGAGTGCTGCTTTCGCCGCTTTTATCGATGCTTTATCTGGTGTTATGTTTTTCACCTTCCCGTTTCTTGCAGGTCCGAATTGGTATGTACCGTTATAGTTCTGGAAAATAACGTCATAGATTGAATCTGGGTAACTACTGCTTTCGACCCGATTTAAGATAACTCCTCCGACAGCAACCTGTCCATCAAACGGCTCCCCGTGGGATTCAGCATATATAATTTGCGATAGTAGGAGTAAGTCCTCATCACTATATTGTAGTGAGGCAATCGTAGGTAATTCTTCTGGTTGTATTTTAGCTGGAATTTTTAACGAAGTAGCGGGCATTAACGTGATTGACATATCCGCCATGTTATTGGCAATCATCATATCCTCTACTGTCACTCCAAACTTTTCGCTAATCGTTTCGATCGTATCGCCTTCTACAGTGGTGTATAAAAGGTTCTTAGACATTTGTACTTGTTTCAATTGTTGATCCCATTTTACGTGAAATCCAAAGTTTTCAGCAATGAATTTCAAGGGCACCATCGACCTATTATCTTCATTTATCCATACTGGCGATTTGAGTAAAGATCGTTGTCCGTTTACCTCTACGGTCTTTAGTCCAATCGTCATTACGATTGTCATTCCATCTTTTGTAATGGTAATTTCATCATTTTCTGCGTTAAATTCGATTTGTGATCCTAGCTGTTCCGTTACCATTTTAAGTGGAACATACATCGTTCCCTCTTTTATTATCCCTTGTGCTTGCTGCTGGTCGAGTATTTGGTCTTCTAGCTTTATAGAGGCGTTATCATTAGCCAACACAGCTGTACAAACCATCATTAGAATGATAAGGATGACTCCTGCTCTCTT
>FWWL01000010.1_pt1 | contig 11979 bp, 11 predicted proteins | sample 2228331 | NCBI WGS metagenome assembly FWWL01 (sample SAMEA103939775, study PRJEB20133) | metagenome | reverse complement strand
CGCCCCAGCTGTCGCGCGAGCGCGTGCTGATTGCTGGCGCGCTGATAGTCATTGGCGTGCTGGTTGCGCTGTTTGCTTGGGGGTTGCCACCCTTTGCCGGAGGCGATCAAACCACCAACAACGCCTATGTGCGCGGGCGCACGACCATCGTCAGCCCGCAGGTCGCAGGCTATCTCGTCGAGGTTCGCGTCGCCGATTTCCAGACAGTGAAAGAGGGCCAGTTGCTCGCGCGGATCGATGCCACGCCATTCCGCCAGAAGGTGCAACAGGGAGCCGCGAACATCGCCGCACAGCAGGCGACACTGGCCAATAGCGAGCAGAGCCTGCGCTCGGCCCAGGCACAGTTGCAGCTCCAGGATGCGGCTGTGGCCAGCGCCCAGGCGGGCTACCAGAAGGCACAGGCAGATATGAACCGCATCAACGAGCTGGTCGATGAAGGCTCGATCTCCTTGCGCGAACGCGATCAGGCGCTGGCGGCGCTGCGTCAATCGCAGGCCGGCGTAAGGCAGGCTGAGGCTCAGCGCGCTATTGCGGCCCAGAATGTCCGATCCGTCCGGGTGGGTCGCGGAGCGCTGGAGGCTCAAGTCCAAGGCGCCGAGGCATCGCGCGATCTGGCCGCCTTCGAGCTGTCGCGGACGGAAATTCGCGCACCGCGATCGGGTCGATTAAGCGAAATCACCGCGCGAGAAGGCCAGCTGGTCAGCGCCGGAACCCAGTTGATGTACATCGTCCCCGATGAACTTTGGGTGGTTGCGAACTTCAAGGAAGCGCAGACGGAGAATATGTCGGTCGGCCAGCGCGCCACACTGGAAATCGATGCGCTCGGCGGGGCACAGCTGACCGGCCGGGTCCAGAGCATCGCGCCTGCGGCCAGCAGCGAATTCAGTATCGTCAAGCCTGACACCGGCGCGGGCAATTTCGTCAAAGTGCCACAGCGGATCGCTGTGCGCATCGTGCTTGATCCTGACCAGAAGATCGCCCGACGGCTTGGCCCCGGCATGTCCGTAGTCGCCACCGTGCATACCGGGGAGTGAAGCCGATGCGCAGCCGCTTCATCGCCACGCTCACCGGCGCCCTGCTGATTTCTGGCTGCGCGCCTGCCTTGCAAGATGCACCCCGGGGTGCGTCGGTGGCTGCGCCGATCGCTTGGCGCACGCAGCTTGGCGTGCCCGCTCCGGTCGAGGCGCAATGGTGGCAACGCTTTGGCGATCCGCAAATGTCTGCACTGGTCGAAAAGGCTCGCGCGAACAATCCGGATGTCCGGATCGCCGCTGCCCGTGTCGAGCAAGCGCGCGCCACGGAGCGTGGATCACGCGGCTTGTTGCTGCCCTCGCTCGGCATAGGCGTCGATGGCGCGGTTCGGCGAGAAGTGTCTCCCTTCGGCCAAGGACTGGAATCAGTCGGTGTGCAACCGGCATTTCGCGCCAGCTACGAGCTTGATCTCTTTGGCAAGAATGCCGCGCAGATCGACGCGGCCAGCGCCGGCGTTGCCGCGAGCGAGGCCAGTGAAGAGGCAGTCAGGCTCTCCGTGACTGCCGCAACCGCAACTGGCTATATCACGCTGCTGGCGCTCGACGCGCGTCTGATGGTGCTCGAAGATACGGTCGTAGCGCGTCAGCAGGCGCTCAAGTTCGCCCGTGACCGCGCCGAAGTCGGCTATACATCGCAGCTCGAACTCCGTCAGGCCGAAGCCGAATATCAGGCGGCGGTCCAGCTGGTGCCACAGCTCCGGGCACAGATTGCGCGGCAGGAAAACGCGCTTGCGGTGCTGAGCGGCGATCTGCCACGAACGGTTGATCGTGGTGGCACGCTTGATAACCTGCGTCAGCCAGCGGCGCCCTCGACTTTACCTTCCGAACTGCTTCGGCGCCGTCCCGACATTGCGGTTGCCGAGTATCGCCTCGCCGCTGCCGATGCGCAGATGCGGGCAGCCCGTGCGCAATTTATGCCATCGATCAACTTGGGCGCGAGCGCTGGCATCGCGATTTCGGATCTGCTCGCCGATCCGATCAGCTTATGGTCGGTAGGCGGCAGCATCCTTGCGCCGATCTTTCAGGGTGGACGTCTTACCGCGCAGCTGGACGCCACAACTGCACAGCGCGATCAGGCCGCTTGGGCCTATCGCTCGGCGGCACTCAACGCGTTCCGCGAGGTAGACGACCGTATGGCGGTGCTCGCCAATCTCACCAAACAAGAGGTCGCGTTGCGGGCCCAGAGAATGGCGGTGGCAGACGCCTTGCGCCATGCTTCAAACCGATATCGAGCCGGCTATACGGCCTATATCGAGCAAATCGACGCTCAGCGCGCGCTTTTGGGAGTCGACCTGTCTTTGATACAGACCAGAACCGATGAACTCACTACCCTAATTGGTCTTTACCAGGCGGTGGGAGGCGCGGCAGATTAGATGGCGCCGCCATTATCAATGCGAAAATAGAAACCAGAGCACTTGGCAGCATATTAAGTCCCCTAAACAAGCGCGATTTCATAATAGTGAACCATGCCGGATTTGTCGAAGGCCCCAACTCTTAAGTAGATGGAGCTGATTACACCTTGGAAATGGCTCGACTGGTTGAGAATGCGCAAAGCCCCGGCACTTTTGCGTCGGGGCTTTGAGTAAGGTGTCTGGCATTGGTTGCGGGAGGGCGATCTAACAGAGACCGACAAACCAAGGAAAAATCTGGTTTGTCGGTATCGGTGGTTGCGGGGGAGCGATTCAACCGAGTTCGACTTTCAATTTTCACTCATATATGAATATGCAAGCGTCGATACGTGCTAAATTGATGGATCCGCTTCGGTTTTCCAACTCATTGAGTTTCGTTCATTGCGGGATATTCCCAGCGTCGTGCTCCTTGATATCAGCCGTTCTGCCAATCCTCGATCGCCTTGGCGTGCGCGACAACCAGCTTTCGAAGCCTTGATCTGAATAGTTTCGTCGCGGGTCGTGGCCCTCACGCGCCGGGCTCACGTTCGCCTTGAATTTGCTGAAGTTGCTGATCGCCGCGTTGTCGCCCTTTGCGGCAGTATCGCCCATTGCCGCGAGCACCAAGTCGACAATCTTCTAGGAGGCAGCCGTCGAAGCTCGGTGCAGGCGGCAACACTATGCACGAGATCGGAATAATTTACGACGCGGTTGATCTTCCACTTCTGTTGGTGATCTGTGGCCCTAGTCGGCATCATGGACCAGATGTTGTATTGGCATTTTCACGCCCGGTGGCCGATGACGCCCGACGACCAGAAGCTTCTGGCGCGAAAGGCCCGCACAAATCCTTGAGCCTCAAGACATGGTGAGCCTCACACGGACAAGCTTGACATCGATACATTGTACACAATATAATTGTGTGCATCTATTTATGGAGATAGCGATGAGCACACTTTACAGCACCAAAGTCACGGCAGTCGGTGGGCGCGCGGGCACGGTCAAAAGCGATGACGGTCTGCTCGATCTGTCGCTGGCGCTTCCCGAGGCGCTTGGCGGAAAGGGCGGCGCGACCAACCCTGAACAACTGTTCGCCGCTGGCTATGCCGCCTGCTTCGAGAATGCCGTGATTCATGTGACGCGGTCGGCGTCCGATAAGGTGAGGGACGGCGATATCGTTGTTATCGCAGATGTCGGCATGCAGCCGAACGGTGCCGGGGGCTTTGCACTGACCGTGGCGCTCAATGTCACCATAACCGGCCTTGATCAAGCCGCAGCCGAAGAGATCATTGAAAAGGCTCATGCCGTCTGCCCATACTCGAACGCCGTGAAGGGCAATATCGACGTCGCGATCTCGGTGTCGGTCAACTGAGGACGATAGCAGTGGACCTGCCGGACGACTACGATCCGCTCGACCTCGATCGGCAGGTTTGCTTTCCGCTTTATGCGGCTTCCAACTTGCTTAATCGGCTCTACAGGCGGATCCTCGGCGCGCTGGGCCTGACCTATCCGCAATATCTGGTGATGCTGGTGCTCTGGAAGCAGGCGCCCCAGACGGTGGGCTCGCTTGGCGACATGCTCCACCTGGACAGCGGTACGTTGACGCCGCTTCTCAAGCGCATGGAACTCGCCGGGCTGATCAGCCGCACCCGCGACGCCGGCGACGAGCGCCGCGTGTTGATCGGTTTGACCGCGAAGGGCCGTGCCTTTCGTTCAGAGGCCGAGAAGGTCCCGGCGATATTGTCCTCGGGGCTGGCGATCGACGAGGCGGCGATTGCGGAGTTGCGCGATCAGGTGCGCTCGCTTGTCGCGATGCTTCAGCAGGCGCGACCTTGATAACTCGAACCATGGGAAGAGAATTACGCTGACCGTACACCATCTTGGCTTCTGGCAATCGTACCGAATCGTCTGGCTCTGGGAGGAACTGGATTATTCCCTATGAATTAGTGCGCTACGCGTTACATGGTTCGCACCGGCCGCCTACAAGGCTCTACATCCCCTCCGGCACCACGCCAGTCATTACCGACGACGGGCTGACGCTCGCCGAGTCCGGTGCCATATCAGCTATATCGTCGACAGCCTCTGCGGCGGCCGGCTGAAACTGAAAGCTGATCATCCGGACTTTGCGCGACTTCTGTATTGGTATCATTTTGCTCATGGCTCGCTCATGCCGTGCATGTTGATGTTGATGGGCGACCGCGGCACGCCATGCGGGATCGAGTGGACCGAAATCTGGCAGCGCTGGATGTGCATTTCGGGAAGGATCACCGATGGTTGGCCGGCGATCCTTTTCACCGTGGCAAACATCATGATCATGTTCCCGTTGACGACCATACGCAGTTTCATATCGCTCGATCTCACAGGGTCGTGAGCCCCCACAAACACGCGCTTACCCGCTGAATCCATCTCTCGCTAGGACCCGACTGCTGCAGCCAATGATCAGCCAATGGCGCTTTGCATTTGGAATCCCGCCCGCTTCGCATTTTTGATTAGGCGTTGGCACCACGACCCGGAGACACGCTGTCACCGGGTCGTGTCCGATAGCTTGTAAATTCGCTCCCGACGGCGGCTTACAGTACCTCGAAGAGTCCCGCCGCGCCCATGCCACCTCCAACGCACATCGTTACCATTGCATATTTCACGCCGCGGCGTCGCCCCTCGATCAGTACGTGACCCGCCATGCGAGCGCCCGACATGCCATATGGGTGCCCAATAGAGATCGCGCCGCCATTGACGTTCAGCAGTTCGTCCGGAATGCCCAGCGTATCACGACAGTAAAGAACTTGAACCGCGAACGCTTCGTTTAGCTCCCATAGACCAATGTCGTCCATCTTGAGACCATGGGCCTTGAGGAGCTTGGGAACGGCAAAAACCGGACCGATGCCCATTTCGTCAGGATTAGTGCCGGCAACGGCGATACCCATCAGGCGCCCGAGCGGCTGTAGACCACGAGCGGCGACCGTCGCCTCTTCCATGATCACGCAAGCAGACGCGCCATCGGACAACTGGCTGGCGTTGCCTGCCGTGATCACAGATCCTTCGCCAAGCACCGGCGCCAGCCCGCGCAGCCCCTCAATCTTAGTATCCGGGCGATTGCCTTCGTCCTTGGTCAGCGTCACTTCGCGCGCGCTGACCTCTCCGGTCTGTTTGTCCTGCACTTTCATTGACGCAGTGACCGGGATGATCTCGTCGTCGAAGGCGCCCGCCGCTTGGGCAGCGGCGGTACGTTGTTGCGAGCGAAGCGCATACTCGTCCTGCCGATCACGATCGATGCCATATCGTTTGGCAACCACCTCGGCGGTCTGAAGCATCGGCATATAAGCTTCAGGCAGGAACGCTTCCAACTCTGGATCGGCAGTCGTGCGCAGCGCCTTGGTCTGAACGCGCGATACCGACTCGACACCACCCGCCACACAAATGTCCATGCCGTCGAGCACTACCTGATTGGCAGCGATGGAAAGAGCCATCAGACCCGAGGCGCACTGGCGGTCGATCGATTGCCCGGATACGGTCACTGGCAGGCCGGCGCGGAGGGCAGCATTGCGGCCGATCGTATATTGTGTTTCCTGCTGAAGCGCGGCCCCCATGACAACATCTTCGATCTCGGGCCCAGCGAGGCCGGCCCGCTCGACCGCCGCTCGGATCGCGTGCGAAGCCAATGTGGGTGCAGGCAAGTCGTTGAACGCGCCGCGATAGGCGCGGCCGATCGGCGTCCGAGCCGTGGAAACTATAAGGGCACTTCGCATTTCATTCTCCTTCAAAGCTAGTCAGCGTAATGGCGCCGATGTCCATGACCCTCAGAGTCGTACATCATCTGCGTCCCTCAAAACGCTCTGCTCAGACCCAGCCGATCGCCGCACACTTGAATGCGCGATATCGCTCCGTCCGCGACATCCAGGATTGCTGCGATGGGCACCGAAATTTCGCTTCCCACCTTATCCTCCGAGACATCTGAGAAGCCTCCGCCATAGCGACCTGAGACGACCGCGTGGACGGCGGCGCGGGCACCGGCAGAAAACTGATAGGTAACCATCACCGACTCGGGCTTTATGAGATCCGCCAGGCGGGGGCCTTGAGCACTGATTTCGTCCGCCCCGATGAGCATCTTCGACGGATTGGCAAGCCAGGCATGAACGACGCGATCGGTTTGCGGGTCAGGTTGCAGTACAGATTCGTCCCATGGCGCCCCATGCGGGGGGAGGATGTTGTCCGGGGTCCGCGACTTGAGTTGACGCTTTCGGGCAAAATAATCTTCTTCCGCCCAGCCATGATCCAGCAGGCCATCGACGATCCGGAACATCGTGATCCCGCCCCACGTCGAGATGACGCCATCTTTGCCCTGTGCGCCGTGCTCGGTGAAGCGCATCGCTATCGCATTTGGACCGAGCACAATATCATGGCACGTCACGCACAGACCGGGAAACTGGTCGAGTTGCGCCAGTGTAGCCGGCATGTATGAATCGTCGCGACCTTCGAACAAATGGCCGCTGATGGAAAGACGGTAGCCAGGCGACAAGATCTGCCGCCCTGCGTCCGCCGAATGCCCGGTAAGAAAATCGACGGCAAAGCCGCGCGCCAGCCGTGCCGGCAAGGAAATCATAGTCATCTCTGCTCCTGCCGTGTCGCCACGCGACGGATCGGCGTCCGCTCAGCCTCAATAGCTTTTGGGCATGCCAAGGCTGTGCTGTGCGATATGGTTTAAAACCATCTCGCGGCTCACGGGGGCGGTTTTGTGAAGCCGCGCGGCGAACCACAGATCGGCAAGGCCATATTCGTAAGAAAGACCGTTGCCGCCATGAATCTGGATCGCCTGGTCGAGCGCCTTGAGCGAAGCATCCGCCGCAAGCAGCTTCGCCATGTTGCACGCCTCGGCAGCATCCTCTCCCCGGTCGGTTAAATCGGCCGCGCGTGCAGTAACCAGGCGCGCCGCCTGAACATTCGCGAAGGCCTCGGCCAGCGGGTGGGAGACGCCTTGATGCGCTCCAATCGGCAGCTGCCATACCTTGCGATCATTGGCATATTGCGCCGCCTGCGCCAGCGCGAAACGCGAAATGCCATTGTTGAACGCGGCTGCCGCAATGCGCTCGGGGTTAAGGCCGCTGAAAACCTGCCTCAATCCGCGACCGGCCTCGCCGACAAGGGCGTCCGGCCCAAGCTGCACATCGTCGTAGAACGTGAAGAACGAGCTTTCCGGCACCATCAAAGCCGAATCGATCTTTTTCCAACTCAGGCCCCGAGTGTGGGCGGGCACGATGAAGAGCGACAATGCGCCGCGTTCGGGCGTGGAAAGGTCAGCGTCGCGCGCCACCACCAGCACCGCGTCCGCCTGGTCTATGGCGGTTGTCCAGTATTTTGCGCCCTGCAGTACCCAACCGTCTCCGTTCTTCCGCGCGGTGGTGCTCAATTTGTGCGTATTGGTGCCCGCATCGGGCTCGGTGATACCAAACGACATGCGTTTGGTACCATTCGCAAGGCTTGGCAGCCATTCCTGCTTCTGAGCATTCGACCCGAATGCGTTCAGGATCGGCGCACAGATCGAGTTGATGACCAGCTGAAGCATCGGACAACCATGGGCCAGCACCTCTTCAAGAACGATTTGATACTCTCCCATCCCGGCTCCGCCGCCGCCCCATTCCTCGGGGATATGGACGCCAAGGAATCCAGCTTCTCCCAAGGCGCGCCACAGCTCGACCGGTCGTTCCTTGCGGGCCAGGACATCCTGGAAATATTTACGCCCGAACCCTGACATCAGTCGAGCGACGCTCTCGCGCAGCGCGGAGTGATGATCGGCGTGATCCACAAAAGCGTTATGGAACATGGTTTGTGCAGACACTGACTTGACCTCGCTATCTGGTCACTCTGACCAATCGAAGAAACCCTGGCCGGACTTCGCGCCCAGCCGGCCCGCTGCGACCATCTCCACCAGGATTTTGGGTGGCGCGAAGCGGGGGCCATGCGCCGCCTCCAATGCGCGGGCGACATCAAGCCGCACGTCCAGCCCGACGATATCGCTCAGGCGCAGCGGACCGACAGGATGGCGGTAAGCAAGGGTAGCCGCACGATCGATATCCTCCGCGCTTGCAACCTCCGCTTCCAGCATCCGCATCGCCTCGAGCGATGCGATCAGATCGAGCCGGCTCGTCGCAAATCCCGGAATGTCGCGGACCACGAGCGTTTCCTTACCCATCCAGGCACCAATCTCCCGAGCCTGAGCAAGCGCCTGCCCGCTTGTCTCAGCACCCCTCACCAGTTCGACCAGCTTGAGCGACCAGACCGGATTGAAAAAATGCATCCCGAGGAATGCGTTCGGCTTTGCCACTGCCGCTGCAAGGCGGTCGATCGAGATGGCACTCGTATTGCTGGCCAGGAGCCTGGGGTCGCGCGCGGCTGCCTCGCCCAGAACGCGGCACTTGAGATCAAAGTCCTCCGGCACCGATTCAACAATCAAATCCTGTCCAACCGGGATGTCGCTTAGGGAATCAATTACGGTGAGCCGGGCCTCCAGCGCGGCGGCTTCGACCTCGGTCAGCTTACCCCGCTTAACAGCTGATGACGCGGCCACCGCAATATCCTTGCGCAGACCGGCGGCCCGCGCCTCGTTCGGCTCAACGACGATGACGCTGCCGCCCGCCTGCGCCGAAACATATGCGATGCCCACTCCCATGGTACCGCCGCCAACGACTGTGATCTGCTTCAACGTCCCCTCCAAACCGGCACGCGCTTTTCCGCAAAGGCGCGGGCACCTTCGATTGCATCTTCCGACTGAATGACCGCATCGGCCAGCGGCCGCTGCCAATCCCATACCTCAGCTTCGGCCCAGTTTCGCGCGGCGTGAAGAATATGCTTGCTGGCAGCCACTGACAGCGGCGCATTGGCTGAGATCGTTTGGGCAAGCGAAAGCGCTTCATCCAACGCGCTACCAGCGGGAACAAGGCGGTTGACCAAGCCCCATCGGGCGGCTTCCTGGGCAGACATGCGCGCGCCGGTCAGGGCATATTCAAGGGCGATCCCTTCGGGTATGCGACGGCCCATCCGTACCAAGCCGCCGGATCCGGCGACAAGGCCGCGAGCAACCTCTGGGAGACCAAAGACGGCGCCTTCGCCCGCGACGATCATATCGCAGGCGAGAGCGAGCTCAAACCCACCAGCAAGCGCAAAACCCTCCACCGCAGCGATCAGAGGCTTTACAGGAGGACGCTCGGTCACTCCGGCGAAACCCCGCCCCTCCAGTTCAGGACGCCGGCCGGAGGCGAAATCCTTCAGGTCCATTCCCGAACAGAAACAACCGCCAGCGCCGGTGATAATACCGACCCTCAAATCGCCGTCCGCATCCAGCTCATCGAGAGCATCTGCGATAGCAACAGAGATATCGTAGGTGATCGCATTACGCCTTTCGGGGCGATCGATCGTAATCAGCTGAGCAAAGTCCCGCCGTTCAATTTTTATTGGGATTGAGTCGTGATTCATCGAGCCTTGGTCGCTTCTATTGTAGTTTTTCAAGGGCAGCGGGGTCGCACTCGCTCCGCTCGCTCTCCTATCATTCTGTCACGCAAAAAGGCCGCGATGACGCTCTTTCGGCTAGCGACCTTGGAAACTGATCGCTACAACATGCCTGTTGTAAGGTCAAGCCCGCTGTTGCCCGTATTCGGCGATTCCAGTTAGGGCCGCCCCCTTTGTAACCGATGATGCTGAGATCTGTCGAAGCGAGAAAATACAGGCCTATCGTCATCAGGCGTTCGGGCTTTTCCTCTGCTCACGCAGCTTGAAAATCAGGCTGGGCTCTCAGATATATTTATTTGTAATCAGTGCCTTAGCAAACTTTTCGCAGTGATCCGCGTGCGCGTCGCTTCAGTGATTCTAGCCTGCCGGTCATCAAATGTGTGGGCCGCAGACGCAGGGCGATGTCATTTCCAGTGCCAAAGCTTTTTAATCCACCCGGAGCGCTGTGTGCGTCGAGTTAGCGACACCGGCCAAAGACAGGGTTGACAACACCATTGTTGTGGCTAGGCTTTGGTCACGATTGAGCGTCGCGCCGCAGCAAGCCGAGGGAGAGTGACTATGCGGATCGAAGGTGCGGCGAAGGCAAACGTCCGTAATGCGGGTTGACGCGATATCGCGGATCGTGCGGCGCGAGCATGAAATTGATCGCTCGACTGGCGACTAAAACTGCAAATGGAGAGGTGATTTGATGAGAAACACGGCGGAAAGCGAGGCGATCGTCCGCAAGTTCATGCAGGTATTTTCGGCGGGCGACACCGATGGTGTTCTCGAAATGATGGATCCTGAAGGAACTTGGTGGGTCGCAGGAACAATGCCGATTTCCGGAACCTACTCGCGTGAGGAGTTCGGCAAACTCCTCAATGGTGTTTCTGCGACATGCGAAGGTCCGATTGAATTGATCCCGCATGAGTTTACCATTGATGGAGATCGAGTTGCGGTTGAAACCGAATCCCGCGCAAAGACGCTTAGCGGTCGCGTTTATAATAATCACTATCACTTCCTGTTCGTACTGAACGACGACAAGATTCTTCGAGTCAAGGAGTATCTTGATACGATGCACACGAACGCCGTGCTCTGCACGCCCTGATAGTCATTCGTGCAAGCAGGAGATTCGAATGTTAACATCATTTCGTGTCCACGAACGTATCAGTCCATACAAATTATCAGTTTCTCGCTAACTAATAATGAATAGAGGAGGAGAGGATTATGCTTTCATCTCGAAATGCGTTGGTTTGGGGCCTGTTTTTGACGGGCCTCTCTACGCAAGCAGGCGCGCAACAGGCGGCTGATCCGCCCGAGTCTGCTGCCAATCAGAACACGGGGCTTTCTGACATCGTCGTGACAGCGACGAGGCGATCCGAAAATCTTCAGCAGGTGCCTTTGAGCGTCTCCGCCATCAGTTCGGAGCAACTCGCAAGCCGTGGTGTCGCGCTGACCAACGATCTTGCCGCCGTGGCGCCTAACGTCAACGTGAACACGCAATATGGTGAAACACAGCCGAACTTCACTATCCGCGGTGTTGGCGTAGCAAACGAATTCAACGTGAATGCCGCTTCCCCGGTCGGTGTGTATGTCGACGACGTCTACAAGTCGTTCCGGTTCACCCACGGCCAGTCGCTCTTTGATCTAGATCGCGTGGAGGTTCTGCGTGGCCCGCAAGGCACGCTTTTTGGCCGCAATACGACCGGCGGCGCCATCAACCTCATCACCCGCAAGCCACGGCTTGAGGGCACCACCGGATATGTGACAGCTGGCTACGGCAATTATGATCGATACAAGATCGAGGGCGCCTTCGAAACGACCATGGTTGAGGACCAGCTTGGTCTGCGTGTGGCCGGCTATCGATTGAAGCAGGACGGTTTTTTTAAAGAAGTCGATCCTTCCGGCAATCGCTTTGGATCGAAACGCTACAATAGCTCTGATTCCTATGGTGTGCGTGCCACTCTGCGGATGAAGCCGTCTGATCGGCTAGCCCGTCTTATTCAGCGGTGGGGCTTTGAGGGTTGGCGGGAGTGGCGTAAGCCTTTGGCTTGCTGTAGGAAATTGGATGTCTAGACCAACCT
>FWWL01009335.1_pt1 | contig 11980 bp, 13 predicted proteins | sample 2228331 | NCBI WGS metagenome assembly FWWL01 (sample SAMEA103939775, study PRJEB20133) | metagenome | reverse complement strand
AGCGTCTCGTAGAGATAAGGGACATTTTGTTCTCTATCTCTGGAAGCGGACTGGATTTGAACTCTTAGTTAGAGAATCTTTGACCAGCAAACTCCTTGCTAAGCCCATGAACAAGAAAGATATACTAAGAAAGGGCGCTACCTGATGCTTCTGTACGGTAAGAACTTAAACTTTCTTATCAATTAAAGAAACCTGATCGATGATATTCATCGGTCAGGTTTTTTGGTAAATCACTATTGTCGCATTTTTATTGTCGCTATTATTAATTGGGTGGCTCTGTCTCTCCACCTTGTGGCGAATTTACGAACCGATGGGCAGCATTCGTCAGCATCTGGAACAGCATTTGGCGTGGAAAGCCTTCTAAGCCGATCTCGTCCATCGCTTCCCGCATGCAGGTCAGCCACGCCTCTGCACGTGCTGGTGTAATCTGAAATTGCTCATGAACACTGCGCATATTCCCGAATCCATGGCGGTCCGTATAGAGCATCGGTCCACCTGTGAATTGGGTCAGGAATAAATATTGCTTCGCACGGATTTCATCTACTCCCTCTGGAAACAGCGGGATCAACTCTGGATGTGCATACACTTTAGGATAGAAGGCGTAGACAAGACGTTCGATCGTCTCTGCACCCCCTATTTGTTCGTACAAGCTTTCCATGTGCACGGCTGATTCCGGCCTGTTTTGCAATCGTTCCGAATAAGTCATGGCTGACACCTCGTCTATTTTTTTGGATATAATGTAAGTATAGCTTGGTGTAGACATTAGGAATGTGATAACGATCACAGTACCTTATCTTTCCAGTAGTTGCATGGCCTCTTCATATTCCTCCGGTGTATTAACATTCATGACAAACCTGAGGTCTACTCCCAGATCGACAAAAACATCCTCCTTGACCGTGTTGCAACGAAGGGCATTTAATAGCTCCGTCATCCGGTATTCACCTTGATTCAGCAATTTCGATATTTGGTCAACACAGCTTTTCCGATAAATACCGTGGAGCGGATGTAGGGTACCATTAACGCAGGGAACGATAGAATCAAATTGGCACTCTTTTCTTAGCCTCAACATGAATTCGGCAGCTTGACTGGAGATAAACGGCATATCGCACCCAACAACCCATATATCCGTGTATGTGGAAAGCGTAAAGGCTGCGTGCATTCCACTCAACGGTCCTTTACCTGGAATGTAGTCTGATATGATCCGGCATGTGTTTCCCAAATGAGGTAAAAAGGCTCTAGGATCGTTGGCCACCAGAATGATCTCCGCGCACAGCATTTGCATGATTTGAATTTGCCGCTGAACAAGAGTTTCATCCGAAAATGGAAGCAATGCTTTATTGATGTTGCCCATTCTGCTGCCTTGCCCTCCAGCTAAAATAACCCCTGTTAACATCCTCTTCCCTCCATTCCTACCTATCTCTCTCTTGTAATTAATTGTACACTCGGGTCTTGATGGCCTCAGTGACAATAATCACATCCAACCATTTATATAGTAGGGTAAGACTGGGAATTACTTCTCCGGACTCCCCATCAAACCGTGCATGCGGATTTCCCGCACACGGCTTTCCTTCGTCAGTTCCCCACTCTCAGGAGCGAGTCATCTTCACTCGTCACCGGGCTGCATATTTCACTCCTGAATTAGAAACGTGTGGTGAGTAAGTTTGTTAAAAATACCATACCCGCGGTTGATTTCCATCAAATCCTGATTCGCGTTCCTCACCTCATACTCGTCCCCGTCGACTCCCATACACTCGAACCAAAACAGTTCATCAAACATTCGCTTCAAATCCTGGGTCGACACCAAGTCGAGCTCGCCTTTGAATTCCCATATTTTCGTCACGGTTGAGTAGCATACGTGATCCAAAATGCGTTGGCATCGCTCATGTTTGACTGCGATATTGGGCTCCAATGCATGCTGGTCGATGAAATCCCAAAATACCTTATTCATGAATCCACTCCATCTCCTTCAAAAAGGCGACACCCCCTCGTTAAAGAAGAAGTATCGCCTTGAAATAGAAAAAAGCCCTAAAGCCGGCCTTGGCAGACAGAAATCTGCCTGCTGCAATACCGCCTCTAGGGCTTGTTGGGTGACGGTAAACACCTTTCGCTTCGGCTTCGCCGCACTCGCCCTTACGGTTCGATCAACACCTTGATCACGATTTTTTTAACGGATTGAGCCGTTTCCAGTTGAATGCAGGGCATATGCACGTCATGCGGCGCGAACAACGCGAAGTGCCCTTCCCGGAGCGTGAAAAAATCGCCCGATGCCGCGAATAACGCATAATCTCCATCTTTGTCATAAGGGCGGGTCACTTCCGTCCGAGCGATCGGGATATATCCCAGCATCTCGCTGCCCTCCGCCATATATTGCACGTCCAAATATTGCCGATGTGCCTCCCAGAGCCCTTTCTCCTTCGGCTTCGTTTCATAATGCTGAACAAGCGCATACACTTTATCACCGTCTATTTCGTATTTGCCCGGTTCCAAAGCTTTGCAATCATGAGTTTCGAGAAATTGCGCTGCCAGCTTCAATCTGGAGCTCACGCTTGAATATTGTCCGATATGCGGTAACGAATCTGTAATCATGCCAGTTCTCTCCTTAAATAGGTTTGTATGTGTATCGCCTTCTTTACGTCGTCAACACTTTACCGGGGACCGAATTAAATTCGCCGCTTCCCGGAACGAACGAATATTTATTTTTAATCTCATCGGTCAGTACAATGCCAAGGCCGGATCCCTCCGGAGGCCATATGTAGCCGCCTTCCATCCGGAACGAATCGCGGACAATATCGCTATGAAGTCCTGCGAAATCTGGCGGAATTTCCAAAATGAGCGTATTGCCGCTTGCGAAGCCACAATGAATGTTTTGCATCAGGCAGCCACCCGCCCCCCAAGCATGGGTCGCAATTTTGCGTCCGTTCGCTTCCAGCATCGCCGCCACTTTCATAAATTCGCCGAGTCCGCCGGTGAAGGCGGCATCCGGTTGCCCGACATCAAAACAGTTCAGTTCGACAAACAATTTCCATTCGCAGCTACCGGTCAAACATTCGCCGCCTGCGATCGGAATCGTCGTTTTTTTGCGCAGCTCCGCATAGCCCGCAGCGTCCGTATAATGAAGCGGCTCTTCGAAAAACAACAGATCGTAAGGTTCGAGCGCCTGCAGCACCGTAACGGCCGTGTCAAGATCCCACGTATGGGTCGGGCTGTTTCCCATATGACCGTCGAGCATAAGGTGGACGTCGCCCCCGACGTGCTTGCGGACGAATTCCAGCTTATCGGCTTCGAATTCGGCGATTTCCCCTTTCGACTTCGGCATATGCCAGCCGCCCCGGCTCGTATCGAGACAGCCCGCGCCCAGCTTCACCCCGTTGAAGCCAAGCGATAAATAATGATCCAGCTTCGCCGCTAGCTTCTCCTTCGGATAGTTGCTCGGACCTCCTGTGGCATAGCAAGGGAGACGGTTGTGCTTTTTTCCTCCGAGCAATTCGTAGACAGGCAGGCCGTACATTTTCCCCTTCAAATCCCAAAGCGCGGCTTCGATGCCGTTCAGCACGGAAAGACCCATGCCGACTCTGCACCAAAAGTTGCCGCTATGGTACATGCGCTGCCAAAGCTCGGCGATGTTGTCGACGGTTTGTCCGATCAAAATCGGTTTGAAAAAATCGACGATCGTCGGCACGCTTTCCGGAAAAAAGTAGCCGATGTAAGTCTCGCCGATACCGACAAGCTCCGTATCGGTTTCAATTTCAACAAACGCGGCGCTGCGCAGTTTGCGCGACTCGCTTAAAAACGGATCGTTCGTGCACGGTCCTGTCAGCAAAACTGTACGGACATCAGTAATTTTCATATCGCTTGCGCTCCTCTCTCTGGTGCTACTGCCCTGCCAGTTGGCTTGGCGACAATTCGTTCCATAACGGCTCCCCGTCCATATGGCGTCGTACATTTTCTACAAAAATCGACCATATTCGACGTTTGAAATGCGTGCTTTGCGAAGACCCGGAAATGTGCGGCGTCATAATCACATTCGGAAAATCCCATAGCGGATGTTCCGGCGGCATCGGGTAATGGTAGTGCGTATCCAATGCGGCGCCGGCGATCCATTGCTCGCGCAACGCCCGAAGCAAAGCTTCCTCACGGATGATCGGCCCGCGGGACGGATTGAGGACGAAAGCATGCGGCGGCAGAGCGCGCAGCTCCTTCTCCCCGATCATGCCTTCCGTCTGCTGGGTTAAAGGCACGGCTACGATCATCGCATCCAAATCGCGCAGAAACTCCGTTTCCTGACCGCGAATGAATACCCGGTCCGGAAGCGCGCCTTGCGGGTCGCCAGTGCCGGGCACGCAGTACGTATAGCCGCGCTCCTTGACACGATCCCGCACGAGCGTCTGAACATGCATGCCCATCGCCTTCGCCAGGCGTGCCGTCTCTCGTCCGATTCCGCCATAGCCCCAGAGTCCAATGTTCATGCCGCGTATTTCCGTCTGAAACTTTGCCGAGCGGTCCCATATTTTGTGCTCCTGATTGCGAAACATCCCGCGCATGTCTCGCGCAAGTTGGAATATCATCGCGATATTCCATTCGGCGATCGGAACGTCGAACACGCCCTGCGCGTTGCATGCCTGCACGCCTCTTTCCTGCAAACCGATATTGACGATCTGGTTATAACCGACGGAGCTGATCTGGATCATACGAAGCGCGGTGCAATCGTTTATGTTGGTTGGCGGAAACGTGCAAAACAACACGTTTACCTTTTTCGCCAGTTCGTCTGGCAAACGCTCCGGCTTTTCGCGCGGATCGATCTTTGTAACAAGTACGCCGGGCAAGCTTTGAAGCTGCTGCAGCTTTTCGTCGTCTACCGGCATATCGATTATGATATTTAGCATTGAAATCTCCCTCGCCGGTCCCCCAAAAGCCTCATCTGTTAGCCAATTTTTTGGGGACCCCTTACGTTTATTTACCCATTCAACAAAAATGTTGTTCCTTTGTCGTACCAGTAGTCGCCCATCGTATGGCCGCGATCGTCCGTACAATAAAACTCGACCAACGTCTCGCGATAGCCGCGCGACATATTATGTTCGGTCAGCTCGGTGTACAGCTTACAGCAGCTTAATGTGCTGACGCGACTGTCGTCGTTGCCGATCCCAATAAACAATCGTTTACCGCTCAAGCGGTCAACATAGTTGTGGAGCTTGAGTGCTTCCACGTCGGGCCTCTCCTTAATCGAATCGAATTCGCTCAAAGCACGCCAGTCGGTTACTGGGGCGAATCCCGCCGCGCAAGCGACTCGCGAGTCGGCGACAAGTAGCCGGAAAGCCAAGTACGCACCCCTGGAAGCTCCGCAAATGACAATTTGGCCGGGGAACGCAAAGCCCAAACGAATACAGTCGTCGATGACTGCGGTGGCGTCGCGTACGAATCGTTCGAAGGGATCGTCCCCGGCCAGAAAGGCGTTACGAAACCCGTTAATGCCTTCTCCATAAGGCTCGACGCGCTCCCCGTGACAAGGGATATCGAAGCTTAGCGCATAGTGGCCGTTGGCTAGAAAGCCGTCGGCTGTAGTGCGATATGGCTTAGTCAACAAAGGCGTTTTCCAGTCCGCCCCGACCGTAATGAGCAGCAGCGGCTTTTCATGTATGCGAGCGTTGTTTGGACTTCTCAGCACATATTTCAGGCTTTCGCCGCAGCTTTGAACCCAGTGCTCGGATAGGCGTTCTTCGTGCTTATCATTCATCGTTTTCGCTCCAAGCTATTTCACAAGGTATACGGCATACACTCTGGGATCAATTTGATCCTTTTTCTCCAGCTTCAACCGCATCCGGACCGTCTTCCCGGCCAGCTTGTGCAATTGATTAATCGGCCATTCGACGAGTTGATCCAAGCCGTCCTTGCATACGATGCCGCTGTTCTCGTCCGAAAACTCGGGAATCGTACGGAAATGCTCGTCGGTGAACTCGACGCGTATTCCTTCGGCTCCGTTGGCATTGATTTTCAACGAAAAGTCTCCTTCCGGAAACGTGATCGGTATGGACAACAGCGAGCCTTCCTTCTGGTTCTGATTTAATCCGATCGCCCCCCAGCGGTCGCGCGGCAATATCACAAGCCCGACCTCTCCGGAATAGTCGTCCGTCACTCCTTCCGGAACCCACGCATTCCGCCATCTGCCATGATAGATCCGCGTCTCGTCGCCGACATTAATAATGCCGTTCGACTGGCACAAATTCGTTTTCAATTCTTTGCCGGGCACGGGGGTCGCGTGCGATTCCTGCGAGCTGATATACACATGTCATTCACCTGCTCGCGAAACGTCAATCCGTATTGCTGATCAACAGGCCGAAATCGCAAGATGTTTCTTTAAACGGATTTTGCTGATAATGCCACAACCCGTACAGCCCGACGGCGACGTTGTCGTAAACGATCGGCGCCGTACCTAGATGAACTTGATCGTAAGCAAAGTACGTCCCTCTCTGGGTCGGATCGTGAGGCTCCGCGAGCCAGAACGAATCCACGCTTTCCTTCATCCAGTTGTCAAAGTCGGTTGAAATCCACGCCGTCCCTTGTCTTCCTGTTGCGGCGCCGCCATCGCTTCTGCGGAAGCCGCATAAACATTGGCCGTTCGTAAAGCCCGTTATATTTGTAAAAGGAGGCATGCTCGACAAACTCGGGAATCGGTCCTCTCGCCCCCGCCGTCCAATGGATGCCGTCGGGACTTGTCGCAACGCGCGCAGTTTGCCCACATCGTTTCTGAACCCATCAATCGCCGCCGATTCGAGTTTGCTCAAATCGACGTTGTGCTTTTTGGCCAATTCAGTCATATCGTACTGAATTCCAACAGGTAACACTTCGTTCAAAAATCCATAGACGGAGTTGAAATAAAAGTAGAAATAGGTTTTTCTGGAAACCATATCGGCCAGCAGCGTTCCCGGACCTGTGCTAAACTTCGTTGAAAAAAGCCTCCGACGACCCGTTCTGGGAATAAAAGACGAGCTCTGCCGGTTCCAACATTTGCTCGACCGCAGGGGCTTTTCCCGCTCCTCCTTCGCCGTTCCCCGAATCCGTTGTCGATCCTTTGCCGCTGCAGCCCGCAGCGAAAGCGATACACGCAAATATGACGGCGCTGTACATCCAAGTCGGCAAGCGACGCGAATCCGGCTGTTGACAATCTTGTCTCTTCCTGTGGTACAATGAGGAATATTTACATGCGAACTTGATCGTATAGGAGGGAACCTCTTGACGAATTCTCAAATTCGAACCGCTTCGGTCGCTTGGGATCAGTTGGACATTAAAGTCCGTTTCGGCTCGCTGCTGTTCGATATCTTGCTCGACAGCAACATTTACCCGATGAAGATCGTCCGCAACAAGAAACATAACCATGCGGCGATCGAGCTGCAATTCATCGATTCCGGCATCGGGACGCTCGTCCTAGAAGATCGTGAGCAGCATCTTGAAACCGGTTCCATTCATATTATCGGGCAGCACATCTTTCATTCATTCGAGCCGGACCCCGTCCTTCCCGGGGAGCGCTCTACAATTCGCTTCACCTTTCAGGACAGTCCGACACTTGATCCCGGCTTTCCGCAGGAGGAAGCGGATCAGATCAAGGCTGCGCTGTCCAGGCTGACTTGCTGCCAACTGACCGATTCAACCCGGAATCGCGCCATTTTCAGCCTTCTGGCCGATGTACGATCGGAAATTGAGACGCCCTCGGTAGGCTCCTATACGAAAGTACTTAGCCTCTTTGCCCAGATGATCATCGAAGTGGTGAGAGGCATTCAGATGGAACATCAGACGAATCGAGCGTCTACGATGCCGCGCAAAGTCAAGGACGATCAGTGGTCGCGTTCTATCGATGCATTTTTTTGCAATTGTCAGCAAAATTTGACACTCGAGATGTTGGCCGATACGCTGAACTTGAGTACGAAGCAAACGCACCGGCTGCTTAAAAAACATTTCAATACAAAATTCAAGCATAAGCTCATGAACACACGGGTGGAAGTAGCCAAAGATTTGCTGCGAACGAGCAGGCTGTCTATTGAGCGTATCGCCAGCGATGTCGGCTATTCCTCGACTCAATACTTCTGCCACCTGTTTCTACAAAAGACCGGCATGACCCCCTCGGAATACCGCATAGAACTAAGCAGAAATACTATGCAGAACAGCACCTGATGTAGCTTTGGACGATGATTCGTCACCTCCTCGTTTTGCAGTACTCACGGACGTTTTCGGTTTCTATCGCTGTTTCACGTAGTTGGTGGTCTCTTTCGCGAGTACGTTTACAACAAGTGTACTGGAGGAAACCATGTGCAACAACAAGCTGAGCGGACATCTTTCTTCGGATATTGTCATTATACAGGAACAGCTTACAACAGAACGTATGTTTCTCCCCGCCTTTTTATTTGCCTTCGCTAATCTGGTCCTTTGACACCCCTTCTCAGGAAAATTGATATTATAGTTACCAGTAAAAATTACCAGTTGCCTTAGAGCAACGACTGGCTTGATTCCGGTTGTGTAGTTGAACCAAGCAGCGATGGTTTACACCCCACCGCTCCTTCTAAGTTAGTGACTGAGTACGGAATGAACGGTTAACATGGCTGAGTTTTTGCCATGTGTGATATTCCAGAATTAATTAGAAAAAGGAGCCCGCAAACCCGCGTGGCTCCATTTTTGTTGTTTCAGAATTCATTAGAATTTCAAGTCCGTTGCGGCGGATAAGACCGTTTGTTACAGAATTCGTTAGACAAAAATTTGGGGCGCAAAATGTCTGATAATCAATATGTGTATAAATATACAACCCTCTCTTACCTGTTTTACTAATGACGGGAAAAGCTTTGTGATCATCCAGTGGATGCGTTTTACCACGCTTGCCCCTACTCCAAACACATGCTTTGCAAGGCTTCGCGTCTTTGATTGGTCAAGCCGAATTCTTCAGAAAAATAAGTGTCAACATTGCCATATGTCTTCTTGATCGACCCGAAGGCAGCTTCCATGAATTGTCCTTTCACTCCAAACAGGTGTTCGATATTGCGCAATTCCACCTCATTCACATGTTCGGCAAGCTGACTCAGCAATTTCCTGTTGAACCCTTTCATCGTTTCGTTGGTGAGCAGGTAGTCTTTCATTACCGTTTCCTCCGGGACGCCGAGCGCCAGTAAGATCAAGGCGGCACCGACTCCCGTACGGTCCTTGCCCGCCGTGCAATGATGCAGAAGCCCAAGGTTGTCCGAATGCTGGATCATTTCCATCAACCGTTTATATGACGGATTGCCGAGCGGGAGCTTCGTATACAGTTCCATCATCAAAGTATCTGCGCGAAATTGTTTGAAAAAGCCGTTTTTGACCATATCGACGATAACGTGTTGGTTTCGATCGGCGTTCCCAGCATTTCCCGATATGTTGACTCGAGATGCTTGATCTGCTTGAATAGCAGCGATGCGAATATTTTTTACGCCGGCAAAAACCGGATCCGGTTTCTTTTGCGCTTCATAGTCATCGCGATAATCGAAAATCGTTTTGATATTCAAGGTTTGAACAGCCGCTAAATCTTGCTCCGTCAAACTGGTCAATTCATAGGAACGAAAGATAATACCATATTTGACTTTCCTTCCATCGGCAGTTTGATAGCCTCCCATATCGCGGAAATTATGTGTTCCTTCGAGAACGGAAGTTTCTTCTACAAGTCTACTGCGGGCGCTCGCATGCGGACAATCGAAGATATGCCTATTTTCCACAAAAAAGAAAGCGCTCCCACTTTCCGGAAGCAGGCAAATATACCTGTTTCTTCGGAAGGAGAAACGCGATTTTTCGGACGATTGGACGTTACGTGTCGATTGCCGTCGAAAAGCGGCGGTCCTGCAGGTCCACACACAAGTATATACCGTTCAATTTGTCCTGTCCCGAATGAGAAATTTGCGGTAATCGCCTGGGGTCAATCCTGTTTTTTCTTTAAATAGCTTGATAAAGTAATGATTCGTTTGGAAGCCTACCGCTTCGGCCACCTCATAAATTTTCAACTCGGGCGAGGCAAGCATCGTTTTGGCCCGTTCGAGCCGTAGCGTGCAGACATAATCCATCAGCGAAACGCCCCGTTCTTTTTTGAACACCCGGCCGATATAGGTCGGGCTTAAATTAAACGCTTCCGAAATCATCGTCATCGACATTTCCGTTTGGTGGAATTCTGTCTCTACATACTTCAAGATTTGTTGCACCCAGCGGGTTTCTTCCGCTTCGATCTGTCCCCTGTAATAGTCGGCTACGGAAAGAAAAGCAGTCAGCATCCATTCTTTGCACAATGCCAAATTTTTGATCGCGATTAGCTCTTGGTACAATTGCCGTTCCCCAAAAAAAGCTTGTTTGCCGATTCGATCCAATGTTTGCAATAAAATGTGAAGCACGTGAATCATTTGCTCCTGCATCGCCGCAGGACTGTGATACTGGGGCAGAGAGGTGAAAAATTCGTCCAAATACGCGGTGATGTCCGCCTTGTTGCCCATGACAATCATCGCAGACAGCTTGTTCTCGTCAACGAGAAACAACTCGCGCTTTTCCGGTTGGGGGATGTCCGAATTTTCTTGCAGCGTCATAATCATGCCGTGACCGAGACTGATCTTGTACCGGAGCAGCTCACCGACTTGCTTGAAGCAGGGATGGAGATCGAGCGGTCCCCCGTTGCATTTGCCGATGCCGAATGAAACGGAGATGCCGATCGTTTCCTCTGCTTGATCGCGCAGGTTCTTGCACAGCGCATATGCGTATCGGTTAAATTCCCGGTTGTCAAATTCGTTCTGCTCCCTCAAAACGACAGCCCAGCGGTCCTCGGCAACCTCGACCATCATCTTGCCCTGGTGCTCCGCCCAGAAATGCTCGCTCTTATCCAGAAAGAGCAACCGCTTCGCATGTTTGTCCTGCATGGTGTGCTGCTGCAAGAAATCAATCTCCATGACAATCAAACCGAAGTCTTCCGTGTCTGCATTTAGCTGCAGCAATGAGGCCTGTTCCTGAACCAGATTTATGGTCTCATATTTGCCGTGAAGCAAATTGTAATAATAACGCTCCTTCAACTGCGGCATGAATTTGTTATACGTAACCTGCAAATGTTTATTTTCCTTCAACATTTTGTGAATGCCCGTTTTGATCCGTTCCAGCTCGTCGTGCATCGTCACTCGCTTTTCTTCCGGCGCTCCGCTGAACAACAATCCCTTGACTGCCGCCATCATTTGTTTGACTGGGCGATGCATGTAGAGAGACAGAAAGTGCGCGATGGCGACATAGACCAGAAACAGCACGATATTGCCGACGATGATGACCTTGCGGATGAGAAGCTCCGACGCCATCAACTCGCCATACGGAGCGATCCGCACGAAGGTGAGACCGGGATCTTTTGCCTGGATATGCATTTGAACCATACGCTTGCCGCCCGAGCGGAACGCATTCGCTCCCGACATGCCGTCGACCGGCCCGATGCCGGGAAAGAGAGCATCGAGCCGCTTGCCCTGCTGCGCCTTCGGCAGCAGCACGTTGCCTGCGGCATCGACAAGCAGCAAGTCGTCCGCATCGTTGCCGACAATATTGGCCATCAGGAAAGAGAGATCGATGTCGATCAAAATCATCCCTGTTTTTACCATCGAATCGAAAGGCAGCCGCAGTACGATGCCGGACAAGACGCGCGATTCTTGCGTGGCTGAACCGAACGATCGAACCGGAAGCGTTTCGAGCGACGAATCCGATCGATGGAATATATCGGTCAATTCCTGCTTATACTCGTCGTACCAATAGCTCAAGTCGGGATCAACATAAACGTATTCGCCATTCTCGCGCCTGGACATAAAATAGATCGCGTCAATATTGCGATCGGACGAACGAATTTGCTGCAGCTTCGCAACCAGCCGCATTTTCTCGACCAAATCGAGCACCGAGTAAGGATCGGCTACCGCATTGAAATTTTTATCAATGATTTATTCGTTTGCATTGCTGTAAATATGTTCGA
>FWWL01002098.1_pt1 | contig 11984 bp, 9 predicted proteins | sample 2228331 | NCBI WGS metagenome assembly FWWL01 (sample SAMEA103939775, study PRJEB20133) | metagenome | reverse complement strand
TCTTAACGGAATTATTAACGGTCTTAGCAATAAAGAAATCGCACAAGTACTATTTATTAGTGATAAAACAGTCAAAATTCACATAAGTAAAATTTTTAAAAAGCTGAATGTAAAGAGTCGATCGCAAGTCGTCATTTATGCCGTCCAAAATCAACTTATACCTTTTTCTTAACTGGCCCCTAAATAGGGCTTTTTTCCTTTTAGCGAATTAATCAAGGATCCTTTAATAACTTAAATGTATACCCGGGTTCGTTGTCCACTAAACTAGTACTTTTGTCGTGTTTTTCCATAGTACTACTGTTTGATAAAATATATCCTTTGTGGAATAGTCGGAAATAGGATCACTTGCGATAATGAAAGGGATAAACATTCGAACTATTCAAAAGGGGTGATCAAAATGAGAGCAAAATCAATCTTAATGATTTTAGCCCTTATCGTAACCGTATTTTCAGCTTCCTTCGGTACTTCGGGAATAGCTGCAGAAAACTCGTCTGTTCCAGCAATCGTTGACTTAAAGTTGGAACAGGCGTTGCTTGGAAATGTCGGTCCAGTTGAAGCGATTGTAACTTTCAATGGTACAGGGGCACCAACAGAATCTCATGTGGCATTACTTAAACAAGTGGGCATTCAAACGGGAATCACATTTCAATCACTACCGATGGCAGGTGTTCTCGTCACTGCCGAACAGGTAAACCTATTAGCGCAAAGTGATGAAGTACGTTCTTTATATTTAAACCAGGAACTACAATATGACAATGAAAGCTCAACCGCTTTAACAGGTGTTGATAAATTACGTACAGACACAGCGTTCACAAAACAAAATGCCGGTCTTCCGGTATCAGGTAAAGGTGTTGGCGTTCTGATTAATGATAGCGGAGTTGACGGAACGCATAACGACATTAAATTCGGTTCTCACTTAGTTCAGAACGTGGAAGGCGCAACGAACCTTCACGCTTTAGACGCACTTCTTCCTGTTACGTATCTAGAAAACGTACCTAACACGGACACAAATTCTGGTCACGGAACGCACGTTGCAGGGACAGTAGGCGGTAACGGAGCGATGTCTAGTGGTAAGTATGAAGGAGTTGCACCGGGTGCGAAGTTAGTTGGATATGGTTCTGGTGCGGCTCTATTCATGCTCGATACATTAGGCGGATTTGACTATGCATTAACACATCAAGCGGATTACGACATTCGGGTTGTTACGAACTCATGGGGAAATACAGGGGATGTTGGCACCGCTTTCGGATCCGAACGACCCAACCAATGTCGCAACATATGAACTGTATAAACGAGGGATTGTCGTCGTGTTCTCTGCCGGAAACTCCGGTCCGGGGGAAGACACCATTACAGGAAACTTTAAAAAAGCTCCATGGGTCGTTATGGCAGCAGCGGGTGATAAAAGCGGAAAACTGGCGGAATTCTCATCCCGAGGGATGAATGGCCGTAATGGTACTTTTACACTGGAAGGTAAGCAATATTCGTGGGAAGACCGTCCGACCGTTACAACTCCAGGGGTAGACATCGTCTCTACTCGTGTTATAGCTCCAGTTTCTTCTCTAGGTGCAACAGACGATATTAATCTTGATCCGGGACATATTCCGTACTATACAACAATGAGCGGAACATCGATGGCTGCGCCGCATCTTGCGGGTATTGTTGCCCTTATACTAGATGCAAATCCGAGCCTTTCTCCGGATGAAGTAAAGCAAATTCTTCAACATACTGCAACTAATATTCCAGGCTCTGAGCCTTGGGAAGTAGGAGCGGGATACGCGAATGCGTATGCAGCTGTAGACAAGGCATTTCACAGCAGCAATTATGGCAAGACAGTAAACATGCTCCGTAGTTTCAATAGCTCTGCGAGTATTGCTGCATCGCGTTCAGAGTTTACAGTAGACTATAACCCAGCAACGGCTTCATCTAATCGTTTTGAGTTTATCGTTCCTGCAGGTCAAACGGAATTAGTCGCTCGTGCTAATGCGTTCGGCATTGAGGAAACGACAGGAAATACGATCAACCTTATTCTCATCTCACCGGATGGCACACAGTATAGTTCAGGCATAAGTGTCCTGTTCACACTGTATCCGGACCGTACAGTTTCCGTAACTTCGCCGAAGGAAGGAACATGGACCCTCCAATTAAAAGGACTCCAAACAAGTGTAGCTTTGCCTGAAAAAGTAAATGGTTCGATTATGTTAAAGGCAGCCAGCGGATTTACAGGGTTAAACGATATTTCTGGACACCCTGCAGAATCTGCGATTCAACTCGCTGTTAGTGAACGATTACTAGACGGTTATGATAACGGCAACTTTAAACCTGACGTTAACCTTACACGTCTCGAGCTTGCTCAATATTTAACGATGGGAGCAGAAATCCGCCAATCGATACCTGCTTCAGGAACATCAAACTACTCAGATGTTAAAACGGATGAGATTCCATTTGTAGAAGCAGTAACAGCCAAAGGTGCAGCTCTACGCGATTTGTCTAACTTACAAGACGGCGTCGTTCTTCCGAATTCCAACGGAACTTTCTCCCCTAAGGGTGGGGTTACACGTGCGGAGTTAGCGTATTCACTCGTACAAAGCTTAGGATTGCAGAATGAAGCAGTCGCGAAGAATGGAGAAGCGATAACCGTTCAATACGGTGATCAGCGTCTGACAATTGAAGATGCTTCAGACATTCCATCTCATTTAAAAGGATACGTCCAGCTTGCTTTAGATTTGAATATCCTGAACGCCTATTTCACCGTTACACAAGGACCATATGATTTAGAACCAACGGTGCATGCAACGTTTAAGCCTTCAAACAAAATATCCCGCGGTGACTTTGCCGTTGCGATTACTAGATTTTATACAACATATTTAATGCCTTAAGAATGAATAGAATCTCTAATTCTATTCATTCTAAACTAGTACTTTGGCATCTCGGTGGTACAGCTAAAGCAAGCGCCAATGAAACCGGCGTCATTCCGGGGGCACGCGCTACATTTACGTTGGACTGTACTCAGGTACAAATGTGCCGTTTGTGTTAACAGCTAGCAGCCCTTACTGATTTAGCTACGAAATAGGTTGTCGGAGCAGATTTCCGGTTTCGGATATGCTCTGACAATACTAATATTTATGAGGGAGTGTAACGATGAAAAAAGTAAAGTCAATGTTTATGTTGGTCGCACTTGTTTTATCATTGTTTATAAGTTCTTTTGGCACGGTTAGTTCAGTAAATGCTGTTTCCAACGAGGTAATAATCGATCCTCTTCTAGAACAAGAACTTCTTCATGCAATGGCACCCGTATCTGCAATCGTTACGTTCAAAGGGAACGAGGCACCAACCGCTTCTGAAGTTCAGCTATTAAAGGAAGTCGGCATTACAACGGGAATAACGATGAAATCACTTCCGATGGCAGGCGTTCTTATCACTGCTGAACAAGTGGAAGCTCTTGCTTCTCGTCCGGAAGTTCGATCGATTTATTTAAACCAGGAATTAACGTTATACAATAATGATGCGACTGAACTAACAGGTGTGGATAAGGCCCGAACCGATGCAGCGATGACGAAGAAAAATGGTGGGCTTCCGGTATCCGGTAAGGGAGTTACCGTTGTTGTCAATGATAGTGGCGTTGATGGAACCCACAAAGATATTGAATTCGGAAAGAATTTGATTCAAAACGCGCTTGGGACTACAAACCTACATTCACTAGTCGACCTCCTGCCGATTACGTACGTTGAAGACGTAGTTAATACAGATTCCAACTCTGGCCATGGAACACACGTTGCAGGAACAGTAAGTGGAACAGGTGTCATGTCAAATGGAAAGTATGAAGGTGTCGCACCGGGAGCAAATTTAGTTGGTTATGGATCCGGTGGTGCGTTGCTCATATTGGATGCAGTTGGTGGGTTTGACTATTCCTTAACTCATCAATTTCAATATGATATCCGTATCATTACCAACTCTTGGGGTTCATCTGGGGATTTTGACCCTGAAAATCCTGTAAATATCGTAAGCAAGATGGCTTATGATCGCGGCATCGTCGTATTATTTGCCGCAGGTAACTCGGGACCAGGAGAAGATACGCATAATCCTTATGCAAAAGCCCCTTGGGTCATTTCGGTTGCTGCAGGTGATAAGCAAGGGAAGATTGCAGATTTCTCTTCCCGTGGTGTAAAAGGTAAAGAAGGAACGTTTACGATGGACGGTGAAACGTGGACGTGGAAAGACCGTCCATCGATTACAGCGCCAGGGGTTGATATTATCTCTACTCGCGTTATCGCACCAGTCTCTTCATTGGCGGCAGATGCAGACGTAAGTACGATTGAACCGGCATATGTCCCTTTTTATACGACAATGAGTGGAACTTCGATGGCGACGCCACACGTCGCAGGAATTGTAGCTTTAATGCTAGATGCGAACCCAGCACTTTCTCCAGATGAGGTTAAGCAAATCTTGGAAAAGACGGCGACCAATATTCCTGGAGGAGAAACATGGGAAGTGGGAGCAGGGTACGTGAATGCATATGCTGCGGTTGACCTATCATTTGGGAACGGAAATTATGGAAAGACGGTCAATGATTTCCGTCAATTTAACAGTAACGCTAACATAGCGTCAACTGCTACACCTTTTTCAGTAAACTATAATCCTGCAACAAGTTCTTCGAATTCTTATCCATTTACTGTTCCAAACGGACTAACAGAATTGGTTGTTAAAGTAAATGCTACCGGAATTGATGGAGAGACAGGAAACCCCATCAACGTTGTTCTGATTGCTCCAGACGGAACGGAATATAGTTCGGGTGTCAGTCTTTTATTTACTTTGGAATATGGGGTAACCACCTCCGTTACTTCTCCAATTTCGGGAGAATGGAAAGTTGAATTACGGGGTCTACGTGGAGATGTCGCCAATCCGATTGGCGTAGCCCTTCCCGAGGAAATTCATGGGACGATTACATTTAAAACAGCGAGCGGATTTACAGGACTAAATGATATAGAGGGTCATCCGGCTGAATCAGCAATCAAACTCGCTGTCGGCGAACGGTTGTTGGACGGGTATGTGGATAGTAACTTTAAACCGAACCAAACTTTGACCCGTAGTGAGCTTGCCCAATATTTAACGATGGGTGCTGAAATCCGGCAATCATTTCCAGGGTTAACCTTCTCCGATGTAGCTGAAGTTGATGCTCCATTTATCGCTGCTGTAACGGCAAAGGGTGCCGCTGTTCGAGATCGCTTCCAAGCTCATAACGGTGTGATGCTTCCGACAACAGCCGGAACGTTCTCTCCAAGTGCGTCCGTTACCCGTGCAGATCTTGCTTACTCACTTGTACAAAGCTTAGGATTACAAGAAGAAGCAGTAGCGAAGAATGATGATACGCTCACGGTTCAATACGGAGACCAACGCCTTCTAATCGAAGATGCGACGAACATCCCAGCTAACTTACGTGGGTATGTCCAAACCGCATTAGATATGAATATTTTGAACGCCTATTTTACTGTAACACAAGGACCATACGATCTTACCCCTACTGTTCATGCAACGTTTAAACCAGAAAACACGGTTACGCGCGGTGACTTTGCCGTAGCGACCACAAGATTCTTTTCAGCCTATATAACTCAGTAATTAAATAAGGGAATATACATCTTATTCCAGCAATGATGGAGGGCACAGATTATTATCTGTGTCCTTCTTGCATGTTTATATTCCCTCAAACTTTCTTCTACTGTAAAATAAAAAATGTGACCAAACATTACACATGAAGGTGGAGAACGATTGAACATGGAATCGACCATTCAACTTAGATTCGAATCTGTCAATGAGAACACTCAGCAGCAGGCTAAAGATTTAATCTTAGAAGGAATGTGTGAACATTTCGGGTTTATTGACTATTCTATGAATCCCGACCTCGATCATATTGTTAAAAACTACATAGATCATGGAGATACATTCCTAGTCGGTACTTACAATGATCATATTATTTGTACCGGAGCACTCATCCGTGAAGATGAACATACGGGGAGAATCGTACGTTTGTCGGTAAGTAGTGAGTACAGACGAAAAGGGTTAGCTGGCATAATGATGGAGCAGCTAGAAAGAGTTGCAGTGGAAAAAGAAATGAAATCAATGGTGCTCGAGACGAACAAAGACTGGCATAATGCCATTGGTTTTTATAAGTCATATGGGTATCATGAAATAGAAAGAGATTCAACCCAAGTACATATGATCAAGAGATTGCTAGAGTAGATAGGAGTAAGTGCAACGATTACGGGTCGAAGATACTCTCTCTTATAAGGGAGAAATGATAGCAAATCGGGCATTTTAACCTTTTATAATATGAGTGAACCCCTTTCGATCACTGAAGAGGGTTCGCTGTTTGCTTTGTCCATCGCTTCGGATTCATTTTTACGTTCAATAGAAACAAGCTGATGATAACCAATCCACTGCCGAGTAATTGAATCATACTCATTTGTTCACCAAACAAAATAGCTGATAATACCGCTGCAACAAGTGGTTCTGCTGTACTAACAATAGACGCTTTGGATGGACCGATTCGCTTTATCCCTTCAAAAAAGGTTAAGAAAGCAATTACAGTTGATACAATCGCTACACCACTTACGTAAATCCAACCGATATAACTAACTTGGAAGTGAATAGTACCTAATCCAATGGAGATTAATAGCAATACCAAGCCAGCAGAAGTCGTAACATATGTAGAACCGATTAACGGCGTCACTTTCTTCAACATTCTGTTACTAACGGTAATATAGCAAGAATAAATTACGTCTGCTCCTAGTGTCATCAATATGCCAACGGGATGAAGAGAAATAAATGAACCTCCAACGATACAAAGTAATCCAATGGAAGAGAGAAGCAAAGCGACTATTTTACTCCAAGAAAGAGCTTCATTTTCGAAAAAATAGGCAAGTATGGTAACGAGGGTTGGGTACATATACAAACACATAATTGCGACGGAGATCGGAATATATTGGAACGATGAAAAAATAAGCATCGACATAACAGCATATCCTAATATCCCCATGAGACTTAGAGTAACTAATTCTTTCAATGAGACTTGGAAAGAGATTTTACGAAATAATATATATAGCCAGAACAATGATGCTGCTATCAGAAACCTGAAGCTGAGTAACGTATTTACGTTAAAGCCATCATCATAGGCATACTTCGCGAAAATCCCCATCATCCCAAAGCTTGTAGCTGAAAGTACAACTAATAATGTCCCGATCCATTCACGCTTCACGATTGATCACCTTTTCTCTAGTATGTAAGAAGAGAATAGTCTGTTTTTCCTTCTTTTGCAATGATAAAATATTGAAATAGATTTCTTTTGGGAATATGTTATAATTTGGGGAATATCTCAATAGTTACTATTTCTCTATCTCAGTAAAATTGAAACCGATGCAGCAAATCTAGTGAGGATGTTATGTCATTGCTATGCAGTCGGCTAGGAATCACTAGAAATATTAAATAAATGAGCAAAGGGTCTACCCTAAGTTTTTTAAGACTTTTGGGAAAGCCCTTTTCTTGCATCATTTATCAAAGATTGTTGTCTACATTTGATATCCCATTAACTGTTTCTGCAGAGATCATACATATATATAAAATTTCAGTGCTATCCCATACAGTTGTAGTTATTAAAGAAGGAATAATTTCTCATAAATCGGCAGTCCATTCATTGGGAAGCATTAGTAATATGGTATCAGTACAAAATCATGTTGCCTAATATCGGTATGGGGTGGAATAAATGAAACAGATAAATTGGAAACTGTTGATAGGTGGCTTAATACTTCTTCTCATCTTAGTAGCATTTTTAACAAGAACGATATGGGTTCCTAAGGATCCCTACTTTATAGACGCGCTTCGTATCGATAGAAGTGAAGAAGGGGTTCAATTTATTCAACCCCCCTATAGTATAAGTTCAGAAGATTGGTTAGGTTCTGATATATTCGGGAGAGATTATTTCTCGCGGATGGTAGAAGGCACCCAATTAACTTTTACTATAATCATACTGTTAACTCTAGGCAAAATAATGATAGCCTTACCTCTCGGGTTATTGGGAGGATATTTTCGGTCGATTGCGAAAGTCATAGAAAATTGGTCTTTTGTATTTTCTGGTTTTCCAGTCTTGTTTGCTGCCATTTTTATTTTTAGTTTCCCGCTATTCACGGATCTTCTCTTATGGAATCGAATATTTCTCATGATTCTAGTAATTGTCGGTCTAGAATGGGCTAGAGTTTCATTGGTCATTAAAGCTAGAGCCGAACAGGTCTTAAAAGAACCTTATATTGAGGGATCAAAAATATTAGGAAGAGGTCCCATCGGCATACTCTATTATCACGTATTACGTGTAATAATGCCGGATGTCATTGTCCTATTTATTTTTGAGTGTGCACGTTCTCTCGTCTTAATTGGACAACTCGCGATTTTTGGGATTTATTTCATTGATTCATTATATATTCCCAATATTGACCCATCTCTTCCACCTATACGAACTGCCTTACAACCAGAGTGGGGTTATCTTTTAGGAGATAGTCGAAATTTAATATTTATAAAACCTGCGATAACTCTTTCTATTGCAGGCATTATTGTACTCACAATAGTGACGTTAAACATTTTAGGAGAAGGTCTCCGAGTGAAATTGTTATATCCAAAAGCAAAGAATAAGTCTTTATGGTGGTCATTTAGCCAATCACGACCGAATTGGAAGAAAAGTATTGCTTTAGGTATTGGGGTTATCAGTCTTATCGGGTTGTTTACTTTTATAAAGTTTGAAACAAAGCCTGCCATGAGCAGTGGACTACATGCCCTCTCTGATAGACAAATGGGCACAGACCAAGCAGGAGAAGCCATTGATCACATCGCTAATGAGTGGAGCAAAATTGGACTTGAACCTTCAATATCTCATTCATCTTATCCAGAAAAGATATTAAATCAGGATAAGTCATTCCTATCGATTAACGGAGGTGAACACACATTTAAAATGGATGAACAGTTTCAACCTTATTTGAAGTACACGATTAATAGTGGCGAAGTTTCCGCTCCAATTGAGGTTGTTGAAAATACATATATCCAACTACAAGGAAATATAAGAAGAGGTCAGTATGATGGAAAAATATTGGTTTTACGTAATAGTTTTATGAACTACAGGTATTTTGATTCAGTTGACGGATTTGTACTCGCATCATTGGATAGCGATGTTAAAGGTTTAATATTTGTGGAGAAAGATTTGGAAACTGCTCAATATGCATATGGCAACTCTCAGTTACTTAATATGATCAGTGATGATAAAAAGCGGTTTCTTCCTGTATTCATCGTAAAAGCTGAAGATGGAGAAACACTTTATCAATCAGAATCGGCAACCATATCCATGCAATTGGGGGATATTGACTTAATAAGTACAATTATTGAAGCAGAGCTAATAAATAATGAGAAAAATTCACGTCCTCCTGTTGTGCTCTATACGTATTACGACCGTGGTAAAAACGAGGATCGCGATTACTGGGCGGATTCCGTACAACAGTTGAGCGCTATCGCAAAACGACTGAAAACGTCTAATGAAGTCCCTTCATTCGATTATTATTTTATCGCCATCGACGGAGTATCAGGTCAGTATTATGGATTTAAACAATGGATGGGTAACAATACCGAGTTATTGAAAAGGAATCCCTTAATGATACAGATTAATAATAGACCACCGGATACAGAGTTTTCACGAATGGAGGGAGTAGATATTACAACCTATACTTCACACATTGAAGATCAAAATGAATATATGGCAGTTGAGAGAGCTCTATCCGTCTCAGCATGGAAATCTGGAATGTTACCCTTTCGGGCAAATGGAAGCATAAATGTCCCTGATTTAGAGGACTATGATTTTAAGCATATTAATTTGGTTACTGATCACGATATGACATCTATCACAATGAAGTTTTTAAGGAACTTAGAAAAGGAATATGAGAAAATATGAGATAAGCAATAAATATAATCGTTTTTAAAGTCTTACATTTGATAGAGTAGAGAAAAATATTACTAGATGAAAAGAGGAAAACGAATATGAAATTATACCGAGTGATTATCCAAGTTTCAGACATCGAGAACGCGGCCTTGGGGTGAGAGATGCTTTTATGCTGAAGATCCGTTTCGTAATCCAAGTTGTTTTGTTGATGAGAAGACGGTTTTTACAGGTATTGCTATATGAAATCAAATGAATACATTGTAGACAGGGGAAGTCATAATGGAATGCCAGGTTAGCAAAGGAACAATTAACTATGAAGTATATGGCGAAGGGGACCCAATAATTGTGCTCCATGCTATGGGAACAGACCATAGGGCGATGATGACTTGGATCGAACCGATTTTCAACGAAATCAACGTTGATTGGAAAAGAATATATGTTGACGTTCCTGCTCACGGCAAAAGTGCTATAAATGATTCCGTAAGAGGAACAGAAGATATGCTTCATATGCTGCTAGAATTTATCGAAACTGTACTTCCAAATCAACGATTTTCCCTAATCGGATTGTCTTTTGGAGGATATTTAGTTCAAGGGATCTTACATAAAAAACAAGAGCTCGTTGATGGAGTTTGCTTAATTGCACCTGCTCTTCACCTTCCTGGGGTGGAGCGTTCACTTCCTTCGAAAGTCGTTTATGAAAAAGACGAAGCTTTGTTAGCCGAGCTGGATGAGGATATAGGGAATGCTTTTGAATTACTTATGGTATATCAAAACAAAATAAATCTTATGATGTTCTTGGAAGAGATACAGCACGGACGATTGCTTGCAAATCGTGAGTTTTTATCCTCCGATTGGAGAAAAGAAGGCTATTACTTTAGCTTTGAGCCGTTCAGCCACGTTGATGAACTGGAACAACCGACACTCATTGTTCTAGGTCGGCAAGACGCTATATGTGGGTACGAGGATCATTTGAAATTGCTTAATAAATTTACGTGCGCATCTTTAGCTATTCTTGATCGGACAGGACATATGATTCAAATCGAGCAAAGGGATATTCTTCAACAGTTGGTTATTGAATGGCTTGGAAGAACACGAAAACAAAGAAAAGTAAGCACGAGCGTGAACGCTATCTTAATATAAATTTAATGATCATGGAACGAAAATACAGGAACCACAACGGCTCTTGTATTTTTTTTGAACATAGCGTTTAATATCAAGGTTCTTCAATGAAGAATTGAATTGACAAGTAAACCTAATTTGTATACCATCTAATTAGATAATCATTGAATTAGAAGGAAGGAGTATAAATTCATGCAGTTAAATCTATTGGTAGATTTTCATAAAGCGATTGCCGACCCTACTCGAATTAGAATTCTCACGTTGTTATCTGAAGGTTCGCTTCACGGTCAAGCACTCGCGGGGAAACTAGGACTAACCCCCCCAACAGTTACCCACCACGTTTCAAAACTAAGGGATATAGGGGTCATATACGAACGACGCGACAAAAATACAATCTATTTTTATTTGGATAAAACAACACTTGAGCGAAAGTCAAAGGCAATTGTAGATCTAGTAATAAAAGGTGAGAGAATTGATCAGAAAGAAGGGGATATTGTGGAAGCAATACATGATAAGAGGGAGAAGGAGAGGGCAAGTGTCGTAAGAAATTTCTTTACAACCGAAGGTAAGTTGAAAACGATTCCGGCACAGAGAAAGAAGAAATTGTATGTGTTTGAACACATGTTAGTAGGTCTTATTATTGGTAAAAAGTATACGGAGCCGGAGATAAATGAATATATTAAAAAGTATCATGATGATTTCGCAACGATCCGTCGCGAGTTTATCGTTAATCATTATATGTTCCGTGAAAATAGTATTTATGAAATGAACCCAAAAGAGATGTGGGCGAAGATAGAGTAAAGAGTATACCGACGTAGGTATACTCTCTAAACTTTGAAAAGACTATTTAGGTTTAATTTCTTCAATTCCGTTCATATATTTACGTAATGCTTTCGGAATG
>FWWL01009332.1_pt1 | contig 11985 bp, 17 predicted proteins | sample 2228331 | NCBI WGS metagenome assembly FWWL01 (sample SAMEA103939775, study PRJEB20133) | metagenome | reverse complement strand
GATTTTTTACTAAAACACTATTTGCCCCACACAAAGGTATGGGAACCTCTGCTAATTCAATTTTACCTGTTCGGTAGTTTTGGATGACCTGAAGCATACTTTTCTAAAATTTATTAATAAAGGTTTTAACAAAATTTTTTAGTGAACTTGAAACATTAGTTTTCATTACATTTATTAAAAAATTCCAAATGCCTGAAATTTTCATACTTAAAAAATTTTTGTCTCTGTAAGATAAGCACAAACCAGCAATAATAATACGGACATTTCTCTTTTTTAACATAATTCCTTTGCTTTGTCAACTGAGCATAATTCTTTAAAAATTTTCAATGTCTTCTCAGCTGTTTTTTCCCATGTGAATTCTTTAACCCTTGCTAATCCTTTACTGACCATTTCTGCTTGTAAAATCGGATTGCTTAAAACCTTATTTATGGCTTCTGCCATCTCATAAACATCGTAAGGGTTGAAATATTGTGCTGCATCTCCTGCGATTTCACGAAAAACATTAATATCAGCTGCTACCAATGGTACACCCATTGCCATAGCCTCTAAGATGGGGTGTCCAAATGTTTCTAAATAAGAAGGAAAAACGAATAGCGAAGCATTCTGGTAATACTTAAAAATATCTCTATACGGGACATGACCTAAAAATTTAACCCTTTCTTCCAATTTAAGAGACACAATAGTTTTTTTCATTCTAATATAATATGGTTTATCAATCGGTTCCCCAATTATTATTAAATTTTCTTTTACATTTTTGTGACTTATGAGATATGCGTATGCTTCAATCAGCCTTATAAAATTTTTATAATGGTATATTGTAGATACGGATAATATATAAGGTTCATTCTTATCAATGTTATTTTTTATGATTTTGGTATTTAAATTTATACCATGATGAACTACTCTTAATTTAGATGGTTCCAACCCTAAATTTGAGGAAATCCAATCTTTAGAATCGTTTGACACAAATAGAATAAGATCAGCCCTTAAGGCAGACAATTTTGCCATTTGAGAAAGTATCTTTATTCTTAATCTATCTTTAAATCCCCACTCTTGTTTTGTTTTAGTATATAGGCATGGGTTTCTCATTGCTAATACAATTTTACACGGGGCTAATAAGGTAGTCATATCATGAGGAGAATATAATACATCCACTTTTAATCTTTTTATATAAAAAGGGAGAATAAATTGCTCGAAAAAAAACCTGAGCGGCACAGAATTAATGTTAACCACAAGCTGTCTAATATTGGGATAATTCGGTTCAAGTTTAAGTTTTTTAGAGGTGATAATAGTATATTGATTATCTTTGTCTATTTTTCCCAAATTATCAATTAAATTTATTATGTATGTAAATCCGCCACCAACTTTAACTGCTAACGCATTAATCATTATATGCATGGTTTCTGACCTTATTAATCATTATATACATAGTTTCTAACCCTAAAAATACCAAATTTTCTAAAGTAGTAACAAAGATAATTCACAAAAGCCCCTCCTCCACAACCAGCATCAAGAATTAGTATGTCTTTGGGTAAGTAAAGTTCTTCAATTACTTTTCTCACAGAAGGAAACAAGTATTTATGAGCCCAGGTATCTGGTGTTTGCCAATTATATTCAATATACTCCATTTATTATATCCTCATATAGTTTTATCATCTTATCTGATACTTTGTCTATCTCGTAATATTCTTCCACCAATTTTTTCCCATTCAAAGATATCTCTTTTCTTAACTCTGGATTCTCAAGAAGCAGTTTTATTCCCTTATAAAGACTTTCGGCATCTATATCTACCACAATACCTGCTTTATTCCGGTCTACTTCTTTATAAATACCCACCTTATTAGAAATCACAACAGTGGTTCCGCAAGCCATTGCTTCTACTACTGCCATACCAAAATTCTCGGAATAAGAAGGCAATACAAAAATATCACTACCTGTATATACCTCTAATTTTTCTCTACCGGTTAACATACCTATGAAAGTCACTTTTGCCTCTAACCCATATTCTCTAATCCATCCTTTCACCTTATCACTGTAGCCATCCTCATCGTTTCCCACGATCAGCAAATGCAAATCGTTTCTTTCTTTTACTAACATACTGTAAGCCTTTATTAAAATGTCTAATCCTTTTTTCCAGTTAATCCTTCCCAAAAAGAGAATAACCTTTTTATCTCTCAAAATCGGATAATACTTCTTTAAATTTTCCTTTTGGGGAGCTCCTTAAATTCAGATATATCAATCCCGTTGGGAATAACAATCATTTGGTTTTTCAAACCCAGGAATGAATGACACTTATCCGCCTCATCCTCTGTAGTATAATGAATAGCTGAAGCACCTTTTAGGTTCCTCTTTGTAATTATGTGATAATAAAGCGATTTCTTCCAGGATTTCTTCCCCATAGTATAGGGATAAAGGGTACCCCGAGGAGAAATAATATAAGGCTTTTTATATTTTCTACAATAATAAGCAGCAACAGTTGTGAGATAGTTCCATATAGCCGGCAGATAAACAAGGTCAAAATCATTAAGATTTTTCCTTAGGCATTAGTCATCCGCAAGGAAAACTGCCATCCAGTTGTACCTAAAAATTCAAAGAATTTTGTAAATGAAAAATAAGTTACTTTAATCCCATCAACATCAATTTCTTGATTAATAGGAACTTTTCCCCCCAGACCAACATTGGTGGTATAAACGGTTACATTAATGCCTTTTTTGACTAAAGTCTTGTTTAGGCCATGCACAGCAACAATCGGCCCACCATATTGAAAGGCCGGCCAATAGCTTGGAATTACACAGAGAAGTTTCATGATTTCTTCTTATATACTGGAATAAGTGTTAATGTCTTATGTAAAAGAAGTACCCCTAAGTAGATAAAAGAAATAATTAAAGAACTTCTAAAAAGAATAAAAGCATTAGTAAAGTCAGCTTCTACGTTAAGCAAATTATACATCAAGAGTCCTGAAAGAAACAGTAATAAGGTAGGATGATGTTCACCTATTTTAGTAATCACAAAAGTAAAAATAAGTATCACGGTTAGTAGATAAAAAGGTACTAAAAAGACAGATAGGTAACCAAAATCGGCCTGGAATGAAGCAAAAATATTTGAGGGATAATCTCTGTAGTCTATGTCATAGAGTTCTGCAATCATTTCATCAATATTTCTATAAGATTTTTCTGGTGCAAAAGCTTTAGGTATTGTGTTCAATAACATCCTCCATGTAATCTCACCATACGGAATCATTTTACCTCTCTCTTCCTGAGCTTCCAAGATGATGTAATTTATTTTCCACATAGCCATTCTCTCTTTCAAATTTTCTGTTGTAGCATCTATATCTATTATACTATCTATTATATTAAAGCTAACTTTTCCCTTTGCTTTCATTAAAGGATTTAGGAATAGTCTATAATTTTGATAAATATTACTATAAACAAGAAATGGAACTGCAATTATTACCCAGACCTTAACATATTTAAGCGAGAATAAATTTACTCCTCTGAAAATGGACCAAATAACAACAAAAATAAACAGTGAGAGAAAGAAACTACGCCTCCCATATAATCCGAAAAGTGTAAGCATAGCGATAAGATTTATCCAGGACAATTTACTTTTTGTGTAAAATATCATTACTATTATAAAAAGATAAACACAAAACATTAAATAATCAAACAGCATATTTAAAGAAATAAACCAATATGGGAGCTCTATTCCAATCAAAGATAGTTCCTTAGTAGAAAAATAAGATAATATTCCAAATTTATAGTAACCGTATATTTTAAATAGGACTATTATCGCAAAAAAACTTATAATAATACTTTTTGGAACCTGTGCCCATCTTGTTAACAAGTATTTAAGCTTTATAACTCGCCATAATTCTTTTGGTAATAATCTGATTAAAGCCCAAGCAACTCCAGTCTCTATCATAACTAATAGATGAACTAAGGCAACAAGCAACGGATCATCAAATACTTGGGCGCCTTCACCTATTACTCCATCTATAAAAGAATACACTCCAAAGTTTACCCCTACCATAATAATATACAGATCTACTATATCTAAAAATTTCCATCTAAGATAACCAAAAATAAAAGTTAGTACGACAATACAAAACGACAAGGTTATAAGTATTGCATTTGCATCCATCTCATTTGCTTTTTATTATATTTTTATATTCTGTTATAATTTTCTCCCCATAATCATCCCAGGTGAAACCTTTACTAACCCTTTCCTTAGCAGATTGTCCCATTGCTTTACAGATATCTGGATTTTCATAAAGATAAAGAAGCTTCTCCTTAAGTGCTTCCACATCACGAATAGGGATAATAAAACTATCAATACCATCTCTAACTATATCTTCTCCACCTGTATTAGTTGTGCAGATGACCGGTAATCCGCATGCCATTGCTTGCAGTAAGACAAGACCGAAGCCTTCTTCTATAGACATAAGTGCAAAAACCGAGCCTTGAGAGTAGTATTTATATAGCTCCTTTTGAGGATATGGACCTTTATGAAAGACCCTTCCATTGGCATATTTTCTAAGGAATGGCTTTATCTCTTCACTCATGCGACCAATAAGCCATAACTCCGCATTCGGCAGATTTAGTTCATAAAAAGCCTGTAAGAGATAATGAACCCCTTTCCGCAAGATAATTCCCCCACAGTAGATAATCCGAAAGGTCTTATCCTCTTTAGGAATCGGCTTGAACTCAGTAAGGTCGACGCCATAAGGAACATGAATAAGTTTTTTTCCCGATATCTCATGCTCTAAAAAGGCTCTTTTCACAAATAAAAAGGGTATAGAAATATAATCTGCCTCTTCATACTCTTTTAGTTCTTTTTCAACAATCTTTGGATGAGGCAGTTGAGGTTTAATTCCTAATCTTTCATACTCCTCTTTCAAAATTTGCTGTTGGTAAGCTATATGTGAACTTCCTCGCTCTATTATGGTTATTGCTCCAATATTCTTTGCCTTTCTTATAGTATGAAGGGCAAAACTTGACCAAGTTACACATATATCACTTGTATCACATAGATGGGAGTCCTATCTATCATAGATCTCATGAATTAGGTATTGAGGGTTATAGAAATTTTTTAAAAATGAAGGCATCCTCTCCCATCCCCGCGCCATGAGTTCTTTAATAATAATAACCCTAATCTTATCTTTTGGAATCCCATACTTTACTACCTCAAACTTAGGATATGATGTAATAAGTTTTTTCAGATACCCTCTCTTTAATAATTGCTGAGCAAGGTAAAAGGCATGAAATCTTCCACCAACAGAGATTATTACCTGCATTGAATTTACTCCTTCAACTCTTTACATTTTCAACTAAGTGATTTGCTACATGTTTTGGCGAATTCCTTTAAATTCAAGGTAATATAATCAAGCTTCTTATCTGTTTTTTACATAAATAATATCCACCGAAGGCGGATGACCAACGCCTTATTGGGTTATTAATTTGGCCAATCCTAAATTCAATCTCAGCCCACAGAGGGAGAAGTATCTTATGGGGTAATAGTCCACATATTTTCAAGAATATCCATCCTATCAAATGATGAAACCAATTTATCCAAAATGGTATCCTACAAATTGCTGGACGTTCTACAATCTTTAATACTTCAAAACCACAAGCATTCAAAAGCCTTTCGCAACTTTTTCTTGAGATTCTGGCTATAGGAAAAGAAAAAAATGATAGAAAAAGCAATCACAATCCCTATTGTAATTTGAGCAATCGCCTGCTTCATACGTTTCCAGTTACGCGATGTTATACATATTAAAACAATCCCAATAAATGTAATTATCCATAATCCTCGTTTAAAAGTTAAAATAGTTCCTAAAATAAACATAGGCAAGAGAATTTTTTCGGTCCACCGCAGTTTTTTAGGTTTAGCTAATAAGTACAGAATTGGGAAAAAATATGTCATTGTACTAAAAAGGTGCACACTCCTTCTGATTATAAGAAAATAAAACTGAATAGGCAGATAGGCGATGCTTAACAATGTTAATATTGTAATAAGATTTTTGAAGACACGTTCGAGATTTTCTTTCTTTAAAATATGCCATGAGGCTATATAAATGCCCGGGACTATTAATAGACTATAAGTATCGCCTAATAAATATCTCATAGAATTTAAGTGTAAAAGACCTACAAGTAGACTAATCAAGGCAACAACGACAATTACTAACATAGTCTTTTCATATGAAAATTTATAGGTAATTTATTGGCCTCTATGATAATCATTCTAGCTGCTAACATAAATAAAAAAATCCCAGGAAGAACTCCTTGTACGATTATCAGTAATTGTACTAAAGCCTCATTACCTGTTTCTTTAAAAATATTAGTGTATAAAACGAGAGCAAATTGAAAAAGCTCAGGCAGGGTGAATATTATATAAAATAATCTCATAAGTCATGTTCACTTTTTAGCTGATTTGATCAATTTTATCACTTCTAAACCATTTCTTCCCACAATAATTAATAATCCGAAAAGTATAATATATAAAATTAAGGGATTCCTTACTAAAAGCAAAAGGGGAAGGACGTATAGCCAAATATTACTATACATAGGCAATCCGTTTTTATGATTAAAAAATGAGAGACTCAATGCTACTACTCCGAATCCGCTACCCAATGCAATTATACTGCCAGGTATTCCAAATCTGGGGATTAAAATAGGATTTAGCACTAAATTTATAATGCTTCCCAAAAAGAATGCCACGAAGGAATCTTTTGCCTTCCCAATTGCCAAAAGATAAGCATTATTCAAATAAATAAAAATATAATACGCATATGAAATTAGTATAAGATTTAAGAAGCCTTCGATTTCTAAATATTCCTTCCCCAAAAGGATACTTATTACTTGATCTTTAAAAAGCAGCATTATAATAGCTGCTAATATATGTAGTGTTAAGAGGATTCTAACAATTTTGTTATAATTTCTGTTAACTTCTATAGATCGACTGCTAATTTGTTGAACTAGCTTTGGGAAAAGTACTGAGTTTAGCAAAACAACATCAGAAGTTAAAAGTCCCCCAAATGTAAGTGATGCAAAGAACAAACCTGTAGCAGACTCTGAGAGATAGTAATTTAGGAACCACCTATTAATTAAACCCCAATTCAGTGTCGCAAAGCTTACTTCTGCCAAAAAGAACCATCGTTGGAAATATACAAGCTCCTTTTTTAGGGAAAACTGTATTTGAGTCTCTGATTTTTCACTTTTAGGTTTTTCAAAAAAAACAAAAAAATTAACGAATAAACCTGCTATAATGTAAGATATAAGACTTGCTAACAATGCACTCTGTACACCGCGAAATGTCGGTATAAATATGCTACCTAAGCATAAAAAGAGCCAAGAATATATCACATCGCCTGCAGCTTTAGCTCGGAAATATTGCTTACCTTGCAAGGCATAGTTCCCTAAGATATAAAAAACAAACACAGGTAATAAAATTGCTACAAAAATAATGAGTTTTTCATGGCTTGGCGTACCAAAGATCCATTTAGAAGGGAACTTAGGAAAAATAAAAAGAGTTATAGAAACAGTCAAAGAAATAAAAATCGGTGCTGGATAGATGGATTTTATCAGTTGATTTTGTTTTTTAGGGTATCTATTTATACTTCGGACTAAATTTCCACCTGCACCTACCATAAGAAATGGCAAAATAAAACTTTGAATTACTAATGCTAAAGAAAACAGACCAAAATCACTAGGCCCTAACCACCGAGCAAAGAGAATATTACGAACAAAACTACCCACTCGGGTTAAAACACTACCTATTATACTTATCCCAACCGCTGAGAAAAATCTATCTTGAATGAATAATACTTGCAAAAATCTCATATTTTGATACTTTTGCAATATTTGCATAACCCTATTATTCTTCATTTCTTTGCCACCCCTATAATATTTTGTGTAAAAATCCCCTCTCCTGAACCAGTTTCAACAAGCATGTAGAACTTCAGCATTAAATGGATTGCCTTCCAGAGTATATATCTCACTGCTGATTTCAATCCTTTGGGGACAGGGTCTGTTGGATAGAAATTTATATCCCTAAATCCAATCGCCGTCAGAATTTGATTTAAACTACTTCTGGTAAAAGCTATTTCATGTGTGAAATCACCATATCTATATCTACCACTAAATGGGCTTTCTGCATTAGGTGTTTGAAGCACAAATACCCCCCCACGCTTTAATGAAGAAAAGATAAGAGTTAAAATCTCGAGTATTTCATCTTTTAAAAAATGTTCAATAACATCTCTTGCAAATATCACATCATAAATCCCTAACTCGGCTGATAAAAATTCTTTAAGGTCAGCCTGAATTATATTTTCTATGCCCAGTTTATGTGCTAATTCAACCTGTTCTTTGCTTATATCAATTCCTAAGGCGTTTTTAAATCCGAGGGTTTGTAAGAAATAAACAAACCCACCATTTCCACAGCCAATATCAAGTATCTTTGCATCCTTATCTTCGGGAAGAAATCTTCCATAGTATCTTTTCCATACAGGAAATTGTCTCTTTATATCTTTCAATGACACCTCACCGTAAAGATAAGATGTATGAGAAGAAACATAGGTTGAATATAGTTTCTCACGATAGTGCATAAAAGTAAGCCTTTAAAATCTCCTCAAGTTTTGTTTTGAATTTCTCGTAGCCAAAGGTCTCAATTACTCTATTTCTCAAGTAATCCTTGTCAATATATCTTTTATCAACTTCTCCTTTTAGGGCTTTAATAATTGCCCGTGAGATTTCTTGGATATTATCAGGGTCAACCAGAGTCCCCAGCTCCCCATTCATTAGTGCATCAACAGAGCCATCCTTGTTTCCTGCAATAACAGGAATCCCACAAGCCATCGCTTCAAGAAATACTATACCAAAGCCTTCCTTCTTGGAAGGCATCACAAATACATCGGAAAGTAGGTAGTGGTCTGTAAGTTCCTCGTCAGGGACATAACCTGCTAAAACTACATATTCCACAAGATTAAGATTTTTAATTATTTCCTTCAATCTTTCCATCTCTTCTCCATCCCCTTTTCCTACTAATAAATATTTCACCTCTGGAATCTCTTTAATTACCTCTGGTAATACCTGAATAATCTTATCATAGCCCTTATACCTTTCGGAAGAGGATAATCTTGCTACCGTCAATATTACCTTTGTTTCTTTGGTAAGTTTATATCTCTTTAACAAATATTCAGGCTTTAGTGTGTTGGAGGGTATCTTAAAGTAAGGGTCAATGGTATTAGGGAATATAAGGATTTTATCGTGAGGAACATTATTATTCTCAATAATCTTTCTCTTTGTGAAGTTACTAACTGATAAAATCATATCTGAATTATTAATAATCCATTTTTTTAGCTTTGATAGATTTCTCCAAACATCAATGCCATGGGCGATAAGAAAAATTTTTGTTCTACCGTTCATTTTTTTGATAGCAAGACCTACGGGTGAGAGATTGATATGCCCTAAAATGACAATGTCTGATCTCAGTCCTTCCACAATTGATTCCACAAGAAATCTTATCTTATTACCTTCAAAGCCTTTGAATAATGCGGGATCAAAATATTTTTTATCAACCTCTTCGTCATAAACAGAATATGCCTTAACTTCTATACCTTTTTCTTTACCTACCTCTTGCAGTGCCTTTAAAAAGGCCCTATTAAATTTCTCTATGCCTCCTACACCTGAAAAAGACTTTAGATAAAGGAAAAGGACTTTCATAATCCTACCCATTTACTTTGCACTACCAGGCCCCAGAACCTTGACCAGTGCAAATTTCCCCTTTTAAAACCCTTTATAAGCTGTTTAATAATGGGTTTCTCTTTATCATGTATAAATTCCAGCAAGGTATCCGTTCTGTTTTTCATCCATATTTCAAAGGGAAAGGTAAAACCCATTTTTCTCCTACCCAGGATCTCTTTGGGAAGTGCATCCTTAAAGGCTTTGATTAAAAGGAACTTGTAGGTGTTTTTGTTAAATTTAATCTCTTCCTTTATGGAAAACACCAATTCCATGAAATCTTTACCCAGGAATGGAACCCTCACCTCAACAGAATGCCACATACTCATAAAATCGGTATCCTTTAAAAGCTGATTTTGCATATAAAGGTTGGTTTCGAGCCAGGTGATGAAGTTCTTAGGAGAACTCGAGGGAGTGGGTGAGAAGGTGAGAGGATAGAAGTTAACAAGATCAGATAATATATTGATTACCTCTTTTTCTGAAGTATCAAGGAGTCGAGCGGTTTCCCGGATGGTGAACAGGGAGCGAAATAGAAGATAATAAGAAAGCGGTGATGGCAGGGATAGAAAAGAGAATTTCTTTATTTTGCTGTGCGGGAGATATTCAAACAATCTGTAAACAGAGTTAAGGATTGCATACTCTGGATTATAAAACCATAATTTCGCAATCCTGTTAAAAGAAGGATAGCCACCGAAAAGCTCATCACCTCCCAGTCCGGAAAGGACTGATTTTAAACCATCCTCTTTTGCACATTTGGATATAAAATAGGTATTGACTCCGTCAATGGTTGGCTGATCCATTGAGAGAAAAATATCATCAAGATTATCTATAAAATCTCCTTCAGTTACAAGGTAGGAACGGTGCCTTGATTGTATTTGATTTAGAACAATATTTTGATATGCCTCTTCCGAGAATTCCTTCTCGTTGAAAATCATGGATAAGGTTCTTATATTATCTTTTTTAAATCCATGAGCGATAGTGGCAATAAGGCTTGAGTCCATTCCACCACTCAAGAAAACACCAATAGGCGCATCCGAGATTAAATGCCGTTCCACTGCCCGGGTGAATTCATATCGAATCTTTTCAATCGCCTCCTTTAGATTTTTGATCTTCTCCTGAAAACTAATCTCTGCAAATCTCTCCACCCTGTATTCTCCGGTCAAAATATTCAACCTTAAAAAATTCCCTTTAGGAAGCATAAATACATTTTTTAGGGTTGTATAGGGTTCTGGGATGTGCCCAAAAATGAGAAAGTATATCCTCCAGTAAGGATTTTCTTCCCAGGCATTTTCAAAAACCTTAAAGGCTTTTACTTCAGAGGCAAAGATTAAATGCTTGTTCGAAAGGGAGTAATAGAGAGGTTTTATCCCAGCATGGTCCCTCACAAGATAAAGGAGGTTTGCCTTTTTATCTAAAAGACAGGAAGATAGGTCAAGAATGGAAAGCCTACAGTGTCCCAGTAGAATATGATCGTCTTTATATAATCCTGAATCGTCAGGTCCTCTATGGGTAAGGCTAACTATCATATGGGTAATAGACTCATTGTCCCTTTGGTTAATATTATCATTAAACCGGCAAATTCCGATTATTCCACACGGTAAAAAGTAAAGTTTTTATTCTCTTTAAGTGTATTTAACCTGTACTCTTTTAACCTTACATCGTAATAATCATTAAGATTGTCCAATCCTATAACTGTATGCTCCTCTTCTAAAAGCTTTTGTGCTACTTTCCAGCCTATAAAGCCAGCACATCCGGTTACCAATATGTTCATTTACTTTATCACCTTGCTATCTTTTAATTTTACCAATATCAAATCCAAACACATCAAATCCACTTCTACAAAACTCAATCACCAACGGCAAACCAACATAACCAAGCCCTATAATCCCTACTTTTGCTTTCTTTGATTTTATCTTATCAATTAAATCCATTTTCACTTTGATTAATGCCCGCTCCCTTGACCGACTTTGCTTTTAACAAGATTCAAAATTAATTTTGCATCTTTGATCGCTTGTTCCGCATCTTCAATATGGTAAGATTCACTCTCGACTCTGTCTTTCATAAATAATTTTCCCTTCCCTAATTATCCTCTCTATAAACGGATTCCCTTCCCCCAACATAGTAGCAAATTCTGATGGGGTATATACAAATACATCAACATGAAAGGGAAGGTCTGCAAAACTTTCAATATCAAGTATACGTTTGATAAATCTTTCTTTTGTTTCTTTTATCACAACTATATCAATGT
>FWWL01009331.1_pt1 | contig 11986 bp, 17 predicted proteins | sample 2228331 | NCBI WGS metagenome assembly FWWL01 (sample SAMEA103939775, study PRJEB20133) | metagenome | reverse complement strand
CATTATTTAGCATCTCTTCTATCAACTCATCATATCTTATTCTGCACTCATTACATAATCCTGCCATGAATGCTTCTACATTATTGGTTTGCAGATATATAGTTTTGTTACAGCATTTGCAAGTATTTATATTCTTTATAGCCATCAATTCTTCAGAGATTATCCAATCGTTCATGTTATATATTGTAGTAGAGTACTATTTAAGTATTTGTATTTATTAGAATATGACTCTTTCTATATAGATTATATTAGAAATTGTGTGATATAGTTTTGCAAAGAGAGATGATTAAAATTTAACATAATTGATAATGAGTAGATTACTGCCAAAGATGCTAATGGCGATAATGCAATTGTAAGAGCCTAAGTAATTCTTATGGCAAACTAGTTGATTGTATAAACAAACATAATCCAATTATGAGGATTTGAATGTTATTAGATGTAAATCAGTCTAAGGCTAGTTTAGTCTTTATCTTAGCGATATCCTCTTCCACCTTCTTTAACCTTCCATCAAATATCATTAATAATTCTTGCCTTAGTCCTATAATCTCATTCAACGTCTGCTTACCTATCTCCTTAACCTCCCTAAAGTTCTCATTACTCTCATTCCTAAACTCTCTCAACTCATTCAACGTCTGCTTACCTATCTCCTTAACCTCCCTAAAGTTCTCATTACTCTCATTCCTAAACTCTCTCAACTCATTCCTAATGTTATCTAGATATGATGCACCAGTACCAAACCCTTCAACAATCTCTTCTTCTAAAGAACCTATTATTATACTGAATTTATTAAATTCGTTAGTTGCTTCTTGGTAATTGACATCTATATTTTCTACATAGATAGGAGGATCTTTGATATTAATATCTTTAATGAATTTACCAATGACTTCTTCATCCCCTTCTACAATTATCTCTACCCGCCCATCGTCTAAATTCTTAACATAGCCATTCAACTTATGCTTCCTAGCAATATACGCTGTCTTATATCTATAACCTACTCTCTGTATGTATCCATCAACTAGTATGGTTGCTCTTAGCATGACAATAATTAGTAAATGATTCTTTTAGTTTATATTTATTTGCTTTGCTTATCTCTATAGCATACTAACGATTTTATATAAGAGAAGTGCATACATTATAAATGCCAGCATTCTTGGTCTTTTATCAATTCAAGACTATGAACGAGGATGAGACAGAAAAGGCAAGGAAAGAATGGGAGAGCATTAAAAAGAATATACCAGCTGGTATAGAACTTGCTGGTGAATATGATCATGCATGGGGTACTGAATATAATGGATTTCTACTGTTCCATGTAAATGATGCAGATACATTCCTAAATTGGTGGCCTACATTCAAAGATAGTATAAGATGGTATGTTACTAAGACCCATACAATAGTAGCAAAGAAGCGTTAAGATATATCCTCTTTTAATTTTTCTGCAATTGATATACTCTTGCCATGTTCAGAGTATCTTATACTACTCTCAAGTCTGACATTTAGACCAACAGCCCTTAGTATTGATAAGAGATCTGCACCAGAGATCTTGCCAGAGATCTCTCCCCTTCTTAGCACTTGAGCAAGCCTTGGTATTATCAATCTCATCTGTGCTGGGTATTGCTCTTCAGCAGCCTTTAAAACTTCATCACCCCTATCTACTAGATAATCCAATAATATGCTTCGATCACTCTTCTCTTTCTTACTTAACACTCCCTCTTGTAACCTCTTCCTTAACTCCTTCATCTTCTTAGCCTTGATTATCTCGATCTCTATATCCTCATCCATAACTATCCCTTTATAACTCCTATTGGCACTAATCTTGCAACCTTTGTGGCAATACCTACTCTATGGCTAACATCTGCTACCGCATCTACATCTTTATAAGCTTCTGGTGTCTCTTCAACTACTCCTTCCTTAGTCAATGCCTTTATGTATATACCTTTATTCTCCAACCTAGTCTGTACATCTCTAGCAGTATAACTCCTCTTTGCTGCTGATCTAGACATCATCCTTCCAGCACCATGAGCTGTAGAACCAAATGTTAGATCAAGAGACTTTGGTGAGCCTAGCAATATGTAACTAGCAGTGCCCATAGAGCCAGGGATCAAGACTGGTTGGCCATAATCTCTATACTTACTTGGAACTTCAGGCATCCCAGCAGGAAATGCCCTTGTTGCCCCTTTTCTATGCACAACTACTTCCATTGTAGAACCATCTATCCTATGCTTCTCAACCTTTGCTATGTTATGTGCAACATCATAAACTAGATCCATCTCTAGATCTCTCTTGAATATATTCTCAAATACTCTCCTAGTCCAGTGAGTGATCATCTGCCTATTAGTCCATGCAAAGTTTATGGCACAGTACATAGCCTTTCTATATGCTTCTCCCTCTTCACTCTTATTTGGCACACATGCTAACTCTCTATCAGGCAGTTCTATTCCATACCTCTTTAATGCTCGCTCTGAGATCCTTAGATAATCGGAACATATCTGATGCCCAAACCCTCTAGAGCCGCAGTGGATCAATACTGTAACTTGACCCTCATGATCTATACCAAATCTCTTTGCTGCTTCTGGATCAAAGATCTTATCTACTCTTTGAACCTCAAGGAAGTGATTGCCAGAGCCCAATGTACCTAATTGAGTTATACCCCTCTTCCTAGCAGTCTCTGATACAGCACTAGGATCTGCTCCCTTCATATGACCATTCTCTTCACAAACCTCGATATCTTGCTCATAACCATAACCATGTTCTATAGCCCATCCAACCCCTTCTCTTAGTATATCATCCAACCCCTTCTCTGTAAGTTTTAGGACACTCTCACTACCAACTCCAGATGGAACGGCCTTGAATAACTCATTAACCAATTCTTTTAGCCTAACTCTAACATCCTTCTCATCTAGATTTGTTCTAATCAATCTAACTCCACAGTTGATATCATAGCCTACTCCTCCAGGGCTTATAACACCATCATCAATGTTCATAGCTGCTACTCCACCTACTGGAAATCCATAGCCCTCATGCCCATCTGGCAATACAACAACATGCTTCATAACCCCTTGAAGCGTTGCTACATTCATAGCCTGCAAGATAGTCCTATCTTCTAGCATCTTGCTAAGCAATTGCTCATTTGCATAGATAGTAACTGGTACCCTCATGCCCTTCTCTTTAATTGGTTCTATCCTATACTCAACATCACTAATCTTTTTTATTTGCTCCCTCAACTCCAAGGTTATCATTAATGATATACAACAATGGCAATTTAAATCATAAGATAAGGTTTATTTCTAATATAAGATATCTTATCATCATGCCTATTCTACCTATAGATACTGGAAGATATGGTAGTAAAGAGATGAGAGATATATTTGAAGAAGAGAATACTCTAAACTATCAATTACTCTTTGAAGCAGTAGTTGCTGAGGTTCAAGCAGAACTTGGTATAATACCCTTAGATGCTAGCAAAGAGATTTCTGATATAGTTAAGAATAAGAAGGTTACTCTACAAAGAGTTAAAGAATTAGAAGCAAAGACTGATCATGATACAGCTGCAATGATAGAAGCAATGAGCGAGTTATGCGATAAAGCAAGACCATGGATCCACTATGGCTTGACAAGTTATGATGTTATAGATAGTAGGATATCTATGCAGATTAGAGATGCCCTTGCTATAATAGAACCAAAGATAAAGAGGCTGATGCTATTGTTAATCGATCTTGCATTAAGATATAAAGAATTACCAGCAGTTGGAAGGACTCATGGACAGCATGCTAGTATAATATCATTTGGTTTAAAGTTTGCTGTATGGTTATCAGATCTTATAGCACATATCCAGCATCTAAACCAATTAAAGGAGAGAGTGCTAGTATGTAAAACTCTAGGAGTAGTCGGCACTGGCTCATTGATGGGTAAAGACGCATTGAGAGTTCAGGAGTTAGTCGCTAAGAGATTGAATCTATATCCTATAGATGCTGCTACTCAGGTTGTATCTAGAGAGAGGCATGCTGAGATGTTACAGTTCATAGCCTTGCTAGCAAGCACATTAGATAAGATTGCTGTAGAGATTAGGAATCTACAAAGAAGCGAGATCTATGAAGTATCAGAACCATTTAAAGAAGGGCAGATTGGAAGTAGTGCTGTTCCTGTAAAGAGGAATCCAATAAAGAGCGAGAGGATATCATCATTAGCAAGGATATTGAGAGCAACATCCCATGTTGCATTAGAGAATATAGCATTATGGCATGAGAGGGATCTTAGTAATTCATCTAATGAACGATTCATAATACCAATCTCCTTCATCTTACTAGATGAGATGCTTAATAGCATTAATAATGTATTAAGAGATCTGAAGGTTAACGAGGATAGAATAAAGGCAAACATCAATCTAAGCAAGGGGCATATATTTGCTGAATTCGTATTAGAGGCTTTGATCAAGAAGGGAGTTTCTAGATTGGATGCTTATAGGCTAATACAAAAGATAGCCTTCGATGCATATGATAAGGACATACACTTACTCGAAGCACTAAAGAATGATCCTAGAATACTAGAGACACTAGATTTAAGTGAATTGGAAAGTATATTTGAGCCTAGCAATCATCTAGCAGCATCAAGTATTATAATAGAGAATGTTGTTAAGAAGGCTGGAGAATGGATAAGGGATTTAGAAGGTTGATCCTAATTGGATTGGGTATAACATTCCTAGCAATATTATTATCCATGCTAAGAGAGTTCATAATTGCTGGCATAATATTCATAGCTCTAGTATTACTAGGAGCATTTGGCATATTGAGGCTATTTAAGAGATAACCTCATTGCTAGCATGTAAGAATATGAAAGGATTATAGATGAGCTATGATGAATATAATGTATGAGAAAAGAGTATATAGTGGTAAGGATAGATGCAGCACCAGATAATAGTCCACAAGTATTGGTATCATTGGCAGATCCTAAAGATGTTAGGGATAGGACTCAGCAATCAGCAGTTCCCATCTTTGGGAGTTTTGGTTCTATTGATGATTTTATGAAGAATTTTAGTAAGATAATAGCGAGTCAGATGATGAGTGGTTTTACTACTACACTAAAGTTGTCTATTAAGGAGTATGAGGATTCAGGAATTAGAGTAGGCGATAAGATCTACCTTGATATAATAAAACCAGATATCTTAGGACAGACAAATGAATTGCTGCTAAGTCCAGAGCAGATGCAGAAATATGAAGAGGTTTTGAGCATACTAGCAGATGCTGGCATAAAACCTAGTGAATGGTCTAGCAAAAGGAATGATATATTATCGATGATAAATAAGGGCATGTCAGCAAAGGAGATAGCAGATATCATAATCAAGAGCCTTTAATATTAACCTCTAAATACTAGCTTGTTCTATACTTAGAGCATGCCATCAGCATATGTGTTAATAAACTGTGATCTTGGCTCCGAGGAGGAGATAATTAGAGAGATAAGGAAGACAGATGGGGTTAAGGAAGTAGAGGGGACATATGGAGTATACGATATAATAGCAAAGGTTGAGAGCGATAGCATGGAGAAATTAAAGAATATAATAACTTGGAAGATAAGGAGGATGCCAAAAGTCAGATCAACAGTAACACTGATAGTTATAGAAGGGCAGTAAAAACACATATTTTATTTTTAATAAAATAAAGATTTGTCATGGTTTTATGATAGCCCTGCCTATTATCTTACCCTCCTTCAACTCTTCTAATGCTTTATTAGCATCATTCAATCCAAACCTCTTAGATATTATACTCTTTACAACACCTCGTTCTGCAAGTGCTACCAATTCAAATAGATCCTCTAGACTCCCAGTATACGAGCCTATTATCTTTATAGCCCTTAGAGGTATGGTTACCAATCCTAGCTCTACTGATCCTCCAAACAATCCAACTGGAACTAACCTTCCCCTCTTTCTTAATAACTCTAGATCTGTAGCAATGGTATTAGAAGCATTTACAAAATCGATTATTGCATCTGCCCCTAATCCATATGTAAGTTCTCTAACCTCCTTTATTGCATCTTTATTCTTAGAGTTTATTACATAATCAGCACCTAACCTCTTTGCTTCCTCTAACCTTCTATCATCAAGATCTATGACTGCTATCCTTGCATATGTTATGCTCTTTGCTAATTGAACTCCTAGCAATCCCAAGCCTCCAGCCCCTACTATTACTAGAAATTCGTATGGTTTGATACTTGCACTCTTTATTGCACTATATGCTGTTAATCCTGAACAGGCTAAAGATGCAGCCTCCTCCATCTTCAATCTATCAAGTTTTATTAGGTATTTTGCATGAGGCACTAGAACATACTCTGCATAGCCTCCATCTTGGAATATCCCTATAGATCTAGGATTATCACATAGATTCTCATTTCCAACTCTACATGCTGGACATGAACCCTCTCCTAACCATGGATATACTAATACACTCTCCCCAGTACTCAAACCCTTTACTTCTTCGCCTATCTCTTCTATAACTCCAGCAATCTCATGTCCTGGTGTTAATGGGAACTTTACACCTCTATCTTCAACCCTTAGGAACGTTCCACCCTTTCCTGCATAACCTCCCTCCCAAAGATGGAGATCGCTATGGCATACACCAGTAGCATCTACCTTTACAAGTACTTGCATTCCACGAGGCTTTGGCATTGGTATATCATCTATTATCAATGGTTCTCTTGGCTTAACTATCCTCGCTGCTTTCATTAGCCTTGATAATCATGATGAAGTTATTATGTCTTGCTATAAATATGGAAGCATAGTTAGCAAAATCTTTTATCCTGCTAATATATAGGTAGCATATGCTAAAGTTAAGTATGATACTAATAGCGATAAGTATAATAGGTGCACTAGGTCTGCCTATAGGAGATCCTAGATTCTTATCTATAGCAGTGGCATTAGAAGTAGCATATATAATACTAGCCATACTCTCATTCAAGAATATTAGATATGTACCAATAGCAAGTATGATATTAGCATTCATAGTCATCGTAGGAAATACTAACAAGATCCATCTAGATATAATGCTAACATTAAATCCTTTAATGAACGCAATAATACTTATAGTAGGAGGGTATGTATTACAAGTGTTATTGATAATTACGAGCATATTAGAGCATAGAACTAGAGCTTTGATGGTGAGATGATGGATGAAGAGAGTATAGCAAGACCACCAATAAACATACTCTTCAATCCACAGTTAGTAACAAAGAAGAATATCTGGGAGATAGATATAGTAACTATACTAGATATGCTAGTTAAGATACTCGAGGCTAGAGGTAGGAAGGATCTTAGAATATGTGGCATAGCAGCCTCTTCATCCGCAACTATATTAAGGCTTAAAGTAGAGAGCATATTTGCATTAGAAAGGATAGCAGAGCAGAGGAAGCCTCCTAGAGATATGAGCATATTAAATAATATATCCATGTTAGAATTGCCTTATAGATTCCAAGCAAAGTATCCAGTCTCTCTTGAGGATCTGCTTAAAACATTGGATAGCATGCTAGAGAGCATATTAAAGCCAAGAGATGAGTTTGATCTAGAACCTATAGATAGTAAAGAACTAGACAGATATCTAGTAGTATTTGAAGAATTGCTAGAAGAGTATAAAGAAGATATCTATGAGAGGGTAAAGATCACTGGTAGATTATTATTTAGTGAATTTGTAAAAGGTATGGCTCCTATAGATGTTAGTAGATACTTCATAGCAATACTATATCTAGCCATGCATAATAGAGTTGAATTAGAAGAATTAGAAGATGATATCTTGATAGCCATAAAGACTCTCTAAGATTATAGTTACGGTTATTTAATATTACCTTTTTAATATATTATTATTAGGCATTGAAGATAACAATAGTAGGATTCGAGAAGTACGATGGGATACTAAATTCTGTAAAGAATAAACTTGAGTATCTAGGTGTTGAGACTAAGGTAGTTAAGGATTATAATATAACTAGTGATTCAGACTTTATCATAGTGTTAGGGGGAGATAAAGGTATTCTACACTATTTTCATAAGATAGATGATAATTCAGCTCCAGTTATAGGCGTTTATGAATCTGATTCTACTGGTTTCCTTGCACAGATAGAGTCTAAAGAGATTAGTAATGCCATAAATAGATTAAAGCGTGGAGAGTATGAGATAGATGAGGTAACTAGGATATCAGTAAATGTTGATGGGAAGTTCATAGAGCCTGTATTGAACGATGTTGCCATCTTTCCTTTCAGGAGTGCTACTCTAATGGAGCATAAACTAAGGATAAATGGAGATGATGTATGGCATGATAATAGCGATGGAGTAATAATTGCTACTCCTATAGGCTCAACAGCCTATTCCATGTCTGCTGGAGGACCAATGGTATTAAGGGGTTCTAAGGTATTTGTAATAGTATCTATAAACTCACTAGATATAACAAGGAGGCCTCTAATTGTATCAGACGATAGTAAGATAGAGATAGATAACATAATTAGCAGATACCATTGTGAAGTTATACTAGATGGGGATAAGAGGGTTAGAGTTAACAATAGAGTAATCTGCACTAAGCATGAATATCCGGCAAGATTAGTTAAATTCTCTAACCAAACAACATCAATCATTGCCAAGAAGGTCAAATTGGCAGAGGAGATGCTACGTATGCCTCCAAGTGCTAAATTGGTATTAAAGATATTAGAGTATGAAGGTGCCATGAGCCAAAGAGATCTAGTAGATCGAACCTTATTACCAGCAAGGACTGTAAGATTAGCTCTAAGCCATCTACTTAGCAAAGGTTATGTAAGGAAGAAGGTATCGCTTAGAGATGCTAGGCAAAGGATCTATGAGTTGAAGATATGAGAGCAAGAATAGTTACAGCATTCCTAGAGCATGATGGTTTAGTACTAATACTGAAAAGGAGTATGAATGTAAAGAGCATGAAAGGAAAATGGGCTGGGATCTCTGGTTATATAGAGGATGAAGAGCCTATAGATGCTGCAATAAGAGAGATAGAAGAGGAGACTGGTATAGAGAGGAGTAAACTAAGGTTTATAGCAAAAGGCTCTGTAATAGAGGTTTATGATAATGATATAACATGGCTAGTCCATCCATTCCTCTTCCATACAGATGATACTAATATAAGATTGGAGAGGGAGCATGATGAGTATAGATGGATAAAGCCAGAAGAGATAATCTATTATGATACAGTACCTAAATTGAAAGAAACATTAGATTCTGTTACGAGATTCTTAGATTCTGATCTTTGCTACAAAGAATCCTAGTGTATTATGTATATGAGGATAAAACCTTCTAGCATTCCTAACTTGCTTATCAAATACTATATCTCCAAATCTACTCAATCCCTCACTACCATATGCTAGAGGTTCTATCCTAACATCATACTTTTTAATGGCATAATCTATAACCATCTCATCCTCTTCTGGCGCAAATGAGCAGGTTGCATATATTATTATACCATCATCTTTAACTATCTTTATTGCTGAATCTAATAAGATCTTTTGAAGATTGCTACAAAACTCTATGTCTTCTGGCTTTCTATTATATTTTCTCTCAAGATCCCTAGGTATAACACCTTCACAACTACATGGTGCATCAAGCATGACTTTATCAAACTTTAGGCCTAGTTCATATGCTCTAGTAGCATCCATGTTAAATACTGATGTATTCATAACTCCACACCTCTCAAGATTGAATAGCAATGCTCTAAGCCTATCCTTCTTTGCTTCTACAGCAACTAACAAGCCTTGGTTATTCATCAATTGTGCTATATAACTAGTTTTACCACCAGGAGATGCACACATATCTAGAGTAAGATCATCACTCTTTACATCCATAGCCTTTACAGCAAAACAGGAACTTAGATCTTGAATATAGTAATAGCCTAGTAAGTACTCAGTTGTTGCCCCTAATGGATATTTGCTCTTAACTTCATAAACCTCATCTATACTAGTGCTCTTTAATTCAAAACCTTTAGCCTCTAATCTATTCTTTATATACTCCTTATCCTTCTTTAGAGTATTTATTCTTATATATCTATGTTTATAATACTCCATACTATCAAGAAATCTCTCAAAGTCAGGTATATAATTCATAAATCTTGATATCATCCATTCTTGATATGAATACTTCTTTGCTAACTCTCTAGACTCATTAGTGCTAGGGAATGATACTATCATCTACTCCTCTTATTAACCTCGTTAATTACATGCTCTATTATAGTTTGTAGTGGAGTTCCAGGACCAAAATTTCCTGTTATACCTTCCTTCTCTAACAATGGTTTATCCTTCTCTGGTATTATGCCACCTCCTACTAGTACTATGTTAGCATTATGCTCTTTAAGTAATCTTGCGACCTTTGGAAACAGGGTTAGATGTGCACCATTCAATAGGCTCATAGCTACTACATCTACATCCTCATCTATAGCTGTCTTTGCTACTTGCTCTGGAGTAGCGAATAGGCCTGAATAGATAACCTCCATACCAGCATCTCTAAATGCTCTGCATAATACCAGTGCTCCTCTATCATGTCCATCCAGGCCTAGTTTGGCTACTAGTATTCTAATTGGTCTCTGCATATCTCTCTGCATATCATATATCTCTTCATAGGCATTTAAAACCTTATTCATAAGATATATTAATATTAATAAGGAGAGCTGAAAGCATCTATATAACACTTATCTTGTAATAATGAGTATGAGCGAAGAGTTTCCAATTAAGAGTTACGAAGGGTTTGAACAGAAGGTTATAGAAGGCTATACTATCTATAAGAGCAGCAAGAGATGGATAGCATTAACCGTAGTAGAGGCTAACAACAAGAAAGAGTTGAGATTGTATTCATGGGAATTGAGGAAGGGAGAGTGGAAGGTATCACTTGCTAGTCAGAATGTAGGCTTCTGGGATTGGGATAAGATCTATGAAAAGGTTAAAGAGTTAAAGAGCAAGTATAATATAACAGCCTGATAATGCATAAAACCATTCTATTTAGGATATGATATGGCTATCTATTGCCTTCCTTTGCTTCTGCTGTAACAGTTAACTTCTTGATTAGAGGGAATGCTTTTTTTACTCCTCTCTCTATATCATCTGATATCTTATTAAACTCTTCAATGGTCATATCTCCTTTTACCAATATCTCTAGTTCTCCATGTAGATATGGTCCTAATGGTCTAAGCAATATGTTTGATACAACTATATTATACTTGCTCTCTACGAAACTCTTTAATTGATCAACCAATTTAGGATTTTTGATAGCATCTAGCAGTATCAATGAAGACTCTTTGATAGCAACATAAGATATGGTGAATATGAACGCTGCTATTGCCAGTGCACCTATTGCATCAGCATGTAAAAAACCAGTTTGAGTAAAGATTACTATACTTACCAAACCTACTATGGATGCAGCACTATCCTTTATGGAGTTCTTGGCATCTGTATTTAATGATAATAGATTATACATCTTTGCTATCTTACGCATCTGATAAGCTCTATAGCCAGAGATTGTGGCTGCTATTGCAAGCGTTACTATAGCTATCTCTGGATGTAATATCTCTTCAGGATAGATTATACGTTGTATTGCTTGGTATGTTATCAATATGCCCATAGCAAGCATACTTATTGCGGCTAGTAGTGCGGCAAAACTCTCAACTTTGTAATACCCAAACCTAAATTTAGAATCTGGCTTACGTTTAGTGATGACTAGGCCTAACCATACTATTAATGAGATGAGTGAATCACCTATAGAATCTATTCCATCTGCAAACGTTACTAGACTGCTAGTTATATATCCTACCAATATCTCAGCAACTCCTAAACTTGCTAATGTTATAAATGATAGTCTTGCTATCTTACTTCCTTCCAGAAAACCTATCTCTTTATCATCCATCCTTTTATAGATAATCTAATTACATTGTATTTAGGATTTTCTCTAAGTATTTTAATCATGTGCTAGGTTTTAAAGCATTCCTTTTTGAGTGAATCGCCCTTATTG
>FWWL01009323.1_pt1 | contig 11989 bp, 9 predicted proteins | sample 2228331 | NCBI WGS metagenome assembly FWWL01 (sample SAMEA103939775, study PRJEB20133) | metagenome | reverse complement strand
CGTCTAACGCGCCCGGCGCTCCTGGATCAGAGGATGGTCTGGCCGGTCTTTTCCCAGTCGGCCAGGAAGCCTGCAATGCCCTTGTCGGTCAGGACATGGTTGAACAGCGCCTTGATGACCGCGGGCGGCGCGGTCATGACGTCGGCGCCGATCCGCGCGCTTTCGAGCACATGGATGGGGTGGCGGACCGACGCGACCAGGATTTCGGTGTCGAACCCATAATTGTCGTAGATCAGGCGGATGTCCTGAATGAGGGCCATGCCGTCAAAGCCGTTATCGTCATGCCGACCGACAAAGGGCGAGATGAAGCTGGCGCCCGCCTTGGCCGCGAGCAGCGCCTGATTGGCGGAAAAGCACAGCGTGACGTTGACCAGCACGCCATCGTCGGTCAGCGCCTTGCAGGTTTTGAGGCCGTCGATGGTCAACGGCACCTTGATGCAGACATTGGGCGCGATCTTCCGCAGGACGGCGGCTTCCTTCATCATCGTCTCATGATCGAGCGCGACGACTTCGGCGGAAACGGGGCCTTCGACCAGCCCGCAGATTTCCTCGACCACTTCCAGGAACTTGCGGCCGGATTTGTGGATCAGCGACGGGTTGGTGGTCACGCCGTCGAGCAGGCCGGTGGCGGCGAGATCACGGATTTCGGCGGTGTCGGCGGTATCGACAAAGAATTTCATGGAATGCGGCTCCGGGGATGGGCGAATCCGGTCCCTTTAGCGGCTGGCGGCGGGATTGGCCATGTCGGATCGGGTGATTGTGTCGTCCCGCCACTGCGATTATAGGGCGCGCACCCTGCCAAAGGACCAGAGATGCGCCGCCATTTGCCCCTCAGCCTGCTGGCAGGCGTCCTGCCGGTCATCGCGATGCTCTCTCCCGCGCTAGCCGCGACCCAGGAATCGCAAATGTGGATCACGGAAATGGCGACGATCCACGCCAGCAAGGACGATCTGGTCACCATTGATGCAAGCCAGCGCGCGCGGTCCGACACTGGCAGCGGCGGCGAGCAGTTTCTGGCGCGGATCGCGTTGGACCATCGCATCAGCCCGGCGGTGCAGGTGGGCGGCGCCATCGCCTATCTCAAGAGCGAGGTCGACCAGGAACTGCGCTTTCATCAGCAGGTGACGCTCAGCAAGGGCATCTGGCAAGCCCGCACCCGGATGGAGGAGCGCTTCTTCGACAATGTCGACACCGCCAGCTGGCGCCTGCGCCAGCGGCTCCAGGCCAGCGTACCGCTGGACCGGGCGAAACAGTGGACCATGATCGCGGTGACGGAATTCTTCTTTCACCTCAATCGCGCCCGGCCCAGCGACAGGACCGGCCTTGCCGTGATGCGGCAACAGATCGGCCTGCGCCACCCGATCGGCAAGAACCTCGATGCGCAACTGCTCTACATGCGGCAGCAGACTTTTCGCGAGGCACGGCCAGATGTCGTCGCCCATATACCCTGGCTGACATTGAGCTGGCGGATATAGCAGGCGGCATTTGCCTGTCGGGCGTCAGGCGCTAAGGACGGGGCATGTCCCGCGCCCGTGTCCTCCTGCTCAACGCTGCCCTGGGGCCGCTCGACTATCGCGTGCCGCACGGCATGAACGTGAAGCCCGGCAGCATCGTCGTCGCGCCGCTCGGGCCCCGCCAGCTGGTCGGCGTGGTGTGGGAGGAAGATAGTTTCCCCGATGTCGAGAGCGTGGGCGACAACCGGCTGCGCAACCTGATCGAGCTGGTGGACGCCCCGCCTTTGCCAGAAACGCTGCGGCGGCTGATCGAATGGACGGCGGACTATTATCTGTCGCCCCCTGCCGCCGTGCTGCGCATGGCGCTGGCGTCGATGGCGGCGCTGGAAGGCACGCGCACCGTCATCGAATATAAGGCCAATGGCCGTCAGCCCGACCGCATGACCGATCAGCGCGCGCAGGCGCTGGAGCGGATCGGCGAGCGGCAGGGGCTGGTGCGCGAACTGGCGCTGATCGGCGGGGTGAGCGACGCGGTGATTCGCGGCCTCATCAAGCAGGATATTTTCGACGCCATCGAAGTCAGCGTCGATACACCCCTCCCCGCGCCCGACCCGGACCATGCCCCGCCCACCCTGTCAGCGGCACAGGCGGACGCGGCGATGACGATGGCGAACGCCGTGCGCGACCATGAATTTGCGCCCTTCCTGCTCGACGGCGTGACCGGATCGGGCAAGACCGAAGTCTATTTCGAGGCGATCGCCGCCGCCATCCGGGCCGATGCCCAGGTGCTGGTCCTGCTGCCCGAAATCGCGCTGACCGAGCCGTTTCTGGAACGGTTCGAGGCCCGGTTCGGCACGATCCCGGTCAACTGGCATAGCGGCCTGCGCCAGACCGAGCGGCGGCGGGCGTGGCGGGCGATTTCCAGCGGGCAGGCGCAGGTCGTCGTCGGCGCACGCTCGGCGCTGTTCCTGCCCTATCCGAAGCTCGGCCTGATCGTCGTCGATGAAGCGCATGAGGCGAGTTTCAAGCAGGAGGATGGCGTCCATTATCACGCCCGCGACGTGGCGGTGATGCGCGGCCTGATCGAGAAATTCCCGGTCATCCTGGCGTCCGCCACGCCCGCGATCGAGACGCGGCATCAGGTCGAACTGGGCCGCTATCGCGAAATCAAATTGCCATCCCGCTATGGCGGGGCGGAAATGCCGCAGATCGAGGGGATCAACCTGCTGACCGATCCACCCGAACGCGGTCGCTGGATCGCGCCGCCTCTGGTCAAGGCCATCGACGAGGTGATGGCCAAGGGCGAACAGAGCCTGTTGTTCCTCAACCGGCGCGGCTATGCCCCGCTGACCCTTTGCCGCCATTGCGGCTATCGCTTCCAATGCCCCAATTGCACCGCCTGGATGGTCGAACATCGGCTGACACATCGGCTGGCCTGCCATCATTGCGGCCATGTCGTTCCCGCGCCCCGCTTCTGCCCGGAATGCAAGGAGGAGGATTCGCTGGTCGCCTGCGGGCCGGGGGTGGAGCGGATCGCTGACGAGGTGAAGGCGCTCTGGCCGCAGGCGCGCACCGCCATCGTCACATCCGACACGTTATTTTCGCCCGCCAGGGTCGCCGATTTCGTCAAATCGGTGGAGGCGGGCGACATCGATATCATCGTGGGCACCCAGTTGGTGACCAAAGGCTATCATTTCCCCAATCTGACATTGGTGGGGGTGATCGACGCCGATCTGGGGCTGGAGGGCGGCGACCTGCGCGCGTCGGAGCGCACCTTCCAGCAGATCATGCAGGTGGCCGGGCGCGCCGGACGCGGACAAAAGCCGGGCCGCGTGTTCATCCAGACCCGGATGCCCGAAGGCGAGGTCATCAAGACGCTGATCGAGGGCGATACCGAGCGCTTCTACGCGGTCGAGACCGAAAATCGACGGCGCGCCAACGCCCCGCCCTTCGGCCGCTTCGCCGCGATCATCATTTCGAGCGAGGATGCCGACGAAGCAGCACAGGTCGCGCGCCTGATCGGCAAGTCTGCGCCGCTGATAGAGGGTATGCGCGTCTATGGCCCTGCCCCTGCGCCGCTCTCCGTCCTGCGCGGACGGCATCGCCACCGACTGCTGATCCACGCGACGCGGCAGGTCGACATACAGGCGGCGATTCGCGAATGGCTGGGCAATATCGTGTGGAAATCCAGCACCCGCGTCGCCGTGGATGTCGATCCCTACAGTTTCATGTGATGGACGCGCCTATCGCCAGCCCATGCCGCAACCTCTGCGCGCTGGACGCAGCGCGGATCTGCACTGGTTGCGGACGGACGATCGACGAAATCGTCCATTGGCGCAGCATGGGCGACGAAGCCCGCGCCGCCGTCATGGCGCGGGTGCGGGATTTCCCGTTTTCTTCGCCTTCTCTGCCGACGTCTGGGCCGCCTGGCCGTCCAGTTCCGCCTTCAACCTGATCGCCGCTTCGCGCATGTTAGACGCATGGGGCGAATAGGCGATGGGATCGAGCAGCAGGGAAGCTGTGGCATAGTCGCCCCGCGCCGCCATCGCGCGGACGACATTGAAGCGATAGTCAGGACTTTGCGGCAACAGGGTGAAGGCCTTGTAGAGCCCATCATAGCCAAGATCGGGCATCTTGCCGCCTCGCATCGCGTGATAGCGGTAGAATAGCGCAAGCGGCACGGGGTCCTCCGTGTCGGCGCGGTTGGCGCGAACGATGGCGGTCAGCGCCGCCTTCCAGTCGTCCGCCTTGTCGCTGTCATGCGCGCGCTCCAGCAAAACCTGCGCGCGAACCGCATGGGCACGCGATGAGCGGGCATCCATCGCGATCGCCCGGTCCGCGTCCGCCAACGCGGCGTCCTTTTCCTCAGCGGCCCATTCCGCTTCCGCCAACAGGGCAGCCGCATAGGCAGAATCCTGGAATTGGGCGGCGGTCGCGCGAATGGCGGTGACGATGGCGGGCAGTTCGTCGGCCTTCGGGTGATTGATGAGCCGCAGTTCATCCTCGACCAACGCGCCCTGCGCCGGATCGACAGGGCTGACGACAATCTCGCCAATCTTCATTTCATTGGATTTGAGCGATGAGGCTGACAGACGGTGGCGCATATAGGCCCTGAGGTCCTTTTCCAGACCTGCAAGCCCACCTTCAAAATAGCTGTCGGGCGAACGGTCTGGAACGCCCCTGACCAAATCCGCCAAATAGCTGGCGATCTCCTTGCCACGCTGCGTCTTGTTATATTGATAGAAGTGGGTGAGCAGCCAGGCGGTGCCATAATAACGGTCCCCGTCACGTCGGCTGAGATCGCCCGTGTCACGGGCGAACAGATATTCGAGCGGATAGGGTTGGCCCAGCACCAGTCCGGGCAACCGCGCCATGGGCACATGGCCGAACTCGATCGCGCCGCTCTTGGGAAATTTCACGACAGAGAAAAACTCGGCAAATCCCTCGACATACCAGGCGGGATAGGCAGCCGGAAAGTGATGCAGCATGAAATGATGCGTATATTCGTGGAAGAGGATTTCTTCCGCGCCGAAATCAAATTTTCCGGTCTTTTCGCCGCGCGCCAGCACCGCAAAGGCGCTGCGATTCGATGTCGTGTAAAAGCCGCCGATGTTGGGATTGCCCGCGAGTTTCTGCACCTTCCTGTCGTTGGAAAGCAGATAGACCTGCACCGGGCTACCCTGTTCGGGATCGGTCACATCATGGAGCCGCCGCAGCAGGAAATCGAACTTCTCCAACCGTTCGGCCAAGCCGCGCAGTTTTTCGTCATTGCCTTCGCTGTAAACGGTAAAGTGACGGCTTTTCGCCTGCCACCATGCCGCCTGCACCGTGCCGGGCAACGCCATCATCCATCCGATGCCCAGCAACAGGGCCGCCCACATCCGCATCGTTATATTTCACCCAAAGACCGGTCCCCAGAGTGGCGGAGGCCGGACCGATTGGAAAGTGCAATCTGATCCGCTATTTGCGCCTTTCTCGCGCCAGCAGTGCCTGTTTCCGCTCCACGCCCCAGGCGTAGCCGCCCGCCGTGCCGTCGCTGCGCAGGACGCGGTGGCAGGGGATGAGGACGGCAAGCGCATTGTCGCCGCAGGCAGTGCCAGCCGCTCGGACGGCGCCGGGGCGGCCGATGGCGGCGGCGATCTGGCCATAGCTGCGGGTCTGCCCGGCAGGTATCGCGCGCAGGGCGGACCATACCGCCTGCTGGAAGGCGGTGCCGCCAACATCGACCGGCAGATCCGGCGCGCCGGTCGGATCATCCACAAGCGCCACGACGGCAGCGGCGAGCCGATCCAGAGCAGCGTCGGCGGGGCGCAGGTCCGCCTGCGGAAAGCGGTTGCGCAGCGCCGCCTCGCCCTCATCGAAGCTGATCCGGCACAGCCCCTTGTCGGTCGCTGCGATCAGCATCGGGCCAAGGCTGCTGTCGATGGTGCGCCAGCGAATCGTGACGCCGCGCCCGCCCGCGCGCCAGGCGCTGGGCGTCATGCCCAGATGGGTTGCCGCGTCGGCATAGGCGCGACTAGGCGCACCATAGCCCGCCTCGTAAATGGCCGCCGTCACGCTGCCGCCCGCGTCCAGCGCGGTCTTCAGCCGGTCGGCCCGCAGCGTACGGGCATAGGCGGCGGGTGTCTGCCCGGTCTCGCGCTTGAACAGGCGGTGGAAATGATGCGGGGCATAGCCGACATGGGCTGCGATCGCCTCCAGCCGGGGGGACTCCTCCGCCGCTTCGATCAGTGCGATCGCGGCGGCCACCGCCTGCCTGTCCCGCCCCGTTTCGTCCGGGCGGCAGCGCAGGCAGGCGCGGAAGCCCGCTGCGCGCGCCGCTGCGGGATCGGGCAGGAAGGTCATATTCTCCCGCCTGGGGTGCCGCGCGGGACAACTGGGCTTGCAATAGATGCCGGTGGTCGCGACGCAACTGACGAAGCGCCCGTCCATCGTCCGGTCGCGCCGCAAGACCGCCGCCCAGCACTGGTCGGGATCGGGCATGGAGGGCACGGGCGTGGACAGGCGGGTCATCTGGTTCATACATTATGGGATATAGCGAAAGCGCTGGCCATGCTTCCCGCGGCTTGCGCTCAAAAAAACCACGCACTTTTCCCGATTGCGCAACGCCCGCCTTCGCATATGTATGCGCGCCTATGGTCGCTCTTTTCCGCTTCATCCTCCTGGCGCTCGCCCTTGCCGCGCCGACGGTCTCCCGCGCCGAACAGCAGGACATCGCCGCTGCCGCGCGCGGTGTGGTGCGTGTCGTGCTGGTCGCGACCGATGGCAGCGAAGCCTATTTTGTCGGCCATGGCAGCGGTTTGGCGGTCGCACCCGACAAGATATTGACCAACGCCCATGTCGTGGAACTGGCGCGGGAAGAGAAAAATCTCGTCATCGGCGTGATCCCCTCCGAAGGCACGAACAGCTATGGCGGGCGCATCATCGCCTTTTCGCCCGGCAACGACCTGGCCCTGATCCAGCTGGAACAGGGCAGCCTGCCGGTCAGCACTTTCTATGCCGGGGCCGTGACCGACGGCCAGCATGTCACCGCGATCGGCTATCCCGGCACGGTCGACCGGGCGCAGGGGCTGGGCCTCAAGCAGATGGTCGAACCAGTGGCGACCGTCAAAACCAGCGGCAATGTGTCCGCCGGCCGCGCGAGCCGCAGCTTCGACACGCTGCTGCACACAGCGCCCCTGGCGGCTGGAAACAGCGGCGGGCCGCTGGTCGATGATTGTGGTCGAGTGCTGGGGGTCAACAGCTTCGGATCGGTATCGGACGGCAGCGACGCCGAATTCGGCTTTGCCGTATCCTGGCGAGAAATCGCCTCCTTCCTGCGGCAGGCGGGCGTATCGTCGCGCCATACTGTCGTGCCGTGCCGTTCCTTTGCCGACGCCGATTCGGCCGAGGCCGCGATCCTCCAGCGCGAATCGGCGATGAGCGAGCAGAAGCTGCGCGCCAGCGACAGCGCGCGCCAGCAGGCGATGGACCGCGCTCGCGACGCTGCCGAGCGGGAGGTGATTTCCGCGCGCGAAAACGCGATGGCCGGGGCAGCCGTACTGTTGGCCGTGGCCGTACTGGCGCTGGGCGCTGGCGGGCTGTTCTACAGCCAGAAGCGGGAGAAGCATGCGACATGGTCGCTGGCGATCGGCGGGCTGCTGCTGTTCGGGGCGGCGGGGCTGTTCTTCTTTCGACCCAGTTTCGCCAGCATCGACGAAAAGGTCGCCGTGGCGCAGGATGGGGGCGTGGTCAGCAATACCGCCTTTGCCTGGGCGGGCGACAATATCTGCAAGGTGGACATGGCGCGCAGCCGCCTGACCCTGTCGCAACCCGATGACATCGCCTTCAACTGGGCGGAGGGCGGCTGCGTCAATGGCGACACCCAATATGTCGCCAGCGGCACTGGATGGCAGCGGGTGACGATCCCGGCGGAGGGCCATTATCTCGCCTCCAGCCGCTTCGATCCCGTCAATGGCGTGCTGCGCGTCGACCGCTGGCTGCCCGATGCCGACACCATGGCCAAGGCGCGCGCGCTGGTGGGGGACAAGCCGATTCCCGCCTGTGGCAGCAACCCGGGAGCTCTGGCCCGGATTGCCGCGCTGCAATCGCATATTGCGGCAATCGTCCCGGCCCAGCCCAACGAACGGATTGTCTATCATTGCCAGAAAGGTCGGCTTGCCCCGGTCGATCCGGCGCAATAACCGATTCGGTGCCGCGAAAAAACTCAGTCAAATGCCAGCGGTTTCGCACTATTGCCGGAATCGCGCAGCATGACTTGCATAGTCATAATCGCGCTGCTAACCGGCCCCACAACAAGGGGGACGGGCGTAACTGCTCCCCCCTCTTTGCATGACCGGCACATCAAATGGAGGACGGTAAGCGCGTGGAGACTACCGGCGGTATACAGGCCAGCCTCAGCGGCCGCTACGCGGTTGCGCTGTTCGATCTGGCGCGCGATGGCCAATCGCTCGACACCGTGGCGGACAGCCTTGCTGCGTTGAAGGGTGCGATTGCCCAATCGCCTGATTTCAAAGCGCTTATCAACAGCCCGGTGCTGAGCCGCGATGCGTCTGGAAAGACGATCGCCGCCGTCGCATCCTCCATGGGGATCGATCCCCTGACCACGAAATTTCTGGGCGTGCTTGCCGGGAACCGCCGGCTTGGCCAGCTTCCCGCTGTCATCCGCGCCTATGAAACCCTGTTGTCGAATCACAAGGGCGAGGCCCGCGCCGAAGTGACGAGCGCGCACCCGCTGACCAAGACGCAGATCACCGCGCTCGGCAAAAGCCTGCGCGCCCGCGTCGGCCGCGACGTCGCCATCGATGCGAAGGTCGACCCCGCGATCCTGGGCGGGCTGGTCGTCAAGATCGGCAGCCAGATGATCGACAGCTCCATTCGTACCCGTTTGAATAGTCTCGCCATGGCGATGAAAGGCTGAACATGGATATCAACGCCGCAGAAATTTCGAAGGTCATCAAGGACCAGATCGCCAATTTCGGCACCGAAGCGCAGGTTAGCGAAGTCGGTTCCGTGCTGACCGTGGGTGACGGCATCGCCCGCGTCCATGGCCTCGACAATGTCCAGGCGGGCGAAATGGTCGAGTTTGCCAACGGCATTCAGGGCATGGCGCTGAACCTGGAAGCCGACAATGTCGGTGTCGTGATCTTCGGGTCCGACAGCGAGATCAAGGAAGGCGACACCGTCAAGCGCACCGGCACCATCGTCGACGTCCCCGTCGGCAAGGGCCTGCTGGGCCGCGTCGTGGACGGCCTTGGCAACCCGATCGACGGCAAGGGGCCGATCGTGTCCGACCAGCGCATGCGCGTCGAGCGCAAGGCGCCCGGCATCATCCCGCGCACCTCGGTTCACGAACCCGTGCAGACCGGCCTCAAGGCCATCGACACGCTCGTCCCCGTCGGCCGTGGCCAGCGCGAACTGATCATCGGCGACCGCCAGACCGGCAAGACTGCCGTGGCGATCGACACCTTCATCAACCAGAAGGCCGCCAATGCGGGCGATGACGAGAGCAAGAAGCTTTACTGCATCTATGTCGCAGTCGGCCAGAAGCGCTCGACCGTTGCCCAGATCGTCAAGCAGCTCGAAGAAAATGGCGCGATGGAATATTCGATCGTCGTCGCCGCGACCGCTTCGGAGCCCGCTCCGCTCCAGTATCTCGCCCCCTATACCGGCGTGACCATGGGCGAATATTTCCGCGACAACGGCATGCACGCCGTCATCGTCTATGACGATCTGTCGAAGCAGGCCGTCGCCTATCGCCAGATGTCGCTGCTGCTGCGTCGTCCTCCGGGCCGTGAAGCCTATCCGGGCGACGTGTTCTATCTGCACAGCCGCCTGCTGGAGCGCGCGGCCAAGATGAACAGCGACAACGGGTCTGGCTCGCTGACCGCACTGCCGATCATCGAAACGCAGGCAGGCGACGTGTCGGCCTACATCCCGACCAACGTGATCTCGATCACCGACGGCCAGATCTTCCTGGAAACCAACCTCTTCTACCAGGGCATCCGTCCGGCCATCAACGTCGGCCTGTCGGTGTCGCGCGTCGGTTCCGCCGCGCAGACCAAGGCGATGAAGAAGGTGTCCGGCTCGATCAAGCTGGAACTGGCCCAGTATCGCGAAATGGCGGCCTTCGCCCAGTTCGGTTCGGACCTCGACGCATCGACCCAGAAGCTGCTGAACCGCGGCGCGCGCCTGACCGAACTGCTCAAGCAGGCGCAATTCTCGCCGCTGCCGTTCGAGGAACAGACCGCGTCGATCTTCGCTGGCACCAACGGTTATCTGGACAGCGTCGCCGTCAAGGACGTGACCCGTTACGAAGAATTGATGCTGGCCTATCTGCGCCACGATCATGCCGACGTACTGACCATGATCCGCGACACCAAGGATCTGGGCGACGAAGCCAAGGGCAAGCTCAAGGCCGCGCTCGACAGCTTCGGCAAGACTTTTGCTTAAGTCTGGCGCCTAAGTGATTTGATGAAGGCCGCCGGGCGACCGGCGGCCTCCCTACACTGAATTCGGGATTGAGATGGCAAGCCTCAAGGAACTGAAGATCCGCATCGGGTCGGTCAAATCGACCCAGAAGATCACCAAGGCGAAGCAGATGGTCGCCGCCGCGAAGCTGCGCAAGGCGCAGGCCGCAGCGGAAGCCGCGCGCCCCTATAGCAGCCGCCTGGAAGCCGTCGTCGCCTCCCTCGCCTCGAAAATCGCGGGCGGTTCGGGCGAAGGCGCATCGCCGCTGCTGGCGGGCACGGGCAAGGATGACGTGCATCTGCTGGTCGTCGCCAACTCCGACCGTGGCCTGGCCGGTGCGTTCAACGCCAACATCGTCAAGGCCGCCCGCGCCAAGGCGGACGAGCTGATCCAGCAGGGCAAGACGGTGAAATTCTACCTGATCGGTCGCAAGGGCCGTCCGGTGATCAACCGCATGTATCCCGGCCAGATCGTCGCCCAATATGACACGACTGGCGCCAAGCAGCCCGGCTATGACCAGGCGCACGCCATCGCTGGCGAGCTGACCGACATGTATCTGAACGGCAAGTTCGACGTCGCGCATCTCTTCTATTCGCGCTTCAAGTCGGCGCTGGCGCAGATCCCGACCGAACAGCAGATCATTCCCGTCAAGATCCCCGCCGACGCCGACCGCAACGCCATCGCCGCGACGGTCGAATATGAACCGAGCGAGGAAGCGATCCTGGACGACCTGCTGCCGCGCAACGTCGCGATCCAGCTGTTCAAGGCGCTGCTGGAAAACAACGCATCCGAACAGGGCGCGTCGATGACCGCGATGGACAATGCCACGCGCAACGCCGGCGACCTGATCAACAAGCTGACGATCCAGTATAACCGCAGCCGCCAGGCCGCGATCACCACCGAACTCGTTGAAATCATTTCGGGCGCTGAAGCCCTCTAAGCACACGCACGCAAGGAAGCAGTCATGGCAACCACCAACAATGTAGGCCGCATTTCGCAGGTCATCGGCGCCGTCGTCGACGTGACCTTCCCTGATGCGCTCCCGTCGATCCTGTCGGCACTGGAAACCAGCAACAACGGCCAGCGCCTTGTTCTGGAAGTCGCGCAGCATCTGGGCGAAAACACCGTCCGCACCATCGCGATGGACTCGACCGAGGGCCTGACCCGCGGCCAGGAAGTGACCGACACCGGCGCGCAGATCAGCGTCCCCGTCGGCCCCGCCACGCTTGGCCGCATCCTCAACGTCGTTGGCGAACCCATTGACGAGCGCGGCCCGGTCGCGACCGAACTGCGTTCGCCCATCCATGCCAAGGCTCCCGAATTTGTCGACCAGTCGACCGAAAGCGCGATCCTGGTCACCGGCATCAAGGTCATCGACCTTCTCGCCCCCTATGCCAAGGGCGGCAAGATCGGCCTGTTCGGCGGCGCTGGCGTGGGCAAGACGGTTCTTATTCAGGAACTGATCAACAACATCGCCAAGGGCCATGGCGGTACGTCGGTTTTCGCGGGCGTTGGTGAACGTACCCGCGAAGGTAACGATCTCTACCACGAATTTCTGGACGCGG
>FWWL01009322.1_pt1 | contig 11990 bp, 8 predicted proteins | sample 2228331 | NCBI WGS metagenome assembly FWWL01 (sample SAMEA103939775, study PRJEB20133) | metagenome | reverse complement strand
TCTCCAAGTATCCCGGGGGTGAATTGGCCCCCAGGGCCAAGAGGGGGCAGCGCCCCCTCCAGAACGTCGCACCCTCTCCAAAACGCAACGCTCCCTCCCAGAGGGAACGATAGCGGATGCCCGCTTCGCACGCCTGCCGTCGCGGCGCCTCAGGGAAAGCCTTTTCGGGCAAACACCCAAACACATCTGCCGCAAACCTGATTGCGCTGAGCGCGACAAGGGCGCGTCTCTGTCAACCCGCCCCAGGCGGGGCCTTGCGGGAGCAGCCGGCGGCAACTGCGCCCGGGCGTGAGGCTCCGCGGTCACTCGGCCGCTTCGGCATAGCTTGCAACCGGTGGGCAGGTGCAGACCAGATGTCGGTCGCCATAAACGTTATCGACCCGGCCAACGGGCGGCCAATACTTGTCGATCCGGAACGAGCCGGGCGGGAAACAGCCGCGATCGCGCGAATAGGGTCGAGTCCATTCGGCGACGAGGTCCTCGACCGTGTGGGGAGCATGCCGAAGCGGGCTGTCTTCAAGCGCGATCTCACCGCGCTCAATTGCCTCAATCTCTTCCCGGATCCCAAGCATAGCGGTTATAAACCGGTCGAGCTCGGCCTTGGTTTCGCTTTCGGTTGGCTCGACCATCAGCGTGCCTGCCACCGGCCAAGACATTGTGGGCGCATGAAAGCCGCAGTCAATCAAGCGCTTTGCGAGATCCTCCACGGTAACGCCAAGCTTGGCAAAGGCCCGGCAGTCGAGGATACATTCGTGCGCCACCCGCCCCTTGGCCCCGGCGTAGAGAATGGGATAGGCCTCTTTGAGCCGCGCCGCGAGATAATTGGCTGAAAGGATAGCGACGCGCGTGGCCTGGGTGAGCCCTGCCCCCCCCATCAAAAGGCAATAGGCGTAGGAAATCAGAAGGATCGAGGCCGATCCAAACGGCGCGGCCGAAACCGCCCCGGCTTTGCCTGTCCGTGGGTCGCTCGGCAAATAGGGGATGAGATGCGCCTTCACCCCAATCGGCCCCATGCCAGGCCCGCCTCCGCCGTGCGGAATCGCAAAAGTCTTGTGCAGGTTGAGGTGGCTCACATCACCGCCGATATCGGCAGGCCGCACGAGCCCGACCATCGCATTCATATTGGCGCCGTCAATGTAGACCTGCCCGCCATGGGCATGGGTGATGGCACAGACCTCACGCACCGTCGCCTCAAAAACCCCGTGCGTGCTCGGGTAGGTGATCATGCAGGCGGCAAGCCGGTCGCCCGCTTGTTCGGCCTTGGCCCGAAAATCCTCAAGATCGATGTCGCCGTTCGCAGCGGTGGCCACCGTCACCACCTTCATTCCCGCCATCTGCGCGCTTGCCGGATTGGTGCCATGCGCAGACAGCGGAATGAGGCAAATATTGCGCTGCCCCTCGCCGCGGGCCTGGTGGTAGCGGCGGATGGTCAGGAGCCCCGCATATTCCCCCTGCGCCCCGGAATTCGGCTGCATCGAGAAGGCATCGTAGCCGGTGATTGCACAGAGCATGCGTTCAAGATGCGCGATTGCTTCCGCATAGCCCGCGGCCTGGTCGGTTGGGGCAAAGGGGTGGAGGTCAGCGAATTCGGGCCAGGAAAGCGGCATCATCTCAACCGCCGCGTTGAGTTTCATCGTGCAGGAACCAAGCGGAATCATGGCGCGATCCAGCGCTAGGTCGCGGTCGGCGAGCCTGCGCATATAGCGCATCATCTCCGCCTCGGCTCGGTTCATGTGAAAGATCGGATGGGTCAGATAGGGCGTCTTGCGCAGCATCGCCTCTGGAAAGCCAAGCTGCGCGCGGTGCGGCGGAACACCCTCGATCCCGAAGGCGCGCAAAACCCGCACGAGAACCTTCTCATCGCAGGTCTCGTCGAGGGACATGCCGACGCGATCGGTCCCGATTTTGCGCAGATTGAGCCCCTCCTGCCGGGCGGCGGCGAGAATCCCGGCCTGCCCCACACCAACGTCGACCGTGATCGTGTCGAAAAAGGCCTCGGGCGAGACCTTGGCGCCTGCCGCTTTGAGCGCTCGGGCAAGCCGTTCGGTCAAAAAATGCACCCGCTCGGCGATCGCCCGCAAGCCCGCAGGGCCGTGGAAGACCGCATACATCGAGGCGATGACGGCAAGCAGCGCCTGTGCGGTGCAGACGTTGGAGGTGGCCTTCTCGCGCCGGATGTGCTGTTCGCGGGTCTGCAGCGCAAGCCGGTAGGCGCGAGTGCCGCGCGCATCGACCGACACGCCAACCAGCCGCCCCGGCATTTGCCGCTTGTAGGCATCGCGGCAAGAGAAAAATGCAGCATGCGGGCCACCATAGCCCATCGGCACGCCAAACCGCTGTGCCGAGCCGACGGCAATATCGGCCCCCATGGCCCCTGGGTCTTTGAGCAAGCAGAGCGCCAAAAGATCGGTTGCCACAACCGCAATCGCCCCCGCGTTGTGCAGCGCGGCGATTAAACTGGTAAAGTCACGCACATGGCCGTATGTGCCGGGGTATTGAAAGAGTGCACCAAAGACCCGCTCGGGGTCAAGGTCGCGTTCGGGGTCGCCCTCAAGCACGCTGATGCCAAGCGGCTCAGCGCGCGTGCGGACAACCGCAAGGGTCTGCGGATGGCAGTTTTCGTCGACGAAGAAAGCCTCTGCTTTGGTCTTGGCGACCCGTCGCGCCATCATCATGGCCTCAGCCGCCGCCGTTGCCTCGTCGAGCAGCGAGGCATTGGCCACATCAAGCCCGGTCAGATCCGCCACCATGGTTTGAAAATTCAGTAGCGCCTCGAGCCGACCCTGCGCGATCTCGGGCTGATAAGGCGTGTAGGCGGTATACCAAGCGGGGTTTTCGAAAATATTCCTCTGGATCATGGGCGGCGTGATGGTGCCGTAATAGCCCTGCCCAATCAGGCTTTTGAGCACGCGGTTTTTGCCGGCCAGCGCGCGCAGATGCACAAGCACCTCTCCCTCACTCATGGCTGGCCAATCAAGCGCCACCTCCTGCCTGAGCTCAGCCGGGATTGTCTCGTCGATCAGAGCCTCAAGGCTCGGCGCGCCCACCGCCGCCAGCATCTCTTCGATCTCGCGCGGAGAAGGGCCGATGTGCCGGCGGTTTGCGAAGTCATAAGGATCGTATGTCGATGGCGTAAACGGCATCTCCTAACTCCTGAGGCAGCGACAACGAGGGCCGAGCGATGGGGCAGGCGAAGGGGCCGGCGCCTCCCGCAGTTTCGTTGCCGTGCAGCGGTTTGAGCCCGTAGGAAAAGACCATGCAATCAGCCGATCAGATCGCGATATTCATCTTCATCCATGAAGGTGTCGAGCACATCAGGGTCATCGAAGCGCATCTTGAAAAACCATCCCTCGCCCATCGGGTCCTTGTTGACGAGCGCGGGGTCGTCCACGATGGCGTGGTTGACCTCTACGATCTCCCCATCGGCGGGGGCCAAAATGTCGGAGGCGGCTTTGACGCTCTCGATGACGGCGACTTCATCGCCTTCTGAGACCCGCGTTTCAGGCTCGGGCAGCTCGACGAAGACGATGTCGCCGAGCTGTTCGGCGGCATAATCGGTAATCCCGACCACGACGAGATCACCTTCAGCGCGCAACCATTCGTGTTCTTTCGTGAATTTCATGGGTTTGGCTCATTTCCGATAGCGGGTGGGAACAAAAGGCAAAGGTACAACGTTTGCCGCGCTGCGCTGGCCGCGAAGCTCTCCCCAAAGCTTTGTGCCAACACGGGCGCGTGCAGCGGGAACATAGCCCATCGCGATGGGAACGCCGAGAGTGGGCGAAAATCCGCCCGAGGTGACCGCGCCGATGGCCTCCTCAGCGCCTTCCTCGGCGAAAAGCGGCGTGCCCGCGCGCCAAGGCGCTCGCCCCACGGGCCGGAGTCCAATCCGAAGCCGCGTTGGTCCTTGTTCGAGCTCGGCAAAAATCGCCTCCGCACCGGGAAAACCTCCAGCCCGAGCCCCTCCGGCCCGGCGCACTTTTGGAATCGCCCAGGCAAGACCGGCCGCAACCGGGCTTGTCGTTGCATCGATGTCTGCCCCACACAGGGGCAAGCCAGCCTCAAGCCTAAGCGAATCGCGTGCCCCAAGGCCTGCCAGCGCAACTTCCGGCTCAGCGAGCAGCGCGCAGACAAACGCCTCCGCACGCTCTGCAGGCAATGAAATCTCAAACCCGTCTTCGCCCGTGTAGCCAGAACGGCTGATCCAGAGCGCCTCTCCCCGCCACGGCGCCACCATCGCGTCCATAAACCGCAACGCGCCGACCTTGGGCACAAGCCTCGCCAACGCCGCCTCGGCACAAGGCCCTTGGAGCGCCAAAAGGGCGCGATCGGTCAAAAGCTGCGCGCTTGGCACGCGCGCCGAGATCGCCCTAAAATCCGCCTGCGTGTTTGCTGCATTGACAACCAGCAAAAGCTGCCCGCCAAGCCGGGCGATCATGAGATCGTCGGCGATGCCGCCCTCGTCAGTGGTCAAAAGCGCATAGCGTTGCCGCCCTTGAGGCAGGCCCAAAATGTCTGCGCCGATCACCGTCTCAAGTGCCGCAGCAGCTTCGGCCGGGGCGAGGATCTGCCCCATGTGGGAGACGTCAAAGAGGCTTGCTTTCTCACGGCAATGTTTGTGCTCAGCAAGAACACCGGTGGAATAATGCAAAGGCATTTCCCAGCCGGCAAAAGGCACCATTTTAGCCTTTCGCGCTCGATGAAACGCATCAAGCGGTGTTCGGCGAAGCGCATCCATCCCCGGCTTCATTGTGCATCCGACCTCTCTATGCGCTCTGGCCTCAGCCAGATGCGGATCTCCGGATGCCCCCTCTGTCTTATCCAACGCGATCCCGTTGGACGCCTGAGATCGTTATCCCTTCGGCGGGCGCGGCGGCGCCTCTCTCCAGAGTTTTCTGCAATGCGGTCCTTGCGCCTGAGAGTTTACCGGGGCTGTTGCTCCTTCGGCACTGCTGCGGCCCTTGCGCCACACCAGATTCTCCCGCGATTGCACCGCTTTAATACCAGCGACGAGCGTATCACGGCAAGCGCAAAATCGCCCGAGAACGCAAGCAAAATCGCCCGAAAACGCGCCGTGTGGCGCCGGCGCTCTGCCCTTTGGGGCTTTTCAAGGGGTGTTGTGGTTGGGTGCCGCGTCAGGACGGGCCTGTGCTGGGGACGGTTGTTGCGGCGCATCCGCAATCGGTTTCGGTAAACGGGCGGCGGTGCGGCCGTCACGCATGCGTCTCGCTTCAGGCTGGCTGGGGCACGGACCCCTGAAACGAATGTCCGACAGGGCATGCACCTGAGCGCGCCCATTCTGCCCGTCGTTCCCCCGGAGAGCGCGCCACAGGGTTCCGACCCCGGCCTTGGGGCAGAGAGCCGTCAGCGCTTTCGTCCAGATCGTCATCTCCGGTGCTCCGCGCGCCTTGGGGAAAGAGAACATATGTGCCAAAGTCACCCAGGCCGATTGCGCAGCCCCCGCGGCTTGGAGCAAAGTCAAGCACCCTCGTCTTTGGCGCGCCCGCACCCGCTGTGCCAGAATCAAACCTTTCCAAGCGAGTGTCCGCCTTGGCCCGCCCGCGCGCACCCGCTGGGGATCGTGTGAGTTTCCCGCATTCGATAAACGCTTGGGCCCGCCCGTGCGCCCGCTGAAACCGGGCCGGTCGAACGTGCCGCGCGCAAGGCCGCTTGTTCCACTCTTGATAAAGATGAAAGATGCGCTCCTCGTGCCTTGCGCGAGCGCGCGCCGCCGCCACATCAAAGCGCGGGGCGACGCGATGCCGCACGATGCCTCTTGCTGAGGCGCCCCGCTCTCGGCAAAAAGGTGACCGGAACGCACCATGATCCTTCTCATTGATAATTACGACAGCTTTACCTGGAACCTCGTGCATGCCCTCGGCGCGCTTGGGGCTCAGGTTGAGGTTGTGCGCAATGATGCGCTTTCCGTGGCCGAGGCCTTGTGCAGAAGGCCACGGGGCATTGTGCTCTCGCCTGGGCCGTGCACGCCAAACGATGCTGGGATTTGCCTCTCGCTGATCCCTGCGGCGGCAGAGGCTCAGATTCCGCTTTTCGGAGTCTGCCTTGGCCATCAGGCAATCGGCCAGGCCTTTGGCGGGCGGGTTGTTCGCGCAAGCCGAATCGTTCACGGCAAAACCGACCGCATCTATCACAACGGTGAGGGCGTGTTCGTTGGCCTTCCGTCACCTTTGGTGGCAACGCGCTATCATTCGCTGATGGTGTCGCCAGAGGCGCTCCCGGACAGCCTTCAGATTACTGCGTGGTCGGAAGATGGGACAATCATGGGGCTCAGGCACCGCACAGCGCCGGTTGAGGGTGTGCAGTTTCACCCCGAAAGCATTGCCTCAGAACATGGCGATCGGATCTTGGCCGCCTTTTTGGCCCGCTGTGGCCTCACTGTCAAAGAGCCGGCATAGAGCGTTCGCCTTCTGTCATCCGAGCCGTGGCTGAGTGGTGCGGAATTCTCTGTGACATGAAATTGAAGGAGCGGGGATGAATGCGCTAAAACCCCTGATCGCTGCCGCCTGCACACGGCCGCTCACGCGGGCCGAAGCCGAAGAAGCCTTCGCGATCCTCTTTGCCGGCGATGCCACGCCAGCCCAGATTGGCGGTTTTCTGATGGCGCTGCGCACGCGCGGCGAGACGGTCGATGAATATGCTGCTGCCGCAAACGTCATGCGGGCGCGCTGCCTTAAGGTGCAAGCCCCGCCCGATGCGATCGATGTTGTCGGAACCGGCGGCGATGGCAAAGGGACGCTCAACATCTCAACCGCCACCGCCTTTGTCGTTGCGGCAGCGGGTGTGCCGGTGGCCAAACATGGCAACCGAAACTTAAGCTCGAAATCCGGCTCGGCGGATGTGCTCACAAGCCTTGGGATCGACGTTATGGTCGGGCCCGAACAGGTGGAGCGCGCGCTTGCCGAAGTTGGCATCGGCTTCATGATGGCGCCCATGCACCATCCGGCTATGCGCCATGTTGGTCCCATCCGGGCTGAACTTGGCACGCGGACAATTTTCAATATCCTCGGCCCGCTCACCAACCCCGCTTCGGTGCGAAGGCAGCTTGTGGGCGCATTTTTGCCCTCGTTGCTTGAACCCATGGCCGAGGTGTTGCGCGCCTTAGGGAGCGAACGTGCCTGGCTCGTGCATGGCGCCGATGGGACAGACGAAATCTCGATAGCGGGGCCAACGCGCGTGGTTGCCCTTGAGGGCGGTCAGGTGCGGCAGTTCGAGATTCATCCAGAGGATGCGGGCCTGCCTGTGCACCCGTTTGCGGCGCTTTTGGGTGATGATCCGCAGCACAATGCCGCTGAACTCAAGGCGGTGTTATCCGGAGCCGGACGCAGCGCCTATCGCGACGCGGTTTTGTTCAATGCCGCCGCAGCGTTGGTGGTAGCCGAGCGCGCGCAAAGCCTGCGTGAGGGGGTCGAGCTTGCCCGGGAGGCGCTGCTGTCAGGCGCAGCCGCTGACAAGCTGCGCAAGCTTGCAGCCCTCCAGCCCCTGCAGGCTCGGCGGATATGAGCATTCCCCCCTTCAGCCAGCCCATTCAAGCGAGCGTCTTCGCACAAAGAGGCCATGTTCGCGCCTTTTCGGATTGGGGGACACTGCGTCGCAACGGTGCTTTTCTGAGATGTCCTCTGCCTGATCTGCTTTTATCGCAGCCTGGTCAGGCCCCAGCTTTTCGCAACGGCACGATGCGCCCCGCCAAGGCTTCCAACAGGGGCGGAGGTTTCGCCCCAAAAGGACAAGCGGCTTTCCTGCGGGTTTGGCATGCGGCAAAGCGCGCTTTCATGAAAAGAAACGGCGCTTTAAGGCGCGGGTGCGCGGTGCGGTGGGCATTAAGGCCTACGAGCCCGGCTCCCAGCAAGGGTTAAGGCGCGTGCGCGCGGTGCCTTCTCTTGCTTCGATACGCCGCTCGTCGTGTGCGCTCAAGCGCTTGTGAGTCGCGATCGGGCCGCCCTTTATTTTTCTCACTAGCCGACGCGCGCGCCCGTGTCGCCAAGGAGGGCGTAAAAGCGCGTCAGGCGCTCAAGGGCGATTCGAAGCACGATTTTTCCTGATCGCGCCGACCACCCAAGGTCTTGCTCGGCGGTCTCGATCCCTTGCTGATAGCAACAGCAGCGAAGCGCAATTTCGCCGAGACCTGGGCCAAGGCAAGCCAAGGCGGCTTCAAGCCGTTCTCGCGCCTGAAGGGCCGTGTCTTCGCGCGCATGTGCGCTTGAGGTGAGCGCAAAGGCGCGTTTACCCTCGATGGCCGAGGCCAGCGTTGCATTGAAATTCGCCGCGCTCTCTGGATCTGAGCCAAAGCGTGCCCGTGCGACCTCGAAATCCTCACGCAGCCGCAGGGCGGCACGGATCTGCTCATGCGAGAGAAACGGCCGCCCTTCGGCATCGCGCCGGCGGGCAAGAAGCGCAATCGGCGACTCGGGCGGGGGACGAAAGCGGCCTTCCTCGTCATCAGCGCTTTGTGACAGGGCCTTGCCAGGGTCAATGCCGAGCTTACGCATCAGCGCGCGACCCGCTGGCGCCAGCACATAACGCGCCACGCGCCCGGGCTTGCTGCAAACAATCCATTCGCGGATCGCCATCGCCTCGGCAATCGTTCGATCAAGGATTGCCAGACGCTCGCTTCCCTGCCCGCTGTCACGCACAATGACCGCGCGGTCCATATCGGCGGCGGCGACGAGCATTCGATCAGGCCCAACCAGCAAGGGCAAAAGCCGTCGTGCTTCGGAAAGAAGTTTCGGTTCTGCAGGATACGGGCGTACGGCAGGCGCTTGTGCTGAGGAAGCCTCGTGGCCGGGAAGGCTTTTCTCAACCGCAGCTTCCTCTGCGGGCGATACTGGCAGCTTCGGCTTGCCTTCAATGCGCTCGTGCGCAGCGCGCTCTTTACGGGAAGGCCCCTTGGTGGCGCGGGGTTTGCCCCCTTGCGGCTCACCTTTCGCCGGCTCGGGGCTTGACTCCAACGGCTGACTTGCACTCAGCCGGCCGAGCGCTTGGTCAATCAACGGATCGTCGCGACGGTTTTCAAAGCGACGGACCTGGCGCAGCACGGTCGAGGCGTGCACACCTTCGCGGCGTGCGATCGCGCGCAACGAAACCCCGGCTGCCGTATGTTCGAGATAAGCCCGCACCGCGGCAGGCACCCATTCGGGCAAGGCAAGAACGGGGCCGACGTTAGCGGTCATCTAAGGCCTCCCCCAGCAGCGATTGATCAACGCGCAAGGATTTTTGCGATCGGTTCATGGCAAAATTCGCGCAGATTGAGTTGCGTGCTTGCGCGATCCTGACCGAGCGCGCGTTAACCGATCGGTAACTCTGCGCGCGTTGCGTGTATTTTTCAACGCAACACACCTTTAGGTTGTGTCATCCTCGCGCCTTGCCACGAAGGCGCGCGCAGCCGACACGCCGTGCGGTGGCGTCGCGCCGTCGAGCGAACACGCGTGCGCAAGAGGATCCCAATGACGCCAATCGCTTTTCCTGCACCCCATCCGGTTGTGCTGACACTGCGGCGCATCCGCCGGCCGCGAACCTTGCTGAGAACGGCGCGCTTTGGGCTTCAGGACTATGACCGCGCGCGGGATCTCAAGCGGATCCTCGGCCTGCCCGAAGCCCCACCACCGGGGCTTGAAACATTTGCGGCCCTCATTGCCCTCGAGGCTGAACAAGAGGCGCGGCGGACGCGCGCACCCTCATGCCCTGGCGCACCCTGGCGCGCTGCGCAACATGTTGAAATTCTGATTGCGCTTTTGGCCGAGGCACGCGCCATTGTGGCGCTGACAAGCGCTGAAGTGCGCGCGGAGTCCACGCAAGAGCCGAGACAAGAGCCGAAACGCGAGCCCGAAGATCCAGGAATGACGCCACGTTTCGGTTTACCGAAGGGCAGCTCTGCAACGGGCAGCACGAGAGGCTAAGCCGGGAGCCTCGGCAACCCCGCATCGACCTCTCAACAAAAGCGAAGGTCTTCCGTTTTGTCACCAGCTGCTCCGGCATGCTGGCGCCTTTTCGAACAATCTGCACACAAAGCGTCGTGCCGATGGCACCAAGCGTCGCCGGGAGGCCCTTTTCCGGCGCATTTGCACGGTTATCTTGCGCTTCAATCAGGTTCTTAGCCTTCAGCTCGGCACTGGGTCGAGAGCGAGAAAGAAAAGCCAGTCATCATGTCAGCTGCACCCTCAGCCGTTTGTGCCCCTGCTCAGCGCGGGTCAGATCGCACGCCGGAACAGAGCCTTCCCGAGACGGTTCGCGTTGTGTTTCTTCCCTCTGGTAAGCGCGGCGAGGTCCCGCGCGGAACCACGATCCTTGCCGCCGCGCGCCAGCTCGGCGTTGACCTCGACTCGGTCTGCGGAGGGCGGGGAATCTGCTCGAAGTGTCAAGTGAGCCCAGCCTTTGGCACGTTTCCAAAGCTCGGCATTACCGCAACTCCAGAGGCGCTCGGCCCGGTGAACGCGGTTGAAGCGCGCTATGACCGGCTACGTGGCCTGCCACCGGGGCGGCGGCTTGGCTGCCAAGCGCAGATTTTGGGCGACCTTGTCATCGATGTCCCGCCTGAAAGCCAGCTCCACAAACAAGTTGTGCGCAAGGCTGCCGATGATCGGCCTGTGCACATGGATCCGGCAACGCGCCTATACCTTGTGGAGGTTTCGCGACCCGATATGCACGACCCCTCAGGGGATTTCGAGCGCCTGGCCGCTGCGCTTGCCGAGCATTGGGGGATTACCGCGCTCGAGGCTGGATTGCCGGTTCTGGCCAAGCTGCAACGCGTGCTGCGCGCGGGCAATTTCACCGTTACTGCCGCCGTCTTTCAAGACCACCGCGGTGGACCGGCACAGCTCATTGACCTCTGGCCCGGCTTCTTCGAAGGTCCCCTTCTTGGGCTTGCGATCGATTTGGGTTCAACCACAATTGCTGCCCATCTGACAAGCCTTGCCGATGGGCGGGTTTTGGCCTCCGCCGGCATCATGAACCCGCAAATTCGCTTTGGCGAAGATCTTATGAGTCGCGTCTCTTACGCCATGATGAACCCAGGCGGGGCAGCTGAGATGACGAACGCCGTGCGCGCGGCTTTAGACGAGCTCACCCGCGCGGTGGCGGCTGAAGCAAGCGTTGACGTGCAAACGATTGTCGAGGTCGTGCTGGTGGGCAACCCGGTCATGCACCATCTCTTTTTGGGGATCGATCCCGTCGAGCTCGGCCAGGCCCCGTTTGCTTTGGCGCGGCAGAGCGCGATCTGCGTCCCCGCGCGGGCAGCCGGCTTTTTGGCAATCAATCCCGAAGCACGGCTCTACACGCTGCCCTGTATTGCAGGCCATGTCGGGGCCGATGCGGCCGGTGTTGCCTTGGCCACAGCCCTTCATGAAAGCGATGCGCTTACGCTTGTCGTTGACGTTGGCACCAATGCCGAAATCTTGCTTGGCAACCGCACGCGCGTTCTTGCCTGCTCGTCACCAACGGGGCCTGCTTTTGAGGGCGCGCAAATTTCTGCCGGCCAGCGCGCAGCCCCGGGCGCAATCGAGCGGGTGCGAATTGACCGTGTCACCAAAGAGCCGCGTTTCAAGGTGATCGGGTGTGATCTGTGGTCCGATGAGCCGGGCTTTGTAGAGGCGGTTGCGAAGACCGGCGTGACCGGCATCTGCGGATCGGGGATCATCGAAGTGATCGCCGAGATGCGGCTTGCCGGGCTTCTTGATGCGCAAGGGCTCATCGGCAGCGCCGAACAGACGGGAAGTCCGCGCTGTGTTTCCGATGGACGCACGCACCGCTATCTCCTGCACGACGGCCGCCCCCAAGGTGGTCCGGAGATTTGGATCACCCAAGCCGACGTCCGTGCGATCCAGCTTGCAAAAGCCGCGCTTTATGCTGGCGCACGACTGCTGATGGACGCGTTTGGGGTCGACCGGGTTGAGCGAATCATCCTGGCCGGGGCCTTTGGCGCCCATATTGACCCGCTCCATGCGATGGTGCTTGGAATGATTCCCGACTGCCCGCTTGCA